>Ga0334883_1004720_pt1 | contig 12777 bp, 10 predicted proteins | sample GraSluR1_MG_6_FD_207230 | JGI IMG/M metagenome (GOLD analysis project Ga0334883, IMG submission 207230) | Sludge microbial communities from methane-producing bioreactor in Wageningen University, Netherlands - Granular Sludge_09_05-R1 | ecosystem: Engineered > Bioreactor > Anaerobic >... | reverse complement strand
CCGAAACACGGTTTCACCCTTTGCTTAACTGTAAGTAATAACTGATGTTTTTAATGTCAGTTATTTCACTTAGACCATTATTTTTTTTGTTACGATTTCACACAACGTTGAGTATATGCAAAGTAGGCGATTGCGGGATTCAAACTTATCAAACCGGTACAATTTTGAAGCGGGCTACAACCCTTGATTTTACTACTATCACGCCTATTTTGTATATACATTGTTAGTGGTTCGTTGTTATTTCTTTTTTGTTGTCTTCTGTCAATATGCGATACTGTTAACTGTCGTTATTGTTTTTCAATTCTTGATGTATTGTTTTTTACACCTTTAATTAAAAGCCATAGAGTTATTGAAATTTCTCCTATAGCTACTAATAAAAGTGTAGGTTGGCTCACAAATGTACTGTAACTGGGGAAAAGTAAAGAAGTTAAACTGCTATTTATATAAGCAACACCAGCAATTATAAGCAATATTCCAAAAATGCGGGGAATAAATCTTGACTTATAAACCAAAAGTCCAAAAGGTAAAAGCCAAAGCCCCCAAAACAGTTCTATCGTCAATGTGCAGTAGTCGTTAATTTTAAGAAATAGCATTGCAAAATCCTGTCTCTGATTAATTTCAAATGTTTGTAATAATTCGCCTTTAAAAATCATTAGAGAAGTAATGTTTAATGACTCCATAATAAAAACTACTGGAATTTGCACAAACACCAATGCAACCATTAATTTAGCCTGATTCTCGTTTATCTGTTTGAACATTCGGTAAAGAACCAATACCAAAAACACAAAAATAGTGTTGCTGATTAAATCATTAACTATACCTGTCCGAAATAAAAATTCTTTGGCGAGGATATTTTTGGCAGTAGTAATAGCATCATCCTGTACAATAATTTGTGATGATACATACATAATACTAAAAACGCCAGTTATTACCAGAATAAGATAAAGTAAGCCCGCAAGTCTTGCAGTCTTTTTGAGTGTGAACACTTTATTTTCCATAGATATTATTTTATCATTAGATTTTATTATTTTTCTTGATTTGCCGCATCTGGCTGAGTTATCTCGGATATTCTTAATCCCTTGAGCAGAAGCCAAAAGCCTAATGTTGTTTCGAAAATAACCAAAGGCATATCGAAAAACCATAAGTTAACCATCTTCTCAAAGTTAGGGAAGATTATGAAAATAAAAGCACAGATTACGCACCATAATGACGAGAAAATCCCAAAGACAGCCATTGCTCTTGGTATGTATCTAGACCTTAACCACAGATAGCTGCAAACCACGGAAGCTAAACCCCAGAAAGGCAAGCCAACATAATATGCTTCCCAACTGCTACTAAGATGTAGCCTTGATAGGGTCTGCAATTGATTTGTCTCAAATACTGGCAGGTAAGAAGCATCACCGAGAAGGCGCAACGCAGCAAATGTGTTGAGTGCCATAATGACCCACATTAAAGCGTACATAAACCTAAAGAATGCCGCAACCAAAGAAAGATTCTTATTCACTGGTTTGAGTATCACATATAGCGATGTGAACATTACAATCACGGTTGCAAGATAAATCAGATTGGAGGCGATATTTATACGGAACAATGTTTGATTTGCAATAATGTTTCTGGCAGTTTCTGCGGCTTCATCTGGAACGATGAACCGAAAGTTGATGCTGAAATTTGAAAAGACGACAATTGCAATTGATAATAGAAAAGTGAATCCTGCGACTTTTGAAGCTTTGCGTTGCGAATGGTCAATGGAGTTGATTGTCATTTCAATTCTTTTTTTTTGAATTCATATCTTCTAATATATATTTCTTAAGACGATTTAATACTTGATTTGTTACATAAAGTTTTTGAATTCAGCCTGTAGTTATTCAATGACCGCTAACGTTTTGCAGCTATAAGAAGTTGGCGATTTCGGAGCACATCACTGTCAACCTGCACAAAAGTTTGATTGAAAAACTGCACTTCATTTAACCACTGAACCGCCAATTTCTTATAGGTGCTGTTAGGTGCTGGCGTTCTTGTCCACTGTGTCTGTAAACCATTGTCAGTATTGAGTTTCCGTGTCATTTTCGTGTCGGCTGTGCGTTGCGTTTTTTGTTTTTTTTTGAAGGGTCGGGAAATTTTTTAAAAACAATTTTGTCCTGCGTTGGCTTTGCAAGCTCTTTGACAAAGCTTTGGTTTGAGCGTTGGCTCGTGAGGCTTTGGCAATGTGCTTGCAAATAGCGTTGGCATTTTAAATCGGTTTCAATCCTAACTCTTTCAAATATTCGTTGTGTTTGTCTGTGTTTGTTTTTATGCTTTTATTTATTTCATTCATTTTAGTGTTTACATCTTTCAAGTCTATTTGAATTTCGTCTTCTGAGGTACTCACATATCTTGAAATGTTCAGATTGTAGTCGTTATTTTTGATTTCGTCTATTGAAACTCTACGTGAATAACGTTCTCTTTCATTTCTGAATTTGTAAGTTTCTACGATATTGTCTAAATGCTTTTCAGAAAGAGTGTTTTGTCGTTTTCCTTTTTCAAATTGCTCGCTTGCATTGATAAATAATACATCATCTTTCTTTTTACATCTTTTCAAAATCAAAATGCAAACGGGAATACCAGTCGAATAAAACAAGTTGGAAGGCAAACCAATAACCGTGTCAATGTAATTTTCTTTTAAAAGTTTTTCTCTGATTCTTGCTTCTGCACCGCCACGAAATAAAACACCGTGAGGCAGAATAATAGCCATAGTTCCTTCTTTAGATAAAAAGTGAAAACCGTGTAAAAGAAAAGCAAAGTCTGCTGCTGATTTGGGGGCTAAACCATATCCTTTGAAGCGAAAATCTTCTGCTAAGGTGTCGTTTGGTTCCCAACGCAAACTAAATGGCGGATTGGCTACAACGGCATCAAATTCAATTTTTTTGCTCGGATTCATTTCATTGAGTAAATCCCATTGATTGAGCAAAGTGTCACCGTGGAATATCTCAAACTCGGTGTCTTTCATACCGTGCAATAGCATATTCATTCGGGCAAGGTTGTAAGTGGTAATATTTTTTTCTTGTCCGAAAATTTTGCCTATGTTTCCTTTAGCTTTCTTTAATTGCGTCCGTACATTTAAAAGCAAAGAACCCGAGCCACAAGTGAAATCCAAAACCTTGTTCAATTTCGACTTATAACCAGTTGTTGGGTCGTGCGAATCTAACAGTACAATTCGGGAAAGAATGGTTGAAATTTGTTGAGGCGTATAAAATTCACCTGCTTTTTTACCTGAACCAGCTGCAAACTTCCCAATTAAATATTCGTAAGCATCTCCAAGCGTGTCAGTATCGGTTGAAAAATCCGCTATACCTTCTGCTATTTTGGTAATTATCTTGCAGAGTTTATCATTTCTTTCTTTTGGCGTTTTACCCAACTTTTCAGAATTGAGATTGATTTCTGAAAACAAACCTTTAAACGAGCTTTCAAACGAATCGTCTTCTATGTATCGAAATCCTTTTTGGAGTGTTTCTAACAATTCACCCTTTTGAGTTCGGGCTAATTCGGTGATGTTGCTCCACAAAAATTTTGGCTTGATAACATAATGCACTTTTTTACGCATCTGTTCCTCAAACTCATCAATGTCTCCTTTATTTTTTTTGTACCAAAGTTCCAAAGGCGGTGGTACTAAAAAGTCTGCTCTTAAATCTTTGGACGGACTTGGAGGATAATCTTTGCCCAATTCTTTTTTTGCGGCTTCTTCGTAATTGAAGGACAAATATCGAAGGAACAGAAATGAAAGCATATAATCACGGAAATCATCTGCATTCATTACGCCTCTCAAATCATTGGCAATGTCCCAAAGTGTATCGCCTAATTTTTTATTTTGTTCTTTTTGTGTCATTGACTTTTATTTTTTATGCGAATATTTCAGGTAATTGGAATTCGTATTTTCCCAAAAACGCAGTTAATATTCTGTCGAATAATTCTTTGTTGTCTTCGTTCATCACTACAGGCTGATAGATTGAGTATTTGCCGTGACTTAACAAATTTAAAGCACGTGAAAAAAGCAATTCATCTTCAACGCCATTGATACAACTTGAAAAGTCGTCATAGCCAAAAAATGTTGATGTTTTTTCTAAAATACCTCTCAACATATTAAAATGATAGGTATTTACTGTGCCACTTTCAGAAACCTTTTTTAATTCGGTTAATATAGCAACGTGGTGAAAAAATGGTGTCTCATCTGTAGCCCTCAAAACATAACCATCAGTACCGTTTTTATGCAGGAAATGGCTTTTATGCTCAATCTTCTTTAACTCATTATACATCACATTGTAGAACAATGAATGATGTGAAGAAATAACGACTTTTACTTTGTCTTTTCCCTTTTTCAAAAGTTTGGCTAAATCACTTGCTACACCAATGGCGTTGTTATCGTCTAAGGATGAAATAGGGTCGTCTATGTAAATGTATTTTACCCAGTTGTACGGACCATTACCATCATCATCAATGGCAAGTTCAATCAAGACAAGGAAAATACACCAAATAAAAATATTCTCCTCACCTCTTGAAACCTTAATATCTGATTGAATAATATATTCTGGTTCACCTGAATCAGGTTTAAATTTTGGATTTCTTACCTGTTTTTTAAATGAAATAGTTTTCTTGGTAAAGTCAAGGTCAAAATTGAAGTCAGCGTAACGTTCCAAATAACTAAAAATTTTTTCATCTAACGACAATTCCTTAAAACCATCAAAAAATGCAGACTTAGTATTTATAATTAGATGCCTTTCTAAATCATTTTCAAGGTCATTGTTCCAATGGAAAAGGTCTTCTGTAAAAGCATTGTAATAAAGTGTATCAGTTACAGGATTTTTCTTTTTCTTCTTGCTGATATTTTTAAACTCCATTGAAAGACGTGTTTTGCCTGTCCCATTGTAGGCATACAGTAAAACAAAGTGATGATTGTTTAAATCGTCTCTTAGTCTGACTGCCACATTTTTCAATGTTTTGTACTTATATAATTTTTTTTGACCACTCATTTTATTCAATCATTTTTGGAAACAAACCCTGCATCAATCCTTTTTTATGCTGCTTCAATTGCTCAATTTTCTCCGTTAGTACAATGATAATTTCCTCTAAGGTAGAAAGGCACGAAGCAATTTTTTGTTGTTCTTTAGGATTTGGGATTTGTAATTTTAAAGTTTTAAGCTGATTTGGATATAGGTGAACAACTGCAATACCTTGAGCCATTTGTGCTATATCGTGTTTCTTGGCATTATTCAAGTAATACGATAGGAATACTCCATTAATTTTTGAGCGTATTATATTCAAATCACCACCTAAAGCAACACCACTTTCTAAGACACAAGAGGCTTTAGCAATGTCTATCTGTGTTTCACCTGATGCAGGAATAATAACATCATTTGCTTTACTTAGAACTAAGTCTTTTGGGCTTGAATTAGTGTATGACTTTACTGTGCTTATCGTTTCATTATAATAAGTATAAAGCTCTCCATATCTTATACAAGGTAATTCCCCATCTTCAACTATGTCGGCTTTCGATATTCCTTTCCCTTTCAAAATTGTTGCGACTTCATCTAATGATTTTTCTGTCCAAACTCCATCTTTTTTAAATTCAGGGAAACGATACTTCGGCACTTTTTCACCCTCTTGTGGAAATAGATTTTGCATCAAGCCTTTTTTGTGGTCTTTGAGTAAATCCAACTTTTGGCTGTGGACTGCAATTAAATCGTCCAAGGATGAAAGGCAGGATGCTATTTTTTGTTGTTCTTTTGGGGTGGGTACAGGAACATTTTCATTTTTAAAATCAGAATAATAGATGTGTGGTATTCCTGCACCTTTGACATAAACGGAAAAATCGACAGTGTTTAATAGATAATAAAGCCAATCTAAATCATATTGTTTCTTATTTTTTGATTTCAAGCTGGTTAATGTGCCGAGAATAGAAGAATTGCTTTGGCATAGATTCAATCTTCCAACTCCCGAACCATCTTTGACAATCGAAATGTATTTTTCTTTATGCTGAAATTCGTCAATATAACCTACGATACTATCAGCACCATAAACAGGATAACCCTTTGGCTTAAGGTCAAGTTTATTTAGAGCCATACTCGAACTTTCAGAGTTAGCTACGTCTCCTATGGTTTTTATTTCCCATTCCCCTTCATTCTTAAACTCAGGAAAACGCAATTCGGGTATTAGTTTATTCTTCTTACTCATAAGCCAATTTCTTTTAAAATATTAGCTATTGAGTTTTTTTCCAATTTTGAGAAAGCAAACCATTTTTTGCCCAAATCTTTCAGGGAAGCACCTAAATGATACACTTCCGTGTGGTCAATAATCAGAAAACGGTCGTGGCTTTTGGTAAAGGTTCTTAGCTCAAAATTGCTGTATTGTTCGTTGGCTTTTTTTATGTCTAAGGTCAATTGCTTAGAAATGGTCTTGGTCAATAAAAGTACCTTTACCGCTTTTGATTTCTTTGATAAATGGGTCAATGTGCTTTCGTCTATGTAATTATCAATCAATACAATGTTTTTCTTGGCAGAGCGGATTATTTTGGAAGCCAATTCATAAGCATCAAATACTTGACCGTCAAAAAATACGCCTTGGGCGGGAATGAGGTCTTTACTTTCGAGAGCTTTAAATACTTTCTCAAATTTTTGGTCGGTTTCCAGTTGTCTGCGTTCAATACCGTCCATTCTCTGCAACAGTCCACTGTGGTTGGCAATGAGTTTTCGCATTTCTACAAAAGCATTGATGATTTGAATGCTCACCATTACAGCTACATCACTACGCAACACAGCAGAAAGCATTGCCACACCTTGTTCGGTGAAAGCGAAAGGATTAGTTGAAGAATGTTTTAAAGATTCGAACCGGTCACAATTTGTGACCAGTTCCATTTTTTCATTGTCAGTAAGTTGAAATCGAAACTGCTTCGGAAACCTATCTATGTTCCGCTTGACTGCTTGATTTAAAACCTTAGTCTCCACCTGATACATTTCTGCTAAATCACGGTCAAGCATTACTTGGGAGTCTCGAAAAACGAAAATTCGGCTTTCAATTTCCTTTTGTGATATAGTTAGTTCTTTACTCATAAGCTGCTAATCCTGAAATTTCACGCCCTTGGGCAAGTTTTTTTAATTGTGGCACTAAGTCTTCCATCAATGCCAATTCTTTTACTCTGCGTTCTTTCCAACTTAAATCCAAAGGCTCTAAAAGGTCGGTCAATTTTTCTCCGTCAAAAATCATTCGGCTCATTATTTTTTCTATGAACTTTTTCAGGGCAGCCGTTTGTAAGCCGTGTTTGTTGGCAATAGTTGCTATTTCCTTATTGTACTTGTCGTCTTTAAATTTATCATAGCCTTTACGAAGTGTTTCAACATCTTGTCCGCTCTCCCAATCCAAACTATTGATGTACTCGGTCAAGTCTTCTTCCTCATCCATTAAATTGGAATTAGATTTTAACAAGCTAATCACTTGTGATTTGGTCATCTTTTGCTTTGCAGGTTTCTTTTGCGTGCTATCGGCAATCAAACTCATTATGTAGTCATAATCAATCACGGTAGAAGCAAACAATACAAATTCAAAATCCAATTGCTGAATTTCGGGCGGAGCATTTTCACCTTCTTTTTGCTGTATTTCCTGTAACTGCTTGGCTGTTTCTATGTACGAACTACGGAACTCCTGCAAAGATTCTTCGGGTAAAATGGCTTCAATTTTTGCTTTTTGTTCTTCGTCTATGTCTGTGTATTGGTCAAGCTGTGTTTTTAACCTTTGTACTTCTTTGAAATTTTTCACAAAGGCAATTCTTGCTGCATCACCTTTCAAATTATACACTTCTTGCGGTTCGTTTACTAAATTATGCTCCTGCATAAACACACCTAATTTCTCAACAGCTTCTTTGTACTTGTCAATCATAACAGGTGCAGGGTCAACCAACCAAATTTCTCTGGCTTTACCTTTGTCCTCTCCTGAGAAAAGGGCAATAGCTTGATTTACGGAATCCTGTTGCGAACGGAAATCTAAAATATTTCCATAAGGTTTGGTGTCGTTCAATACCCGATTTGTTCTTGAAAACGCTTGAATCAATCCGTGGTATTTCAGGTTTTTGTCAACATACAAAGTATTGAGGTATTTGCTATCGAAACCTGTGAGCAACATATCCACCACTATGGTAATATCAATCTTATTTTCGTGCGAATAGTCTTTGTTGCTGTATTGTTGGTCTTTGATGCGTCTTTGTACATCTTGATAATACAAATCAAATTCGTTGATGATATGATTGGTTTTAAATTGCTTATTGTAATCTTCTAGGATTTTCGATAATGCTTTTTTCTTCTCTTCGGGATTTTGTTTGTTGTCCTCACGTTCTTGTGTCAAATCTTCCTGCAATTGTTTGATGTCAGCCGCATTTTTTTGACTTTGCTGGTCTCCTTGTTTAGCAATGAGTTGAGAGGGTGGCGAAAACACACAAGCAATATTTAAAGGAACATAGTCAGGGGTTTCAGTTTGTTTCTTTTTTTGTAATTCTTTGAAAAGTTGATAATATTCAATGGCATTATTGATAGAAGCTGTAGCCAAGACTGCATTGAATTTTCTTGAATTGGTGGCGGCATTGTGTTTGTTTAAAATGGCTTCAACGACTGCCTGCCTTGAAACGACCTCACCTGCCTTTTGATTCTTGTTGCCCTTGAAATAATCTATATGAAAACGCAACACGTTTTCATCATCAATAGCGTGGGTAATGGTATAAGCGTGTAGCCTTTTTTGAAAAATGTCTTCAGTTGTTTTGTAAGAAGCATATTCGCCTTCTCTTATGCTGTAGGTGGCATTTTCGTCAAAAATAGGTGTACCCGTAAAACCAAATAATTGAGCATTTGGAAAAAACTCCTTAATCGCTTGGTGATTATCGCCAAACTGTGAGCGGTGGCACTCGTCAAATATGAAAACAACACGTTTATCTTTTAAAGGTTTTAGTCGCTCCTTATAAGTTTGAACTCCTTTGTTTGCCTTCTTTTTATTTCGGATGCTATTTTCATCCAATGCCAATCCCAATTTTTGAATGGTGGTTACAATCACTTTGTCTGCATAGTCTGTCGAGAGCAAACGTCTCACCAATGTTTCGGTATTGGTGTTTTCTTCTACACTTCCTTCCTGAAATCTATTAAATTCCTCACGGGTTTGTCGGTCAAGGTCTTTACGGTCAACCACAAACAAACATTTTTCAATTTCGCGATTGTCCTTTAAAAGTGTAGATGCTTTAAAAGAAGTCAGTGTTTTTCCACTTCCTGTTGTGTGCCAGATATAACCGTTGCCTCTATTATCGTTAATACATTCAATAATCCTCTTTACCGCATAAATTTGATAAGGTCGCATTACGAGCAATTTCTGTTCGCTTTCTACCAAAACCATATACTTGCTAATCATTTCACCAAGCGTGCACTTGCTTAAAAACTTTTCAGCGAATAAATCAATATGGGTAATTTTCTTATTACTCTCGTCTGCTAATTGATAAACAGGTAAAAACCGCTCGTCTGCATTGAATTGAAAATGCTGAATTTTGTTGTTGGCAAAATAGTAGGTATTGGTTCGGTTGCTCACAATAAACAACTGCATAAAGCAAAGCAATGAATTTCCGTAGCCATTGCCAGGTTCGTTTTTGTAATCCACGATTTGTTGCATTGCTTTTCGTGGTGATATGTCAAGTTTTTTCAACTCTATTTGTACCACTGGTAAACCATTAATCAACAAAACAATGTCATAGCGTTGGTGGCTGTTTTCTGTGTTAATGCGTAACTGACTGATAACTTCAAAGTCATTTTTACACCAATCTTTAATATTTACTAAAGTGTAATGAAGCGGTGTTCCGTCCTCACGTTGAAAATATTGTCTTTCACGCAATTTTTTAGAAGCAACAAATACATCCGAGTTGATGATTTCCTCTCTAAGTTTCAAAAATTCATTATCTGTCAAGTGAACACGGTTGAGTTCTTCAAATTTTGCTTTGAAGTTTTGCTCAAGCGTTTTCCTGTCAACTATGTCGGGGCGGTGAATGTACTTCAGCCCTTTTAGTTGCTCGATTAGATTTTCTTCTATTTGATTCTCCTTACTCATTTTTAAATTTATGCTTCAAGCTTTAACTTTTTACAAATAAAATTCATCACTTCACAGGGGTCAACGTCTATAGCCAATGCAATAAGGTAAAGTTCATCCACCCGGAGTTTTGTACTCTTATTATTTGTTAGTTCACTAAGCCGTGTCTTGCTAATTCCGGTTTTTCTGGAGACCTCGGATCGGTTAATAGATTTTCGCGAAAGATACAGTCCTAATTCGGTCATATTATCTGATTTTAAGAACACAAAAATACTTATTAAGATAAATTTTTCTGATTTTCTGAACATTTGTTTTGCAGATTATCCGATTTTAGTTATATTTGTTCCGAAAAACGGATAACATTAACTTAAAATAAGACCGATGGGACAGTCAAAATACACTAAAGCAGATTTGGAGGAACTCGTTTCTTGTCAGCTGGAAAACCTGAATGCCATACACGACTTGTTGAGTATTATGAAAGTTCAGAATGAGCTACTGCATAATGCCAATAAAAAACTAAAGGATGAAATTTCTGAATTCAAAGAGAAGCATTATTCATATCCAACCAGTAGACGAAGTTCCAAGTAACATCATCCTTGCGGGTGGGAGATTTGGCTCTTTTGATTTTGCCTGTGTCGGCTTGTGTGTTGGCGGCAAAAGCAAATGTGCCAAATGTGTGCTGGCATAAAATTGTTTTTAAAAAATGTGCGGTGGAAAAAAATAAAAAACACAGGGTCGGTCAGCGTATCGGGTTAGATGCTGTCCAGTTGTTATATTTCTATGTCCGTGTTCACCTGTCAAATGGTTTACTTTTTTCTTGTTTTTAGTCGTCTGTTTGTTGTTGTGGTGTCGTTCTCTACGCTTGCACCTAACGGTGGTGTATGAGGCGTTGGGCATTTTAACGCACTTTCCAGTCAAGCCGCTGATATGTTCATTAAATGTACTCATGTTTAAATTAACCATTTGCCGCCCAATGACTTATACACATTGTTGTGTGCCCATGCTTTGTTCTCCCTTTGTCAGTCCGAGGGTCGGGACAGGCACACTCTTTGACAAGCCTTGGTTTGGGTTTGGGATTGTGCGGCTTGGCAATGTGTGTGGATGTTTCTCGGACTATATTTCAAAATCTTCTGGTTTAAATTCAAGTACTTTGTCTATAATATCAATATTTTGCTTTCTTTTATTCAACCACCTCTCTTTCCAATAATCGACCAATTCGTTTTTTGTATAGTTATTAAAATATGGTTGTTTTGTCTGTCCATTTAAAAAAGCCTTGTATTCTTTTGCTAACGGAACAAAATAGATGTTTCTCTTAAAAGAATGCTTTAGCAAAAAATCACTGTCAAAACCTAAAATGTCTCCGGCTGTTCTTATTACACGCATTACCCAACTAGGCCCATCTCCGAATTTATGCCCTACATTTATTCCTTTGGATTTCAGAAGTTCAATCATAAGGAGAATTGTTTCTTCACTTAAATGAAGAGTTCCAAAACCTTTTGTTTGTCCAATTGGTATATATAGCAATTCATTGCCATATTTCATCCGATTGTATTGAGAGCTATTTCCATATAAGCTTGTTGTGAAAATACCAACAAGTTTATTTGCAACTCTTTTTTCGGTAAGCGTAACTTTGCCTTGATATTTTTTACGATAGATTTCTCTTATTTCATTTGAAGCTAAAATATAAGAGATGAGTTTTCCTCCTAATAAATAATTGTATGGAGGTAGTGCACCAATAACATATGCATCTAATGTATAGATTAAGTTTTTGGTTCTTGTGTTCTTATCCCAACCAATAAAATCATCTCTTTCAGGAATATGAATGATAGGACTCCCAAGTGCCGCTATCCCAATTACGGGCTTGTTTGGTAAAGCTCTATCTCTAATTATCAGTTTAATTCTCCGTCCAACATATTCACTATAGGGAGAACTCCAATAATATCTTAGAAGTCTGAAAAGTTTATGTTGTTGTCTTGTTTCACAAACTTCAATAATTGGGTCTATATCTGAGGTTAGTACATCTGTTCCAATTGCTAATTGTTTTCTTGCAAATTCAATGTTGTCATCTATCCACTTTTTATGTTTATCAATTATCTCATCACGCTTAAATGACATTGACCTCTTAATTGTTTCTTTGTCGTAATTATCAGGTGGAACTAAAGTTGGATAAGAATTTTTTTTAGATGGTAGCTTAAATTTCCAATTTAATCTTTCTAAGTCACGTCTTATACTGTTAATTACCTTTTCTTCAATTGCTGTTTCTTTTCTTTTCTTTGAAACAGCTTTAGGATTCACTTTTTTAGTAGTGATGTCTTTAGGTAAAATGAGTTCTGTTGATGCTTTCATTTCAGTTCAAGATTCTTTCCCAATTATTTTTTGGAGCACAATAAAATTTCACAACTCCCTTTTCTCCGTGTTCTGCTTGTTGAACCGTCACTTGGCAATCTAGTAAGATGTTTAGAATAACTGTTTTTAATTCATTCTCACTTCTAAATTCATCTTGAAAATCATCCATTTGTTTAATGTCTTTCAAAATCATATATAATTGTCCGTCATAAATACCCCAAACATCTTCATCAAATGATTTTCCAGAAAGTTTCGACTTATTCTCTTTTAGTTTTTTTTGAAGTGCTTCTGCTAATGCTTTATTTCTTGCTTCTGATTTTTTTCTAATTTCTTTTGCCGCAGACTTTTCAAATG
>Ga0334883_1004716_pt1 | contig 12788 bp, 12 predicted proteins | sample GraSluR1_MG_6_FD_207230 | JGI IMG/M metagenome (GOLD analysis project Ga0334883, IMG submission 207230) | Sludge microbial communities from methane-producing bioreactor in Wageningen University, Netherlands - Granular Sludge_09_05-R1 | ecosystem: Engineered > Bioreactor > Anaerobic >... | reverse complement strand
GCACGCCTAACGCTATGATATTAAGCAACTTAGAGGTTCTGAGCCTCAGCGTTCATCATAAGCATAGATGCCCGAAAAACCCTAAAATAAGCCATTTTGCCAGTGGGGGTGGTAAAGTCGGGTTAAGCATATCCGCTGCTTGAAGTCTAAACTGCCTGTAACATGATAGCCTGTATGAACTCGATCCTGGCTTGGCAATCGAGGGCTTTGAGGAAGCTTGGGAGCAGTTTAGACTCCAAGGGAGGGCTTATTGCAGCAAGAGCGTTTTAGTGCCAACGCTGTTTACACCATCGGTCAAACGGATGAAATAGATACCGGGACTCAGTTTGTTCCCTTCAGAATCGCGCCCTTCCCAATTGAACCTGTTTTCCGTACCCGTCATGCTGGCGGAATACACTTTAGCCCCACGGATATTGTAAACTTCCGCGTTTACAGTACTACCTTGTTTACGATCCACTATTATCTGCACGCTTTCCCGGAAGGGATTGGGATATACGTTATCGATGCGGAGTTCGGGACTGCTGTTTTGCACCCAGTCTTCATTGCTCACAGGGCCCCAGATGCGTTCCACGTATTCCGGATGATCCACAAAGGGATTGCGATTGGTCTGAAAGCCGAAAATCTCATGATTGCGAGCGACTTCCGCGGCATCCGGAGGATCGGCTTGATGCCATTGACGAAACACCGGAATCATGTTTACCCCGCCTTGGGTAAGGCCATCATCGTAACGGACATAGAAGTATAGTAATGCCCTGGCGATATTGCCTTTAGTGGCATCCGCAGGCTCAAACACCATGTTTTGCCAGTTGTCAAACCCCCGATAGCTTTGCCAGGGAGTGTGGGAATAATAAACGGTCGAAGCGGCAGTGCTTGCCACATTGTTAAAAGGCAGGTTACCCCTCGAAGAATTCACCTGCATCGTGGTAATGAAGAGGTGATGCAAATCTGCCTTTTTCCGTGAGCTTTCGTCGCTGCTAAACCAACTTTGGGCATAGCTGTGTTCGGTATTAGGATTGGATGAACCATTGTAGGAAGAGCTAATGTTATAAGTTTCCCCGGTATAGACGCATTTTACTGTGCCATTGACGTTGTCCAGCTCTTGAAAGAGGAAGTCCTTTGCCCCGTCGTAGCTGCTGTAAGTATTGGTAGAAATCAGGTTTCGCAGGGCATTCAGCAATGCTTGTTGATTCAGATCGCCAATGCCGTCGTAGTAATCGGCTCCCAAAGTCCAGGCTAAAATCAGGACGAAGAGAGCAAGCAGTATCTTTTTCATGATAAATCCTTGTTTAAGTGTAAATTGCTTGTGTTTCAGTTGGATAAAACAGCTCGTTTTCGATGGTTTCGATGAGGATGTGTAAGATAGTGGTGTGTATTTCCTGGACGCGATCGCTGGTTTCGGCTCGCACGATGATCTCATAATCGCATACTCCGGCCAGCTTTCCGCCATCATTGCCCAGTAAAGCCACTGTGATGCAGCCCCGTGACTGCGCAGAGTTCAGAGCCTTGATGATATTGGGGGAGTTCCCGCTGGTGGAAAGGCCGATCACGATGTCGCCGGGCATGGAGTAGGCCTGAACGCCACGGGCAAAGATCTCGTCAAAACCGTAATCATTGCCCACGCAGGTGATATGTGAAGGATCACTGATCGCAATGGCCGGAAGGGCCTGCCTGTCTCTTCTGAACTTACCGGTAAGCTCTTCGGCAAAATGCATGGCATCACACATGCTGCCGCCATTACCAAAGATGATCACTTTGCCTTGTTTACGGTAACAATCGGCAATTTGCAGAGCGATCTTTGCGATGGCATCGATGTTAGCGCTATCGGCCATAAAGCCTTGCAGCGTGTTCAGCGCGGTGTTTAGCGATCCACGAATGATGTCCTGCATGGTCTAAAGGTTTTCCTTCACTTTGATTTTGGTTTTCAGCTCGGCTTCTTCGATGTCTTCGATCTCTTTCAGAGTTTGATTGATCAGTCTCACCCGCTCTTTGTATGGCATAAACGCACTTTTGAAGCCGTTTAAGATCACGTTCTTGACCGTTGAGTAATCCAAGCCCAGCTTCTCGATGGCCAGCATGTACTCATCTGTCACAGTGGTGTCGCTGATCGTGCGATTATCGGTATTGATGGTTACGCGCAATCCGTAATCGATATAGAAATCAATGGGATGGCTTTTGATACTGGGAACGGCTTTGGTGTGCAGATTGCTCTTGATGCAGATCTCCAGCGGGATGCGATGGTCGTTCACGTAGTTCAGAAGGTCGCCATCTTCCACCAATCTGGTGCCATGCCCGATGCGGTGCGTGCCACAATAGTGCAGGGCCTGATGGATGGATTCCGGGCCATAGGCTTCTCCGGCATGGATGGTGATATTGAGGTTATTTTTCAGCGCCAGATCAAAGGCTTCTTTATGGTCTTTGGCAGGATGATTGTATTCTCCTCCGGCCAGATCAAAGGCGATAACCCCTTTGTTTTTGAAGGCTATAGCCAGCTCAGCCAGTTTGAGCGAAGTGGTGGGATCCATATTGCGAATCCCGCAGATGATCACGCCAGTCTGAATGCCAAAATCCCTTTCACCCTTCTTCAGACCATCGATCACGGCCTGAGAGATCTCGGTGAGTTTGAGTCCGGAATTGGTATGCAGGATCGGAGAATAGCGCACTTCCATGTAGCGCACGTTTTCCCTGGCAGCGTCTTCGGCCAATTCGTAGGCCGCGCGACGCAAGCCTTCCTTGTTTTGCAGCACCAGGTTCACGATGTGAAAGCCCCTGAGATAGTCGTCCAAACTTACGGTGTGCTCACCGCAAACGATGAGTTTACGCAGTTCAGCCACATCCATCGTGGGCAGCTTTATATTGTGCTCTTTGGCCAAATCAATGATGGTTTCCGGGCGCACACTGCCGTCCAGATGCACGTGCAGATCTGTCTTGGGCAGCTTGTGGATGAGTTCTTTTGTCATCTTGATTTTCATAATCTTAATCCTCTTATCTTAGCGAAACAAGATAATGCGAACGCGGACTGCTGTCAAGTATCCTTTTGGATTTCTCGCATTTGGGGTGGATAAATGGTTCTTGTTTCCCACAGATTGGCGCGGATAAAAGCGCTGATTCACGCAGATTTCTTTGATGGAACGCAGATCGGGCGGATCGGGCAGATTTGACGGATGAAGGTTTTCAAGTGTTCAGGTTTTGAGGTTTCAGCAGCGCATAGCCGGATTGTAAACTCCCGCAGTAAAGCCTCTTTACCTCTTGCCCTCTGTGTTAAACAAATCTTCTTCTCTTTGGGTCCTCTTTTCTCTTGTCTCTTTGTTTTTGACTCTTTTTTTGATGTCCGCGCGAGATAAACCCATCAAGATAGCTCAAGTTTTGCTCTGGTTTACCTCACATTCACTTCATGCCAAGAGGACATCATAAGGTAAACAGCAGCCAAAGCAGAGAGAAAATTGAGGGAGCCTTTCTTGATTGCACGCGGATTACGCGGATTGCGCGGATTTTCAAGACCGGGGAACGAGCCACACGGCGTCGAAAACTCAAATCCCAAATTTCATTAAAGATCCGTACAATCTGCTCGATCCACCTGATATGCATTCCAATGGAAAATCTGCGTGAATCAGCGCTTTTATCCGCGCCAATCTGCGGGAAACAAAAGGCCGCTTGACAAATAGCGCCCCTCAGATATTTGGTAATATGACTTGAACTCTTTGAGTGGCAAGCTGATATCAACAAAGGAATTAGCATGGAGCAACAATATATAAGAAACTTCTGCATCATCGCCCACATCGACCACGGGAAATCAACCCTGGCGGATCGCTTTTTGGAGGCGACAAACGTGATCGGGAAAGGCACAGAAGTGGCGCAGCTGCTGGACAGCATGGACCTGGAACGCGAACGCGGGATCACCATCAAATCCCATGCTATCCGCATGGTGCACAACTATAAAGGTCAGGATTATGTGTTGAACCTGATCGACACACCCGGACACGTGGATTTTTCCTACGAAGTGTCACGGGCCCTGGCTTCTTGCGAAGGTGCTATCCTCTTGGTGGATGCATCGCAAGGCATTGAAGCACAAACGATGAGCAACCTCTATCTGGCCTTGGATAACAATCTGGATATCCTGCCCGCATTGAATAAGATTGACCTGCCCAAAGCCGATGTGGAAGGCACACAGCATGATTTGGTGGACATCCTGGGTTGCGATGAGGACGACATCCAAAAGGTAAGCGCGAAGACCGGGATCGGCATTACAGAGCTTCTGGATGCCGTCGTGGAAAAGCTTCCTGCTCCCAGAGGCAGCGTGGATGCGCCTACTCAAGCTTTGATCTTTGATTCCTATTTTGATATGTATCGCGGAGTGGTGGTGCTGGTGCGTCTCTTTCATGGCAGCCTGAAAAAAGGTGATCGGATCAAGCTTTTCAGCACAGCCCGGGAATATGACATCGAAGAAATCGGCTATCTGGGGCTGAAGTTTCAACCCCAAAAAGAGCTCACCTGCGGAGAAGCGGGATACATCATCGCCGGCATCAAAGAAGTGGCCGATGCCCGTGTGGGCGATACCATCACGCTCTCCAAAAAGCCCTGTCCGGAATCCCTGCCCGGCTTTATGGAACCTAAACCGATGGTCTATAGCGGCATCTTCCCCATCAATGGTGAAGACTATGAAAACCTGGTGGATTCCATTGCCAAACTCAAGCTCAATGATGCCTCGCTGATCTATGAAAAAGAAAGCTCAGCTGCGTTGGGTTATGGCTTCCGTTGCGGTTTTTTGGGCATGCTGCATCTGGAAATCGTGAAAGAACGGCTGGCTCGCGAATATAATATCCCGATCATCGCCACCACGCCCAGTGTCCGCTTCATGATCACGCTCAAAAACGGAAACGTGGTCGAAGTACACAACCCCATCGATTTCCCTGACCCTTCCAATATCGAGAAAATCGAAGAGCCCTATATGGAGACCGAGATCATCGTTCCCACGGACTATATCGGCAACATCATGCGCCTGGCTCAGGAACGCCGTGGGATCCAGAAAAACATGCAATACATCGATGAGAAGCGGGTAGCCTTGCACTATGAAATGCCCTTGATCGAGATTATCTTTGATTTTTATGACAAACTCAAGACTGTTTCCCGCGGATATGCCTCGCTAGATTATGCCTTCCTGGATTTCCGGGTATCGCAGGTGGTGAAAGTGGACATCCTGATCAATGGCGAAAAGGTTGATGCCATGAGCTTCATCTGCCATGTGGACAAAGCCCACAACTGGGGCAAGAGCGTAACCGACACGCTCTCGGATGTGATTCCCAGACATATGTTTAAGATCGCCTTGCAGGCTTCAATCGGGGCCAAGATCATCGCTCGCAGCACCATCAATGCCATGCGTAAGGATGTGTTGGCCAAGTGTTATGGCGGAGACGTGAGCCGGAAACGTAAGCTCTTGGAAAAGCAGAAAGAAGGCAAGAAAAAGATGAAGGAAATCGGCAATGTGACTGTGCCTCAGGAAGCCTTCCTGGCGGTGCTGAAGGCCGATCGGGACTAAAAGCTGCATGAAGATCAGGCTTGCAACGCTGCTGTTTTTGCTTGTGAGCCTGCAAGCCTTTGCTCTGAGTATCGGCAAAATCAGTTTTCAAGCAGATTTTGCCGTGTCCGAAACCGAACTGCTGGAGGCCTCCGGTCTCAAACCCGGTGAGGAGTATCATCCTGAACGCGTAAGCGATGCTATCGCTGCCATGCAAAAGTACTTGATCGCCAAAGGTGAATACTACGTCAAAATCCCCAATCCTGAGCTTATTGCTTCAGACGACGAGAGTCTGAGCCTCGTCTTCAGCCTTATGAGCATGATGCCAGGCTCCCGGGTCAGGCTCCGCTACATTGGGCTCAGACACTTTTCTGAGTCCACATTGCATGCTTTGGCATACAGTTCAGATCAAGGCAGCTATGCTCTGGCGGATTTACCCATGTATATGCAGCGGGTATCAGATATCTATCAGGATCGGGGCTATCTCTTTGCCAGAGTAGAGCTTGATTCTCTGGTAGCGGGAGAGGAACCCACTGCCTGGATCAGAGTGCAGGAAGGCAATATCTTCAGCCCCAAACGCTTCCATTTCCGTGGTAACAAAACTACCCGCGAAAGCACCATCCTGAAGACCAGCGGACTGCTGGGGCAAAGCATCATCACTCCGGCCAAGCTGCAACAGGCCGAACAAAACCTGCGCTCAAGGCCCTACATCAGTTCCAGCAGAATCCTGCCTGTGGATGATGAAAGCCTTTTGATCGAGATCACCGAAGGACGCATGACCTATCTGGAAGGCCTTTTGGGGATCAGTGAGGATGCTGGAACGCGGAGGATCTCAGGACTGCTGAATATCGACTTTCAGAATCTTTGGGGCAGCGATCGTGGGATCAAGCTCTATTGGCGCAGCAATCCCAATCAATACTCCGAGCTGAAGTTTCGCTATCATGAGTCCGGATTGCCCTCTCTGCCATTGGCAGCTGATCTGGAACTGGCTCGTAGCACTCAGGATTCTTTGTGGATTTTGAGCAGTGTGGGCGCGGAGCTTTATTACAAAACTCTTTATCAAAAGTTTGGCATCAGTGGCTCCGGAAGAACTGTGCTACCCGGTTCCGGCAGTTCAATAGTAGAGCAAAGCAGATCACAGAGGCTGGGCGCGTTTTGGACTTACCAAAGCACCCTGGGGGAACGGATCCCCACCAATGGTGTGCAGCTAAACGCGGTATATCACTATATCTTCAATCAGGGGTCGAACAACGGAGCCCTGGAGGCCGGCACAAAGCTGTACAAGCCATTAAAAGGCCGATTGATTGGGCATTTGGGGCTGAACTATCGCTCTTTTGAAAAGCATGACGTGGCAGAATATGATCTGTATCGCATGGGTGGGTTTCGCAGCCTGCGCGGTTTCAGAGAGGACGAATTTAAAAGCTGGCGTTTGGGATGGCTGAATAGCGAGCTACGCTATATGCTGGGACCCCAGAGCATGCTCTACGCCTTCTACGATCATGGACTGATAGCAAAAGGTAAATCTGAGCTACAAAAAGACTTATTGGCCATTGGTGTCGGCATCAGCATGGGTACAAGGCTGGGGATTCTGAGCTTGGGCTACGGGCTGCCCTATCGGGACAATCGCTTTAGCAGCTTCGGTTTGGGCATCATCCATATGGGTCTGGATATCGCTCTTTGAAAAAAAACCTTGCCAAGAAATCCAGCCTCTATAAGATGGCTCACATAATACAGAGTATATAGTCGTGCATAAGGACTGGGTTAAGGATTGATAAGGCTTTGCGGCCTTTCAGCCTTTTCTAAAACGCAAGCGACAATATTTTTAGAACACCAGACAAAAAACCAAAAAAACTAAACCTAAGTTAAGCCCAGGACATGGGTATTACTTATGGAGGAATCAATGAAAAAAGTTATCTTACTCACCTTAATCGCTATGATGTTGCTCAGCATGCTGGCCATGAGCGCCTGCAAACCCAAACCAGCTGAAGAGCCCATGACCGAAGAAGCTCCTCTTGAAGAAGCTCCTGCCATGGAAGACACCCTGGCCGTACAGCCTGAAGTAACTCCTGCTGCTACTGAGTAAACCCCAAAGCATTCATTAACAGTCCTTAAAAAACGGGCATTTCGATGCCCGTTTTTTTTATCCTTCCAAAAAAACCTTGCCAGCTTTGTTCCGATTGAAAAACGTGACCTTTGTGCCATTGCGGATTGGAGCCTGACCCGCTACATTTCTTCCAGTGCTTTGGCATAAAAGCAGATAAGGACGACTTACATGAAAATCCTCGTGATCAATTGCGGGAGCAGTTCCCTGAAGTATGAAGTATATTCCATGCCCGCTCAACAGAGCCTGGGTAAAGGATTGATCGAACGCATCGGGCTGAAAGATGCCCGAATCTCGCAAGAACATCAGGATCGTCACTTTAAGAAAGTATGTGATATCCCCAATCATCGCCGGGCCTTTGAACTGATGATGGAAGCCTTGCTGGATTCTGAACAGGGCATCATCAACGGCATCGAGGATATCGGAGGGATCGGACACCGGGTGGTGCATGGCGGAGAGCAGTATTCCGCCTCGGTGCTCATTGATTCTGACGTGCTCAAAGCCATTGAACAAAACATCGAACTGGCCCCTCTGCACAACCCAGCCAACCTCACCGGCATCATCGAAAGTCAAAGAGTTTTCCCGATTATCCCGCAAGTGGCGGTTTTTGACACTGCTTTTCACCAAACTCTGCCCCCCAGCGCGTACCTATATGGCATTCCCAGAGAGTTTTACGATAAATACCGCATTCGCCGATATGGCTTCCACGGCACCAGTCATCGCTATGTCGCAGGCATCGCTTTGCAGATGATGAAGCGTGACAAGGAGAACACAAACCTGATCACCTGCCATCTGGGCAATGGCGCTTCCATCACGGCCATTCAAGCCGGTCATTCTGTGGACACATCGATGGGCTTCACCCCTCTGGAAGGCTTGATGATGGGAACGCGCAGCGGGGATTTGGATCCTTCCATCATCTTCTATCTGGAAGAGCGCGGCTTTGACTTTCACGATCTGCACAATATCATGAACAAAGAAAGCGGACTCCTCGGCCTATCCGGCGTTTCCAGCGATCTCAGAGACATTGAGGCCGCTGCTGAAGCAGGCGATACCAATGCCCAGGAAAGCCTGGAAACCTATGCCTATCGCATCCGCAAATACATCGGCGCCTATGCTGCCAACCTGGTGAAAGTGGATGGCATCGTCTTCACCGGAGGTATTGGACAAAACGCGGTGAAAATGCGTGAAGCCATCTGCAACCGTCTGGAAAACGTGGGCATCCACATCAATTATGAGCTAAACCGCAAAGTGGGCGGTAATCCCGGAATCATCTCTCAACCATATTCTCCGGTTACTATCTTGGTGATTCCCACCAATGAAGAGCTGCAGATTGCCCTGGATGCTGCCACGATCATCAACCCTGAACTGAGCACTATAACGATCTGAGGATGAATATGAAGAAGTTTCTGATCGGGCTTTCTATGCTTTACTTAGGGCTTGGTCTTATGGCGCAAACCCGTATTCTAAATATTCGCGCGGAAGACTATCAAGCAGCAGTTTGCCGATTGGTGCTGGACTTGAGCCGTGACAGCCACTTCAGTGTCCAACAAAAAGCGGATGGACTGGAAATCAAGATCAAAGGCTTCGATGGCAAAGACGCTCCCAAAGCGATCAACAGCTCATTGATCCGCGAAGTCAGGGTGATACCCGATGGCCTGTGGATCGGCACTGTCAAAGGTCTACGGCTCGAAACCATGCGGCTTTCCGAGAGCAAGCAGGCCGTGGTGGATTTGTTCACCAATCCCACGGACAGGCATGGCCGTCTGGCTATAGCCCGTTTTTACAGCGATCGCGGCAAGTATGCCAGTGCTGATGAGGCTTTTTATGCCTTGGACAGAGAGTATCCCAAAACAGACGAAGTCCTTTACCATTGGGGTGTGCTGCTCAAACGTCGGGGCAGCAGCAGAGCCGATGACAAATTGCGCGCAGTATCCTCCGATAGCCCCTATTACCTTGCCGCCCAAGAACTTCTAGGTTCAGGCAGCTACATTCCCCCCATCGCTACTACGGATATTTCGCAAACGGCCATAGATGACAGCCTGGATGAAGTTGCCATGCGGGATTCCATCTATCAGATTGACTCCCTGATCGTTGCGGCTCCTCTCACTCGGATTCATCAACCCAAGACCAAGCTCATAGACGTGATCACAGAGCTTGCCAGCCGATATTTCACGCTGACCATCTTGCTGTTTATGAGTACGATCGTGATCCTGAGCATCCTGATCTTCGGCTCCAAACCCAAAAGCAGATCCCATTCCCAAGACCATGACCAGATCGGCTTTGAAGTCGCGACCTTGAGCAGAATGGTGAGCAGGCTTCTGGCCGATGGCTGGACTCACAAGGAAATCGCACGGGAGCTAAAGATCGGCATCAATGAAGTAGCCAAAATCGCCAATCAAAGCAAAGCTGTAAGCGATGAGAAGTAGCGCGATTCTCAGGCTCTTAGTCCTATCGCTAATCTTGAGTACAGCCCCTCTGGCCGCTCTGATGCAGGATTCCGCTTTTTTACCTCAAATCCGCTCCATGAAACGCAGCAGCTTGCTCTCCCAAAATCCCAACTATCAAGTCCCAAACTGTCCTCTACGAGACGAAGGACTCAGCCATCCCTTCCGGTCTGTGGACAACTTTCTGGACCACCTCAAATCCGCCATAGCCATTGATGACCAAAACTTCAATCTCATTTCTTACCGCCATGCTGAATCCCGTTTCCAGGCAGACTTCAGCATCCTGGCTGGTTATGAGCACAAACTTGATGATGACCGGGATTATGGCTTTCTTTACAAAGGCTGGGATATCACTGCCGGCGTGGGCGAAAGGCTGAGCTTTAGCTCGCTGTGGTACAATGGTGCTTACTATGGAGATCTTGACGCGGTCGAAACTGACGAGCTGATCGATGGCTATTACAAACGCTTTGCCAAACACATTCAGCTGGATAATATGAGTGGTGCTATCTCTTATGACACTGAACGTTACAGCCTGGCTTTGGGACGCGGACGCTTTCAGATCGGCCCCTCGATCAGTGGCAGCATCATCCTATCCGATCGGGTCAATGACTACGGCTATTTCCTGGCCGAAGGTCGCGCCGGAGCCTTCAGCCTCAGTTTTTTGCATGGCTCCCTGATAGCAGACAGCACCTATAGCGTGTATGATAACAGCGCTTTGGACACCCGCAACTACCCGGACAAGTTCATCGCTTTGCATCAGCTCAATTACCGTCCAAACCCTATGTGGAACCTCTATTTGGGAGAAAGCGTGGTGTATGGAAATCGCGGTATCGACCTGAACTACCTTTTGCCCAATAGCTTTTGGCGCGCTGTGGAACACAATCTTTGGGATCGCGACAACGTGCTGATCTATGCGGGAGCTGAGCACAAACTTAGTAACCCCATCACATTGTATGGCCAGGTGGCCATTGATGAATTTAGCTATGGCAAGCTTTTCAGCAATTGGTGGGGCAATAAATACGCTCTGCAGGGCGGCATCGATTACAAGCGAATCTACGATTCCTGCACTTTGGAGCTCACCGCAGTGCGTCCATACACCTATGCCCATTTCCAAAACCACACCATGTATTCTCATGATGGTCGTCCACTTGGTTATGAATTGGGCTCAAACGTGCTCAATCTCTCTTTTGAACACTATCGGGTTCTGCGCGAATGGCTGGAATGGACACTCAATCTTTCCTATTCATACCGCGGATCTGAAGGCAGAGATTGGCGGGAAAACTATCACGATGTCTTTGCCGGACAGATCGATGATGCTGAAGTGAAATGGTTTGCCGGCGATATCAGCCGGGATTACACACTTTCAAACAGCATCACAATCGGGATATACTCCCATCACAAATTGCTTTTGGGACATCGATCCCAATATATTGACGATTGGCAACACCGGCTTTTTGCTGCCTGGCAATTTAGGTTTTAAGGATTACGATATGAGAAGTTTTGACCGCATGGAATGGCCTAGAAAATACAAGCTCAAAGGCAGCGTGTTACTGCTGGTGGTGCTGGGTGTGCTCTTCGGAGTGTATCTCAATCATCGGCACAATCAGGCCATGGCCGATAGCATCGTGATCAGCGAGCTGAGCTTCAACGACTGGGGTAATCAATACATTGAACTTGGCTATACCATCGAAAACAAGACCGATAAAGAGCTGAAACTGAAGCTCTTGGCTAAGGTGTGGGATACTGAAGAGATCGAGCTGGCCTCTGCCCTCTTCGAGATTGAAGTGGCACCAAATGCTCGACAAACCCGCAGTAAAATGCTGGATCGCCTGCAACGCAGCCTCAAAGATGGTGAGCGCCCCGGGCGAGCCAATATCAGCCTCTATCTGAGGAAAGTTCTGTGATGTAATGCTCCCCATGAGCTCCATTTGAGCTTAATATCATCCATATCATCCAGTCCACCTCCAGCGCAGCAATAACTCCATATTAGACAGTGTGTTACGCCTGTCATCCTCCTGTCAGGGCGTTTATCATGTCTTAATCAAGCCTTAATCAAGCGTTAATAATTAACGCTTGATTAAGGGAGGATAAAGAAGTGATTGACAGTCTGAAGGGAGCAGGAATAATGGCACAAAAGCTCACCTAACACAAATCAACAAAGAGGAAAGAGAGCGTAAAGAGTTATGCGTTACGGGTTATGCGTTATGCGACACCGAACACTTCAGACCAAAAATCCGCGTGATCTGCGTAATCCGCGTGCTATCTTGTTTCTTAACTTCCCGTGGCTGGAAGTCGAAAGCGCCCAAGATTAGCAGCTCCGATTCAGGACTCGAGAGATGAAAGTAAGCGGCTTGGCTTCACGTAATTGAGATAGCGCTTTCAACTCCCAGAGAGGCAAATCCGCGTGATCTGCGTAATCCGCGTGCTATCTTGTTTCTTAACTTCCCGTGGCTGGAAGTCGAAAGCGCCCAAGATTAGCAGCTCCGATTCAGGACTCGAGAGATGAAAGTAAGCGACTTGGCTTCACGTAATTGAGATAGCGCTTTCAACTCCCAGGGAGGCAAATCCGCGATCCGCATAATCCGTGTGCTATCTTTTTTCTCAACTTCCCGTGGCTGGAAGTCGAAAGCGCCCAAGATTAGCAGCTCCGATTCAGGACTCGAGAGATGAAAGTAAGCGGCTTGGCTTCACGTAATTGAGAGAGCGCTTACAAGTCCCAGGGAGGCAAATC
>Ga0334883_1004715_pt1 | contig 12794 bp, 10 predicted proteins | sample GraSluR1_MG_6_FD_207230 | JGI IMG/M metagenome (GOLD analysis project Ga0334883, IMG submission 207230) | Sludge microbial communities from methane-producing bioreactor in Wageningen University, Netherlands - Granular Sludge_09_05-R1 | ecosystem: Engineered > Bioreactor > Anaerobic >... | reverse complement strand
AAAGACAGCTATTAGAATCCATTTTCAGGAAACTGTTGTATTCCTTATTACACAACCACTCTTTTGCTTGGTTGGCTCACCATTCTCCACTGCCAGTTTTCCTCCGACAATAACATAGGGAATCCCATCAGAATACTGTTTAGGATTCTCGTAGGTCGCCTTGTCAGTAACCTTTTCTGCGTCAAAAAGTGTAATATCAGCCTGATATCCTTCTTTGAGCAGTCCCCTGTTTTCAAGTTTGAAAATGGATGCAGGTCTGGCAGTCATCTTTTGAACTGCAGAGGGTAGGTCCAGAATTCGCCGTTCTCGGACATAGTGTCCCAGGATGCGGGAGAAACTGCCATAAACACGGGGGTGGGGATGAGATCCCAGGATTCCGTCTGTGCAGGGATTTTGCAGGGGATGAACAAGAATTTGCTCGACATGCTCTTCAAGGCCATAAAAATCAACCAAACCCACCGACATATCCTCTTCGAGCAGAAGGTCAAAAGCCGCATCCAGCGGATCTTTCCCCCGGGTGACGCCTATTTCCAGCATGTTTTTGCCCACAAGCTCCTGGTTCTTTTCCGTCTTTACAAATGTGACGAAAATATTCTCCATTCCTGCGAAATCTACAAAATTATCCCATCCCGGAATTCCTTCAAGGATATCTTTCTTCATTTTACGCCGCTGATCTTTATCGGCCAGGCGTGCCAATGCTTTTTCAGCACCGCCGGAATGGACCCAGGGAGGAAGAATGACACTGAATGTTGTGCTTCCAGCAGTATAGGGATATTGGTCCAGGGAAAGACTGATTTCTTTCGAAGCATCGTCCAGTTTTTTCATGACTGAATCAAACAGCCCGGCATTTTTCATCCCCGCAACCTTAAAATGAGAAAAGTGGATATGGCAGCCAGAATTTCTGCCTATCCTGATGACCTCATCCATGGAATTAAGGATATCATCGGCCTCGCTTCTCTGGTGAATCACAAAGGGAAGGCCATATCTTGCAAGAACGGTGGTAACCTGAGTTATTTCCTGCTCTGATGCATAGCTGCACGGAGGATAAATCAATCCCGTGGAAAGACCGACCGCTCCGTTCGCAATTCCTTCCTCCAGCAGCCCACACATCACGGCAATTTCTTTCTCCGAGGCAGGCCGATTTTCAAGTCCGGCCGCACACATTCTTATATTCCCGTACGGAACCAGATACGCTATATTCGGACCTAAATTCTGAGAGTCAAGTCGTTCAAGATATTCCATCGAACGACGCCAATTCCATTCCACTTCATAATTCCCTTCCAAACCGGCCATGACCTTTTTCCAGGAATCGATATATTCGGGCATGACAGGGGCAAGCGACATCCCGTCCTGCCCGATAATATCGGAAGTAATTCCCTGGGTTGTCTTATTGGCTATATCCGGCTCAACAAGAGCGACAAGATCCGAGTGACTATGGGTATCAATAAATCCCGGCGCAACGGAAAGATTTTCCGCATCTATTTCTCTTCGGGCCTCTGTGTCTCCCATGACTCCAATTTTCCGTATTTTTCCGCCGGAAATCGCGATATCAGCCCGGAAACCTGGGCGTCCATCCCCAGCATAACATGTCCCGTTTCTTATAATGATATCAAACATCCGGTCCAACTCCCTTCACAAACAAAAAAGGAAATAACTCTTGCCAGGCTCACCAGGGACCAACAACGGATGACCCGAGCAGCAATTCCGGCAGCCAGCAGGACAACGCAGGAATATACGTTGTTAAAAGGAGTACCGGCAGAGAAACAAGCAAGAGAAAGGGCAGCATGGCTTTTGTCAAGGCCGCGGGTGAAACCTGCGCCAGGCGGGAACCCACGAAAATGGACATGGCAAAGGGAGGCGTCATGACGCCGATGCCAACATTCACCACCATTATGGACCCGAGGTGGACAAGGTTCACCCCCAGTTCCTGCATCAGGGGAAGGACAAGGGGAACGACGAGGATCAGGATGGGAATCCCGTCCAGGAACATGCCCAGGAAGAGAAGGAAGAGATTCAGCATCAGGAGAATGAGGACCTTGCTCTCGAAAAGGGACATCATGAAGGCGGCCACTTCCTGGGCCACCCCCTGCCGGGTAAGGTACCGGGTCAACACCGTGCCGCCCGCAAGAAGCAGGGTTGTCATGCCGAAGGTACCTATAGTACTTTTTAAAGCCCCAAACAGCCGTTCGTTGGTCAGTTCCCGGTAAACAAACCAGCCGACGATCAAACAATAGACTGCGGCAATCCCTCCCGCTTCGTTGGGTGTGAAGATGCCACCGTAAATACCCACCAGGATCAGGACCGGGCAGCCCAAGGCGGGGATAGCTACGCGCCCCGAACGGAGGATATCCTTCCACGCCTCGCCGAAGGTTGCCGGAAGCTTCGGAATTTCCGAGCTTTCCATGGTGTATTTATCCGCCACGCAATAGTTCAATATGCCGTACCCTATGGCAAGAAGCAACCCAGGAAAGACTGTAGCAATAAAGAGGGCGGCCACGGACTGGCCTGCCAGGAGACAGTAGATCATGGCCGGGACGCTCGGCGGGATCAAATACCCGAGATAACTCGAGGAACAGAGCAAGGCGGTAGTGTAGACTCTTTTGTAGCCGAATTTTTCAAGCCGGGGAACAAGAAGGGGGATCAGGGCGGCAATACAGGGAACGGAAGACCCCGTCAGTGCACCAAGGAATAGGGTAGCCAAGATGCCTACGGCGGTCAGGCCTCCTTTGAGGCGCCCCACGAGAGAATAAGAGAAGTTCACGATCCTGTCTGCCAGGCCGGCCTCGGAAATAAGAGCCCCAGCGAAGACGAAAAAGGCGATTGCCATGATGGTGGAAGAGTCCAGCGAATGGAAGAACGTGTTTGCCATGAAGGCGCTGGAAGCGCTAGAGACAAAGAGCCCCAGCGCCGTGGATCCGATGAAGAGCCACCCAATGGGCAACCCGATGGCAATGCCCACCAAAAAAACGACAATCGTGGTGATCGTACCTGTATCAAACATCGAAACTCCCCTTCCCCTCTCTCCCGCTTACCCAGGCAATTTTTTTCATCTCGTGAGCGGCGGCGGCAATGTGATAGAGACAATGAAGAACAGTTAACACCATCATGGCACCAAGAGCATAGACAAACCAGCTCGTGTTGAACCAGCGGATGAGAGTGGCATATTCGGGATACCGGAACGCCCTTTTCAAAAGGCGCCATACCGAGGGCGCCATGCTCAGGACCATCAGGATGGTCACACTATACTTAAAAATCTCGAACGCGTATTTTTTTGTCTGGCTATCACCGCATAAATACTCCGGTAGAATGTCCACGGCAATATGAGTCTTTTGGGAAGCACCGTAGGAAATGGCCACGTACACAGTAAAGATGAAGATGTAAAGGGCAAGGTCGCTGATCCACATGATTTCGAAGTTCAGCCAATACCGGTTCACCACCTGGCAAAAAGTGAGCGCAATGGATGCGCAGAGACCTACGGAGCCGAGAATGATTTCAACTTTCGTCAAAAAGTCAATAATTCTTTTCATGACACACCTTCCCTACCCGCCCCGCAAGGGGCTTCAATGATCCGTCGTGAAATGGAAAATGAATGAAATAAAAGGAACAGAAAGGGGCGCCCCATGACGCCCCTTTTCCTTATCTCAGCTTATTTCCCCGCGAGAACCTTCTCCCGGTTTTCTTTCAGTCCGTCGAGGATCTTCTGGGTCATATTCTGACCAGGGAAGTTCTTCTCAAGCCAGGGAGTGCACAGCTCTTCCCAGATGCTGACAACGTTGGCTTTTTCCCGGAAGAGAGCCCTCTCGGCTTCGGTGGGGTAGTAAATCTCAAAGCTGGACTGCTTTTTCAAAAAATCCTGGAATTCAACGGCCATGCGCTCCTGAATCGCATACTGATGAGCTTCGGCCTCATCGGCAGCCTTCTGGATCGCCGTCTTAAGGTCATCGGGAAGACCGTCCCAGAGATCCTTGTTGATGACAACCTGGTTGGCGTCCCACATCCAGTCAAGAGACGTATAGTACTTCATCACTTCATAGTGACGCTCTTCCACCAGAGAGGGCCACATGGACCAGCAGCCGTCCACGACGCCCTTGGCGAGGGCGTTGTACAGGTCGCCCCAGGGAACGGTCTCCACGGTCATGCCTGTGCCGGAAGCCATGTTCTGAAGGCCCCGGACACAGCCCAGGGAGGAAGAAACCCTCATTTTCAGGTTTTTGAAGTCTTCGGGAGTCTTGATGGGCCGGACGTTGTTGCCGATGCCGTAGGATCCCTGGGAGACGGTGAAGAGGATGTGCGTTCCCACTTCCTGCATGGCCTTCTGCATGGGAACGTAGAGCACCCCGTCAGGCCGGGCAAAGGCCATTTTGCACTCTTCCCAGGACTCGGTCGTCCAGGGCATCCAGTTGAACATTCCGCCAGGAACGAGGTTGACGTAGGGGGCCACCCCGCAGAGTTCCACGTCTCCATCCTGAACTGCGTGGAAAATCTCGTCGAGAGTGCCAAGCTGGTTGTCAGGGAAGAATTCCACTGAAATTCTTCCGTCGCTGTACTTCTCGATCAGCTCGCAGAACAGTTTGTAGGACTCCCCCTGAGAAGCTCGCACGGAGGTCTGGCCGAACCTCCACTTGTACTCCGGCTCCTTCGCCGTCAAGAGGGAGGCACTACTCAACAAAAAAGCAGCAACCACAAACATACACGCTATTCTTTTCCACTTTCCGCTCATGAAACCACACACCTCCTTGAAATTTATCCCCTTGAAGGGGATTCTTCCGCCCCTTTTTCGGGAAGGGGCAGTATTCTACATCAGGAGATTCCGACCATGGAGTTAAAGGCATCGATCTTTTCGTCGATTTTGTCCGCCATGGCGTGGATGCCGGCCCAGTACTCCCCGGCATCGTACCACTGGGCGTTGAGCTCTTCCGACGTTTTGCCCTGCTGCTCCACCCAGGTATAGTACTTCAGGTTGTGCACCCGTCTTCTCTCGGCATAGGTCAGCTCGAGCAGGCCGTCGGTCCGGACGCCGAGCACGTGCCGGGCGTGATCTGCGGCCGCGTCCATGTCGGAGTAGGGGCCGTGCTCCTCCTCCATCTCCTTCAGCCGGGAGCCGTACATCTCCATGGAATCGGTGAAGACGGTGAGGACGATGTCCTTCGACGTCAGCTCGTAATACTTCGCCATCTTCACGGCCATGAGGACGTTGGCCGCGCCGGAGATGCCCATGAGGGGAAGCAGGCCGATGAATTCATCCGTCAGCCCCAGGGACCGGAGATACTTCTTCCCGGCAGGCTCGTTGCAGAGCCGGATGAATCCCATGCTGTCATCGTCGTCGATAGCCATGACCATGTCGGTGTTCTTCACGTTGTGCACCCACGGAACATGCTTGTCGCCGATGCCTTCGATCCTGTGGGCTCCGAAGCCGTTCTCCAGCAGGGTGGGGCACTGGAGGGCTTCGCCCACGGCAACTTTGCTTCCGGGGAAGATCTCCTTGAGATAGTCCCCGCAGGCGGTGGTCCCGGCGGAACCTGACGTGACGGCCACGCCGGCGTACCGGTCTCCCGGCTTCATGACCTCCCGGAGAACCTCCTCCATGGCGTGCCCCGTCACTTCGTAGTGCCAGAGGTGGTTGCCCATTTCATCGAACTGGTTGAACACGACGATATTGTCCCTGGTCTTCCGGAGCTCCCACACCTTGTCGAAAATTTCCTTGACGTTGCTCTCCGTCCCAGGGGTGGCGATGATTTCTCCCGCTACCGTCTCGAGCCAGTCGAAGCGCTCGCGGCTCATGCCCTCGGGAAGAATGGCGATGGATTCGCAGCCCAGGAGCTGGGCGTTGTAGGCCCCTCCCCTGCAGTAGTTTCCGGTGGAGGGCCAGACGGCCTTCTGGTGGAGGGGATCGAACTGTCCCGTCACAAGGCGGGGAACGAGGCAGCCGAAGGTCGCCCCCACTTTGTGGGCTCCCGTGGGGAACCACTTGCCCACGATGGCGATAATCCGGGCATCAACCCCGGTGAGGGCCGAAGGCAGCTCGATATAGTTCACCCCGCCGAACAGCCCGCCGGATTTCACAGGCTGGTTTTTCCAGGTGATTCTGAACAGGTTCGCCGAATCCACGTCCCACAGCCCCGTCTTCTTCAGTTTCTCCTTCACTGAGTCGGGGGTGTGGGTCTCAGGATCCTTCATCTGTTTGAACGTGGGGATGACGATGTTCCGTTTCTTCGCCACCTCGACGGCGTGCTTCAGTCCCTCTTCGTGGACGGTCAAATCGATTCCGTATGTCATTATTGATCTCCTTTATTCCAGCCCCGGGTACAGGGGGTGATTGCCGCTTGCCTCGAGAACCTCGGCGCGGACGGCCTCTATTTCCTTCTCGTTCTCCACGTTCCGGACGACCCTGTCGATCCAGCGGGCGATGAGCTTCATGTCGTCTTCGCCGAAGCCCCTGGTAGTGGCCGCAGGGGTGCCGACCCGGATGCCGCTGGTGACAAAGGGGCTCTGGGTGTCGAAGGGAACGGCGTTCTTGTTCACCGTGATGCCCGCCCGGTCGAGGGCCGCTTCCGCAACCTTCCCCGTCACTCCCTTGGTCGTCAGGTTCACGAGGATCAGGTGGTTGTCCGTTCCCCCGGAGACAAGATGAAAGTCAAGGGAGAGGAGTTCCCCGGCGAGGGCCTTTGCGTTGGCCACTATCTTCTTCTGGTAGTCCCTGAAGGAGGGCTGAAGAGCCTCCCTGAAGGCCACGGCCTTGGCGGCGATGACGTGCATGAGGGGCCCGCCCTGCATGCCGGGAAAGATGTTCTTGTCAATGACCTTGGCATACTCTGCGGTGGTCATGATCATGCCGCCCCGGGGACCCCTGAGGGTCTTGTGGGTGGTGGACGTGAGGAAATGGCAGAAGGGGACGGGGTCCTTGTGGCATTTCGCCGCGATGAGGCCCGCGATGTGGGCGATGTCGAAGAACAGGAGGGCACCCACCTTGTCAGCGATGGCCCGGAACTGTTCAGCGTCGATCTCCCGGGGATAGGCGGAGGCTCCGCAGACGATCATCTTCGGCCTGTGCTCCACGGCAAGGCGCTCCACCTCGGCGAAGTCTATCTTCTCGGTGATCTTGTCGACCCCGTAGGGAACGATGTTGTAGAGTTTGCCCGAGAAGTTGACCGGGGATCCGTGGGTGAGGTGCCCTCCGTGGGCGAGGTTCATGGCCAGGATGGTGTCGCCCGGCTGGAGGACGGAGAAATAGACGGCCATGTTCGCCTGGGACCCGGAATGGGGCTGGACGTTCACGTGGTCGCAGCCGAAAAGCTCCTTCGCCCTGTCCCTGGCGAGGTCCTCGGCCCTGTCCACAACGTGGCAGCCGCCGTAATACCGGGCATGGGGGTACCCTTCGGCATACTTGTTGGTCATCACCGAGCCCATGGCGGCGAGGACAGCCCTGGAGACGAAATTTTCCGAGGCGATGAGCTCGATGCCGTTCCGCTGCCTCTCGAGTTCGTCGGTGATGGCGCTGAAAATTTCAGGGTCGGCGTCGCGAAGAAACTCCTGGCCTTTCTCTAGCACGAAAAACCACTCCTTTCAAGTTGTTCAGAGAACCTGTCGATGTCAGGCTCCGAGATTATGGGAGAGCCGGCGGACTTCCGCGCGCTCTCGATATCCTTCAGGCCGTTGCCGGTGACCACCACAGCCACTCGCTCATCTCTTCCGAGGCGGCCTTCCCCGGCCATCTTCCTGAATCCCGCGAAAGCCGCCGCCCCGGCGGGCTCCCCGAAGACCCCGCTCTTTCTTGCAAGCTCGGGTATGGCGGACAAAATTTCTGCGTCCGACACGGCGACCATGTCTCCTTCGGATTCCCGCACCGCCCGCAGGGCCTTTGCCCAGTTCCTGGGCGCCCCGACGGAAATGCTGTCCGCAACGGTGTCCGCAGGGCCGAACACCACCCGGTCGGCACCGTTCTGAAAGGCGTCGAGGATGGGCTTCGCACCCTCCGCCTGGACTCCCGTAATTTTAGGCATCTTCCCGATGAGCCCCATCTTCATAAGGTCGCTGAAGCCCTTGTACAATCCGCCGATACAGCAGCCGTCGCCCACGGATATGAAAATCCTGTCGGGAGGGTTCCAGCCGCTCTGCTCGGCGATCTCGAGGGCGCAGGTCTTTTTCCCCTCCACGAGATAGGGGTTGATGGCGCAGTTCCTGTTGTACCATCCGTACTTTTCGATGGCCGCCGTGGCCAGCCGGAAGGCATCGGCGTAATCGCCCCGGACCAGGACCACGGTCGCCCCGTAGACGAGAAGCTGGGTCACCTTGGCCGCCGGAGCTTTTTCAGGGACGAAGATAAAACTTTTCAGCCTCCCTACGGCCGCGAATCCCGAGAGGGAGCTCGCGGCGTTTCCCGTCGAGGCGCACGCAACCGCTCCCTGACCGAGCTCGAGCGCCCGGGCCACTCCAACGGCGCTCGCCCTGTCCTTGAGGGATCCCGTGGGGTTCCTCCCGTCATCCTTCACATAGAACTCCCGGACCCCGTACTCCTCGGCAAGGGCAGGACATTCATAATAGGGAGTCCACCCCACGGAAAGGGAGGGAATACTTTCCTCCGCCTCCACGGGAAGGATCTCTCCGTAGCGCCACAGGGAAGGTGTTCTCCCGGCCAGCGAGCCGGCCGTCATGGTCCGTGCCGCCTCTTCGTAGTCGTAGAGCACGTCAAGGGTTCCGTCGAGCCCGCATTTCGGGCAGGTGTACTCCACCTGACCGGGTTGATAGGTTGTTCCACAGAGAATGCACCGAAGCTCCGCAACCCTGCCCATAATATTTTCCTCCTAAACGGAACAGCACTTCATTCCAGAATGAGACACCCGACAATCGTTCAAGACAATAAACGCTTTGCCATCGCGTAGTATCCCTGATAAGCCTTGAGCAACTGTTCGATTTCGATAAATTCATCGATGCCGTGTACCAACTCTCTTTCCGAAGGGCCGTAGATCACTGTCGGCAATTTTTTGACCGAAGCAAAATAGCAGCCATTTGTTCCAAACCCGGAACGGCTGGAGACTTCGGCCGGAAGATTGGAATCATAAAGAGCTTCACGAAGATTCCTGATGAAAGAAGAATCCTCTGAAAGAACCCAGGCCGGGGCGAAATGGTTTCCCCTTATAGGGGCCCCCGTATAGCATCTGCCTTCAATAACCGGAAGACTGACTCGTGCCTTTAGGCCGGGGATAGTCTCGGAGGCTTTTCCAATAAGCATTCGAATTTCCCGAAAAACGCCTTCCAGGGTTTCCCCCAGGAGAAGCCTGCGGTCAAAAATTGCCGTGCATTTTTCCGGAATTGCCCCGCTGTTGGACGTGGGAGTCGAAAAAAGTTCAGTGAGGACCAAAATTCCTTCGCCTAAAAAATCATCTTTGGGGGGGATAAAATTCTGTTTTAAAAAAGAAATGAGGGCAATCATTTTTTCCGCAGCGTTAATTCCGAATTCGGGATGAGACGAGTGGGCCATCTTTCCAAATGTCTCCACCTGCAACTCAACCCGCCCTCTCTGTCCCTTTTCGAGACAAAGAGCCGATGCTTCACCGACAATTACGCACGTGGGATCAACAGCATCGCATATAGCTCTTGAAGCTACACTTTCGAAAGTTTCCTGATGAACAGCGGCAGCAACTATAAGTTCACCACTAAGAGAAGACTTGTAATCTTCCTTCAAATGAGCACCTGCCAAAATCATTGCTGAAAGGGCGCCTTTCTGGTCCGACGCAGCCCTTCCGTATATCCTCTCACTCTTTATAAAAGCTCCGAAAGGATACTCGGACCACTCAGCAACGTCACCCGCATTCACATGATCCATCTGAGCAGTGAAAAGGGCCCTTTCTTTCCCGCCGGAAAAAACCATCCTGCCCAAAACGTTCCCGTAAGAATCAGTCGTCACAGTATCGTATCCCAAGGAACGCATTGTTTCCGATACAAAACGGGCGGCCTCTTTTTCGCGCCCGGAAACTCCCGGGCGACGAACAAGCTCCTGACAAAGGTAAATCAGTTCTTTCTGTCTGGAAACTTCCAATGTGGCCGCCTCCTTTCAGAGACAACACAATACACCATATTTAATAATATTCAATAAAGAAAAAGTGATATAATGAATTTAAAAATCCTATAATAAGGAGAGTTCAAGACTTGAACCTACATCAATTAAGAATTTTCTGTTCTATTGTTGAGACCGGTTCATTTTGCAGCGCAGCGGAAAAAATGTTCCTTTCACAACCTTCTGTAAGCCAACAAATCGCTTCTTTGGAAAAAGATTATAATATTAAACTATTTAATAGAAAAGGCAGGACTATTTCCTTAACTCCTGAGGGCAAGGCATTATTTCATCTCGCTTCCGACCTGATCAGGCAGGCAGATGAAATTCCTTCGCGGTTCAAGGCAATGCAGGAACTAAAGTCAGGAAAGCTCAGTCTGGGAATTACTTCTTTTACAGGAAGATACATACTTCCCGGGGCTCTCCAGAATTTTCTTTCTTATTTCCCGTCGATTTCGATCAACCTGATTTCCTCATCTCCCTCAGACACGCTCCGAATGTTAAAAAGAGGGAGCATCGAACTTGCAGTTGTTGGAAGAGTTTTTCCTTCAACAGATGAAACCGAACTCACTTACCGGCACCTTTTCGAAGATCCTATAATACTCGCAGTCAAAAAGAACCACCCATGGGCAAGGAGCGGCAAAGTTTCCATGTCTGAGCTGCAGAAGGAAACCCTCATCAGAGTCACCGGCAGCTGCCCTTTGGGGACTTATGTCGACGAGTTTTTGCTGAGAAACAGAATGCATTTTTCAAAAGAAGTGAAAACGGAAGATATTGACGTCGCCAATGCAATGGTACTGCAAGGTGTAGGAGCAGCATTCACAAGTTCCCTCTCCCTTCAGAGAGAAAAGGAGAAAGGAGAAATCGCCTTTATCAACTTGGAGGATATGAGTGATCTCTCCTGGGAAATTCAATGTGTGTACTCTTTCTCCGGCGGTCTTTCCTACGCAGGGTGGGAAATGGTGAAGAAGCTGGAGGAGCAGTGCCGTGGCCTCCTGAAGTAAAGGCGACCCCGAGGGGTCGCCTTTTTTACCTTTTCCGTTAATTCTTCGAGGAGGGAAATGGCTCCTCTGAAGCTTATGGGGTTTTCTCCCGGAAAATCCGGGAAGGCAGGTCCAACCCAGCTTCCCTGAGAATGCCCGGAAAAAAAAGGCGGGATTCCCCTCAAAATGAAGCAAAGACAGCCCCCACAGTTTCTCCATCTTCCCGAATCCATTTCCGCGCAGTCGCAAATTTCGCCGGTTGCTTCCCACTAGGGAGGCTGTTTCGATTTCCGCCTTCCGCTGCTTCCCCACCGAAAAGCCAACCCCAATGTGACAGGATTTCAAGGAGCCATCGTGTGTACTCAGGGAGCCGAATCAGGGTTTCTCCGGGAAACCGGAGAGGAAAGAAAGGACGCTCCCATTTTTTATTGCCTCTTCAGCATCTTTCACCGTTTCACGGATTTCCGGGGCAATTTCGCAGGAATAGGATACCTTGACGATGCCTTCGGCAATTCCGGCTTCGTTGACCACTGGCTTCAGCGTGCCGTCCAGGTATTTTTTCATCACCCAGGTGTAGAGGGAGGGAAAATCGAAATAAACACTCGCCACCACTGTCCCGGGAGCTTCGTCGTTCTGGTCATTGTAAAAGCCGATATACTTCACGCCTTTTTCCTTCGCCGCCTGGATGGCGCCCAGGCTCACCTGATTCGCGTAGAAAAAAAGGACGTCCGCACCTCCGTCGATCATAGAACTCGCCATCTGTTTCCCAAGGGCTACGTCACTCCAGGAGTTCACATATGCCCTGGTTACCTTCAGATCGCTCCTTCCAACCCTGGCAGCCCATTCGTAGGCGTTCAGCAATCGGGTCATAGTCTTGCTCGCCTTGCCTCCGGCAATGCCGATTTTTCCCGATTTCGTGACATGTCCCGCAATAATACCAGCGAGGAAACTGGCCTCGTATTCTTTGGGCAGAATGGACATGACGTTCGGTGCGGCTGCGGTCATGCCGTTCACGACACAGAAAACGGTCTTTGGGAACTTGGGGGCAACCTTTGCGGCAGACTTGTCGAACTGGATTCCGGCCGCCATGATAAGATCGCATTCCTTTTCGGCCAAATTTCTCATAGTTGACTCGTAATCGGCCGCCTGAACGTTTTCCACATGCTCCATCTTTGTACCGAGGGTCTTGTTCACTGCCTGAAGCCCTGCGAAGTTCATTGCGTTCCAGCCTTTATCACTGATTGCCCCCGGAAGGATCAGAACCATACGGTATTCCCCGGGGGTTTTGGCTGACGCGGGCATTCTCTGGAAAAGAGCTAAAACAGACAGTGCCACCAACACGAGCATAAAAACCAACCGTTTCATCCTTTTTCCTCCTTGTCCGCTGGGGACGACTATCAGTTGATTTCAACAGGAGTATAGCATGTAGAAAAAGGGGTCTACTTTCGTTATAGTCCCTGCCCCAGTAGTTCTTCGAGGAGGGACGTTTTTTCCCTGAAGCTTCGGAGGGTCTGCTCCAGCGGAACGGGCGAGGTCATGTCCACCCCCGCCTCCCGGAGAATGTCCAGGGAATAGGCCGAACTTCCCCTCGAAAGGAAGCGGATATACCGTTTCCGCTCCTCTTCTCCGCCATGCAGGATATTGCTGCTCAGACAGCCTGCGGCGGCGAAGCCGGTGACGTATTTGTACACGTAAAAAGCGCTGTAAAAATGGGGAATTCTGGCCCACTCCACCGTCAGGGCATCGTCCAGGACCATTTC
>Ga0334883_1004712_pt1 | contig 12806 bp, 12 predicted proteins | sample GraSluR1_MG_6_FD_207230 | JGI IMG/M metagenome (GOLD analysis project Ga0334883, IMG submission 207230) | Sludge microbial communities from methane-producing bioreactor in Wageningen University, Netherlands - Granular Sludge_09_05-R1 | ecosystem: Engineered > Bioreactor > Anaerobic >... | reverse complement strand
CGGAGAAGTCTATAATATAGGCGGCCATAATGAGAGAGAGAACATCTATATAGTCAAGAAAATAATAGAGATACTCAGAGAAAAGACGGGAGACGGAGAAATAGACGAATCGCTCATAAAACACGTTACCGACAGACTTGGACACGACAGAAGATACGCGATAGATCCTTCAAAGATTACCCGGGAACTTGGATGGGAACCTTCGATTATGTTCGATGAAGGGATAGAGCTTACTATTGACTGGTACTTGAATAATAGAGAATGGATGCAGAGTGTTATATCTGGCGAGTATCTGGAGTTCTATAACAAGAACTATAGAATCTGATATAAAAGGACTGGAGGGGATAACTTGAAGGGAATAATACTCGCCGGTGGAGCAGGAACAAGACTTCACCCGATAACAAAAGTAATATCCAAGCAGCTGTTGCCCATATACGATAAACCAATGATTTACTATCCTCTGTCCGTTCTCATGCTTGCCGGGATAAGAGAGATACTTATCATATCTACACCAACCGATCTGCCTCTTTACGAAAAGCTTCTCGGAACAGGTGAACATATAGGTTTGCGCTTCTCATATGCATTTCAAGAACAGCCTAGAGGACTATCGGAAGCCTTTATCATTGGAGAAGAGTTCATAAACAGAGACAGATGCTGCCTTATTCTGGGAGACAACGTCTTCTTCGGTCAGGGGCTTTCGGGGATTCTCAAGAGAGCCACAGACTTCGAAGAGGGAGCAACGATATTCGGCTACTATGTCAAGAACCCCCGTTCTTTTGGCGTAGTCGAGGTTGACAGTGAAGGCAAAGCGATAAGCCTTGAAGAGAAACCGGAAAAGCCAAAATCAAACCTCGCTGTCCCCGGGCTCTATTTCTATGACAGCAAAGTCTGTGAGCTCGCAAAGAATCTAAAGCCTTCAGCTCGAGGCGAACTCGAAATAACTGACCTGAACAAAGAATACATGAAACTTGGCCAGCTCAAAGTGCAATTCATGGGAAGAGGAATGGCCTGGCTAGATACAGGCACACAAGACGGCCTTCTCGAAGCTAGCAATTTCGTAGCTGCAATCCAGAAGCGACAGGGTTTCTATATATCGTGCATTGAAGAGATAGCGTATAGGAAAGGTTATATCACAGCAGAGCAACTCGTGGAACTTGCAGACAAACTAGGAAACCCTGAGTATGCTAGATACTTAGTTGACATAAGTAATTTCAAATAAATAGTGAATATTAGATTATGAATGAGCATAACTGAATTGCCTTTTGGGAAACAGACTGTATGGGTATAGCCAGAGCGAGTCATCGAGAAATAGAGAGAAGACAAGACTAGAAGGAAATCATCATATCTTACAATCTTGAGAGACAGAAGTTATTCACTATTGATAATCTTCGTGCAATCAAGAGGCACAGGCTATGGCTTACAAACAAGTTTGGGTCTTCAGCTTTTCAGTGGGGGTCGAACATGAATGTGTTGATTACCAGTATCGGAAGAAGGAACTATATGGTTGAGTATTTTAGAGAAGCTCTTGCTGGAAAGGGAAAAATTGTTGCAGTTAACAGTACTGCTAATACTCCAGGCATGTTAGCAGCTGACAAAAGCTATGTTGCTCCACCGATAAATAGTGGAAAATACCTTGAATTCCTTATAAATGTTTGCAAAAATGAAGAGATCGGGCTTCTTGTTAGCCTCTTTGATCAAGATTTGCTGTTTCTTTCAGAGAACAAAGATATACTAGAGCGAATTGGTGTTCTGGTTGTTGTTTCTGCCGGAGATGTCATTAGACTGTGCTTTGACAAGTTGACTTATAATGAGTTCTCTTCTTCAATCCAGTTAAAACCAATTAAAACAATGAAAAGCTTGGAGAAAGCTGTTGAAGCCATCGAATGTGGCGAACTGAAATTCCCCCTGATTTTGAAGCCTCGTTGGGGAACTGGATCTATAGCTACCGAAGTAGTCGATGATTTTGATGAGCTGGCCTTTATGTACAAGAGACTGTCAAGAGCTTTGAAAAAATCGTATATTTCCATTGCATCATCAAATGGAAGTAATATAATTCTCATTCAGCAGAAGCTTGTGGGTGTAGAGTATGGTCTGGATATCGTGAATAACTTCAATGGAGACTTTGTGACTTGCTTTGCGAAGAGAAAGATTGGAATGCGTTCAGGCGAGACTGATTCTGCTATCACGGTTAGTAAGAATGAACTCTTTGAAGTCGGAAGAAAGATAAGCGATAAGCTTAGGCATATAGGTTTGGTGGATGTAGATATTATGGAAACAAAGGATCACGAATACTATATACTCGATATTAATCCAAGGTTCGGGGGCGGATATCCATTCTCGCATATTGCAGGAGCCAACATTCCTGCTGCGATTATAAATTGGGCGGAAGGAAAAGATGTCAATCCTGAATGGTTGATGGTAAAAACCAATATAATGGGAAGTAAAGGTATTTGCATGTTTCAAACAGAGTTAGCCAAAGAAGAAAGCGACTGATCCAGAAGCCACTCAAAAATCCAGTATTCTTATCTCTAATGCGATACTAAGCCACTTACTAGAAAGACTCATTTGAAGGAGCAGATTAGATAATGATCGGATAGTATTTGTCAGAAGCATTATGCCATTGCTAAATGATCAGCGATATACTTAAAAGGAAGAGAGCAAGACAAATGTAGTTGAAATGTTGTGCAATTTGATGAAATCATGAGCACCAATTCTGATGGATGGAATGTTTTTGATGACGAAGTAAGAGTTTTCCAATGAATATGGTAGTTCCTTCTTACTTGGAATGGGAGGATTCTATGGATGCAACTAATAGGGATTTGCTGTTCAATGGATTCAAAGTGTATTTGAGAGCATTGGAGCCTGACGATTTTAAGATCTCCGTTAACTGGAGAAGAGACGACGAGATTTGGGATATGGTTATTGGTCCCAAGTATTACGTATCTGAGGCATACGAAAGAAAATGGGTTGAAGAAGCTATTTTCGGAGCTCCAAACAGGTTTGTGTTAGCGGTTTGCCTGAAGGAAAATGATGAACTTATCGGATACGTCCATCTAAAGAACATTGATTGGCAGAATAGAAGTGCGAACTTCGCGAAGCTTATTGGTAAAAAAGAATGCTGGGGAAAGGGTATTGCAACCGAGGCTACCCTACTCATGTTGTATCATGGGTTTATTGTTCTTGGTTTGGAACGTATACAAGCTAGACAACTGAGGAGCAACTTCGGTTCGATACGCGTTGAAGAAAAATGTGGATTCAAGAATGAAGGAATTATGCGTCATGCAGTCTTTAAGAATGGAGAATACCAAGATCTGAATCTAATGTCAATAATCAGAGAGGATTTCTACAATCTCATTGATCAGATGATTGCAGACAAAATCACAAACCAATAATCAGCGAGCATGTAAAATCACGAAGTCAGATGATAGAAGCCCTCTTTCCACGGTAGACTAATTGTGAGCATTGATTTCGAGAGAATTGGAGGAATGAAGAATCGAGAGATTCAACAGACCAATCTATGTAACCCGTCCGCTTCTTCCGCCATTGGAAGAGCTCAGTAAGTCTTTACAGGATGTTTGGGATGCTCAATGGCTTACGAACAATGGAGCAAAACATAGAGAACTCGAGAATAAGTTGAAAGACTACCTCAAAGTTCCTCAGCTTTCTCTTTTCAATAACGGCACAATAGCTCTTCTGGTAGCTACAAAAGCTCTGGAATTGACAGGAGAGGTTATAACAACGCCTTTCACTTTTTCGGCTACCGCTCATTCTATCTCTTGGATGGATCTTGAGCCTGTGTTTGTGGATATAGATCCGGTTACGATGTGTATCGATCCAAATAGGATAGAAGAGGCTATCACCCAAAGAACTAGCGCGATAATGCCGGTTCACGTCTTTGGAACTCCCTGTGATGTCAAAGCGATTGAAGAAATAGCGGAAAGACATAACCTGAAGGTCATATACGATGCGGCCCATGCCTTTGGTACAGAGATAGATGGAACAGGTATAGGGAATTTTGGCGATATAACGATGTATAGCTTCCATGCAACCAAACTATTCAACTCGGCAGAGGGCGGGGCTCTAGTTTGCAAGAGCGAAGAGCTGAAGATAAAGATTGATCTCCTGAAGAACTTCGGAATCAAGAACGAAGAAGAAGTAATAGAAGTCGGAATAAACGGAAAGATGAATGAACTTCAGGCGGCTATGGGATTGGCAGTTTTAGAGCATATAGAAGAAGAAAGAAAGAAGAGAGCGATCATAAAGCAGACTTATATCGAGAACCTGAAAGATATCCCTGGTATCGAACTCATGTCGGATTTACCTGGTGTAAGGAGCAGTTATCAGTATTTCGCCATCAGAATTGATGAAGAAGAATTCGGGAGATCGAGAGACTACGTTTACGAAGAACTCAAGAAATACAACGTCTTTGCAAGAAAATACTTCCATCCCCTGTGTAGCAATTTTGGGTGCTACAAGCACTTGCCTTCGGCAAATCCGAAACACCTGCCAGTAGCAAACAAAATCGGCAACGGAGTTCTCTCCATGCCGTTTTATGGAGGGTTAGCCAAAAAAGACGTGAATACAATTGCAGAGATAATGAGGTGGATTAATGAGCACTGAAACACCCTTAGTCAGCGTCAGGATGAGCACTTACAACCATGAGAAATACATCGCCCAAGCCATCGAAGGCGTTCTCATGCAGAAAACCAATTTTCCTTTCGAGCTGATAATCGGAGAAGACTGCTCGACAGATCGAACGCGTGAAATAGTCGTTGATTATTCAAATAGATACCCAAACATAATCAAACCGATACTTCAAGAGAAGAACGTCGGTATGAGAGCTAATGGAAGAGCGACAAGAGAGGCAAGTAGTGGAAAGTATGTTGCACTTTGCGAAGGCGACGACTACTGGATCGATCCCTTCAAACTCCAAAAACAAGTCGATTTCATGGAAAAACATTTGGACTTCAGTATGTGTTTTCATAGAGCAAGAAAAGTCGATGAGCAAGGCAGAGAATTGGGTACCTTCTGGCCAAAGAAGTCGTGGAATAAGCCAATCACTACTACTGAAGACATAATTGAAGGAAACTATATTTCGACTCAGACAGTAGTCTATAGAAGGGGATTATTCGATCAACAGTTGTTTGACATTCTTGCTGAAGGACTGAGCTTTGGAGATTGGGTCCTACACATACTGAATTCTCTGCATGGAAGAATAATGTTCCTAGACGAATCCATGGCGGCATACAGAGTAACAGAAACTGGAGCTTCTGGAACAACGACTAGGATTAAGTTGCAAAGTGATATTCTTACACTATATGAAAGGATGGAATTTCATCTTGGAAGTCAGTTTCCCATTAAGAAAATCGTGCAATTCAAAAACCGTAGGCTTTTGATTCTGGCAAGATTGAATGCAGAAAAAGGTGAAAATGAATTGGCAAGAAACTATCTAGAGCAAAGCAAAAAGAATAATGACAAGTTTTTCGCCAACTTCAAACTAAAAGCTGCTGCATATTTGAGCATTTACTATCCTTGGATTTATTCCATTACTAAGAAAGCCTATCGTTTAACTAGAACCTTTAGATAAATAGTTATTCTCACATACACATAGAAGTCACTCTTTACTCGAAATTCCACTTCGTACAATGACTTCAGCGATACGGACGGCAGCATCATAGGTAACTTGTAAGGTGAAGAGTTCACTATTTGATTCAACAAAGCTAGGTGTGATACATTCAAGAGATAAAGACTGAAGCAAATTGATGGTTTCTTTATCAAATCTGTAGCCAACAACTTTGGCGGGACTTCCAATAGCAATTGAGTATGGCGGTATCACTCCTGCCACTACAGCTCTGGCTCCAACAATAGCTCCCCTACAAATATGAGATCCTGACAGAAGCATCGCATCCATGCCGATCCAGACATCGTCCTCTATTATGATAGGTCCTTTCGAAGAAGCTTCTCGTTTCTCATTCAGGAACTTGACCTTGACTGGAAATGTTAACAATGTATCGATTCTATGATTCCCACCTAGAAGAAACTTAACACCCGAAGCTATCGAAACAAAAGAACCAATTTCAAGTTTTTCTTCATTTGCTCCCCATGTATAAACATCTAATGGACCATAAGAATAGTTTCCTACTCGGACTTTGTCGATTGGGAAGACTCTTCTAGGAGTTGTCTCGTTGTGGCGATTTCGCTTGCGCCATTTTTTTCTAAACAGATAGAGTTCAAGAATATTCTTAGCTTTAATCAGAGATCTCATTTTTCACCTCCGCCAAGTACTTCAGAAACCTCTTAGTCGCATCTTTCCAGTCTGGGAGTTCATACCCTATCGTTTTCTTCAATGGAAAGCTATCCATTGCGGAAAACCCCGGTCTTTCTGCTGGCGTGTTGAATTCTGTGCTCTTTACCGGGATAATCCTTCCCTTCCATCCTGTTAGCTCAAGTACGTATTTCGCCCACTCGTATCTCCTGCAGTATCCGGTGTTGGTCATGTGATAGCTTCCATAAGCTCCCGTTTGGAGAAGATCGATAATCGCCCCGGAAAGATCGACCGTATAAGAGGGAGAGGATATCTGATCATCGACGACCTTGAGTTCTTCCTTATCATTAGACCATTCAAGGACCTTCTTCACAAAGTTTGTGTTTCCGGCACCGAAGACCCAGCTAAGTCGAACAACGAAGCAAAGATTCGAGAAAAGCGAGACGAGCTGTTCGCCATATAGTTTGCTTTGCCCGTATTTAGATAACGGTTTCGGCTCATCCCATACGAAGTAAGGACTACCTTTCTTTCCATCAAAGACATAATCTGTGCTGAAGTGCATTAAAGGTATTCTGAACTCATTTGCCGTTACAGCAAGGTTTCTTGGACCGATAGCGTTAACCGAGAACGCATTCCTCCAGTCCTCTTCGGCCTTATCTACGGCGTTGTATGCGGCACAGTTGATTATTGCGTCAGGTTTTGTCTGGTCCGTTATTTCTTTGACAGCTCTCAGATCGGTGATGTCCATGTGAAGCAGCTGATTAGTAGTCAGGCGGGTTTGCCGATCGGCAGAATCAGAACTTGCAATGTAATCTGAGGCAACACACTCGATTCTGCGTCTTTCACACTCTTTCTGCAAGTCCTGACCAAGCTGACCGTTAGCGCCTGTTATTAGGATTCTCATTATTTCCTCCAATTAAGCAGATTAGCTGGATTGGCAGATTCAATCAAGCAAACCCGGGATCCGTAGCGGGTAGCTTAAACACTTACAGCCGTGTGCCACGCGCTACGAGCAATTTCCAATATAGTTAATCCTCTAATTTGCCAGGCAGTTCCTTCAATGTCGGCCACTTCTTATCCTTTTCAGACAATAAAGGCTCAACGATGTCATACTCTTTTAGTGGCCATTCGATCCCGATAGACTTATCATTCCAGATAATCCCGGCTTCATCTTCGGGTTCGTAAAACGTTGAACACTTATACAGGAAATCCGTGTCGGAAAGCGCAAGAAATCCGTGTGCAAACCCTTCTGGAATATATAACTCCAGCGCGTTATCCTCACTGATTACAGTGCCGACCCACTTGCCGAATGTCTTGGAGCCTCTCCTGAGGTCTACGGCGACGTCAAACACGCTTCCCCTGGCCACTGTTATTAGCTTTGCCTGGGGTCTCTTTACCTGATAATGAAGACCCCTGAGAGTGCCTTTTTTCGATCGTGAATGATTGTCCTGAAGGAACAGGCACGGAATCTTTAGCTCCTCGAATTCTCTTCTGTTATAGGTTTCTCTGAACATCCCTCGCTTATCAGCAAAAACAGCGGGTTGTATAATATACAGTCCGGCCAATGGCGTTTCAATTCTCTTGAACCTGGGCATATTTTCCTCCCCGTTTTCACTAATATCAGTTACGGTTAGTTATTAGTACTCTCATAGCACAGTATCGGCGAGAACTGATCTGACTCCTGCGGTCCACGTCTCCCAGTTAAGCACATCTCGTGACCTGTTCAACGCACCTTGACACAGCATTGGATACATTCGGTCATCCTTTATCAGAGATATAATCTTCTCAACATACTCAAGGTAGTCGTCGGGAGAATCGATCAGAAAACCCGAAACTCCGTCTAGAAACGCATCCTCCAAGCCACCGGTTCTAGTGGTCAATGCGGGAAGACCGAAAGCGGCGGCCTCGCCAAGTACCATCCCAGAGCATTCTGCTCTTGTAGGGAGTACAAAAAGATGTGCTTCTTCGAAGAGCCTGTAGAAGGCTTCCAGTTCATCCGGTTTCGACTTGTCAAGAAAGGGGATCACCTTCATTCGCGAGTCGGTGAACTCACTCGGTGGTACGCATCCGCAGACAGTAAGATAAGTCTCAACTCCTCTATTATTCAGTTCTTTCATCGCGTTACAGGCAGTCTCACCACCTTTTCTACTCCAGTCGACCCCGACGAAAAGCAATCTGATTGGTGGACTCAGCTTCTTCGGGCGAGTGATCTTCTTTCCGGAGGCAATCTCGATATTCGGACCAAATAGCATTACAGAAACCTTTTCGGGGGATATTGAATAGTTATTCACAACGGACTCTGCGGCCCAGCGTGAAGACATGATTATTCTGCTTGCCCGGGAAAGGGTCCTCTCTTCGATGAGATTACCCTGCTCAATTGAAGAATTCGAAAGATTTGAGAATCTCTCATAATAATCAATCATCAAGCTGAATGTGGCGTCGGAGAGATAGACTAAAGGCAGATCGGTCTTTAAAAAGGCAATCTCTGCACTTGCTGCCGGTGCAAATATCAGATCGAATTTCTTGCCTTTGAGTCTTCTCTGGATATATCTTGCACACATGAGAGAGTAAGATATGCTGTGTTTAGGCAGGAATTTCTTTCCAGTAAGTATTTCAACCGGCTTCCATCTTCGAAGCGACAGTCTCTGGAGTCTGCTCAGGGTAGGGCATATGGGCTCTACATCTGCGAAGGATTTGAGACCCATATACATGTGCCTGGAAGTCCCGGACCAGGACCTTATGTTTGTCGGATCATTTGAAGTAGCAAAGGCGATTCTCAGTCTCAAGATCTCAGTTCTCCATTCCTGTCTGTGGATTCACATATCATTCTCCAGCAAATCAGAGAGATACCTTCCATAACTGGAATTACGATAAGACTCAGACAGAAGAGCCAGTTGCTCTCTGTCAATGAACCCCTTTCTGTAAGCAATTTCCTCTATACATGCTATGTAGAAGCCCTGGCGCTTCTGGATTGTTTCGACAAAACTCGCAGCTTCGAGAAGGCTCTCGTGTGTTCCAGTGTCAAGCCAGGCAAACCCTCTTCCGAGAGTCTCGACCTTGAGCCTGCCGGATCTCATGTACTGAACATTGATATCAGTAATCTCCAGTTCTCCTCTCGTTGAAGGAGAGAGCCTCTTTGCAATTTCGACTACATGGTTGTCATAAAAGTAGAGTCCGGGAACGGCGTAATGAGATTTTGGGTTTTTCGGCTTCTCTTCAATCGATACTGCATTTCCCATTTCATCGATCTCAACCACTCCGTAGGCTCTTGGGTCTTTAACGTAGTAGCCGAAGATTACGGCTCCTTCATATAACGATGAAGCCCTTTTTAGAATGCCCGACATTCCCTGGCCATAGAAGATATTGTCACCCAGTATCAATGCGACGCTTTCCGATCCAATGAACTCTTCGCCGACAAGGAATGCGTCTGCCAGACCCTTAGGCGTTTCTTGTGGCGCGTACGAGAAAGATATGCCGAGTGAAGAACCACTCCCGAGAAGCCTTTCAAATAACGGCAAGTCCTGTGGAGTTGAAATTACGAGTATCTCTCTTATTCCCGCAAGCATTAGAACTGACAGGGGATAGTAAATCATTGGTTTGTCATAAACTGGCAGCAGCTGTTTGGAAACCACACTGGTCAGAGGATGAAGCCTTGTGCCTGCACCACCTGCAAGAATAATTCCCTTCACTTCTCATCTCCTCTCAATTTTCTCTTTGAAGCCTGAAATAGAGGATACCAGATCTTGTCGTAGATCCTATCTGCGGCTCTCAGCATTGCGATTCGGATCTTACCGTACCCTCTGTAACGGGAGAAGTAATACAGGCGAGATTCAAATTCGAGTCTTGAAAGGTCCGTGTTTAATCGCGAAGTGGATGCACCGTGATTATGTTTGACTTCCTTGCCCGGAAGATAAGCCATGCGATAGCCTTTCGCAAGAAGCTTCTCCGCGAGTATTCTCTCTTCACCGTAAAGAAATGTATTCTCATCGAAGTAGTCAACTTCCTCCAGAGAAGAAAGCCTCGCCAGCATGAATGATCCGCTGACATAATAAGGAAAGCTTAATTGCTCCGCTTCGATATCTTTTGACTGCGATGATTTCAGTCTGAACATTTTTCCGGTGTGGAAGAAAATCCAGTGAAAGGGATAGAAGGCTGGTTTCCAGAAGAGGCGGCGCATCCCGAGTTTGCTGTATGGACCGTTGCTTCTGTCTGGATCGGATACCTTTGGACCGACAACCGCAACATCGGGATTAGCCTCCAGTAAGTTTTTCAAGTCTTCGATCACGGGGGAGACAATCTCGATGTCGTTATTTGAAATCAACACATAGCGATACTTCAGTCTCGATGCGATTCGCAGTCCGAAATTATTGCCCTTAGCGTATCCGTAGTTATCATCGAGAAGCACAAGAAGGCAGTCCCTCCGTTCAACTATGTCGTTGATTTGCGTTTGTGAATATAATGGATAGTCTTCAAGGTTGAAGTAATTCTGCAATTTCTCTCTTTCCTCAACTGAAGAATTGTTGTCTGTGACAATGACATCACAATTCTCTCCAACACTCCTGATGTTCTTAAGCAGCTTGATTGTCAGGTTTGCCCTGTTCCAGTTAAGGATAACAATTGCAGTCTCTCTTTTCACTCTAGAATCATCCTCTCGAAAAATTATCAGGAAGAGATCTTCTGGATTAGTTTACGAATGATATATTTCATTATATCTCTGGTTGCCCAGAGCGTGAGAGCAAAGAAAGCACAGTTTCCAACTACGAGGAAAAGAGTTTCACTCCCGGCATATTTTATGGCAAGAGAAACCATAACAATTGAACCCGATATACCCAGAAGAACGAGAATGGTCTTCCACGGAACAAAGGATACTCCCTTTCTCTTAACCAGATATACCCATATGGCTGTGGAGATAAGAGTTACGAGTGATGTACTTGCAGCGATTCCTCCTATACCGAATGGTTCAAGAAGAATCCAGTCAAAGAAGACATTCATGGCTATCCCGAAGAAGGTGAGATAGACCATGAACTTCACCCTGCCGTGTGAGATGAAGAACTGTCTCGCCAAAAAGCCCAGCGGCTGGAAGATTATACGCGCTGTGTACCCAATCATGGCAACTACTACGACAGACGTTGACTCAGAAGTGAACTCCCCGTGCTCGAAAATCAGACGGACCAGAGGCTCACCCATAAATGCAATCCAGAAGACAATTGGAATAGCCATAGATAGCGATGTCTTTGCAGTCTTTCTCATCCGAAGCTGAACGCTATTGATATCATTGTCTGCCACAAATTCAGACAATTCTGTGCGCGAAGTCTCCAAAAAGCTTATTATGAAGACACTTGAGACTATTCCCAGCAGAGTGTTGGCGTAGTGAAGGCCAGATATCTGCCCGGCTGGCAGAAGCGAAAGAAAAGCCTTGTCCACAATGGTGCTAACCTGGCCAAGACCGCCGGAAATCACCAGTGGAGCAGTCAAATAAAGAGTGAATTTGAGATCGTGAGAGAAAATCCTGGTGGAAACCGAGATGAACTTTCTGGAGTAGAAGAGTACTATGATCGTGACGAGAGCATTTCCGATTATCCAGCCATAAACAATTGAAATCTCATCCAAATATGGAGAGAGAAAGAAGATAAGTGGAATCGCCGCTATATTAAAGATCAACTGTGCAACCGAATACTGAAGAAATCTTCGTTCTGCCTTCAGCAGTCCGGAAAGAATGAACTGCATACCAGAGATAAAAGGAAATACAGCAAGAAGTTTAAGCGTATTGGAGGCATAGGTGAGAACTTCACTGGAAAAACCCGGCGCAAATATCCGCACGAAGAGCGACGGAAATACTAGCAGAAAGCCCCCGAAAACTGCGTAGATAACTCCAAATGCTACAAGAACTGACCACACGAATTTTCGTGAATCTTCTGGACTCCTCTTCCTGATTTTTATGTACTCGGGAACGAAAACTGCAACAAGGCCGGCAGAGATTATGCTTGTGATTACCCTTGCCGGAGACAACGCAATTACGACTGCGTCTAGCTGCCAGGATGTACCGAAGAGATGTGCCGTCAATACCTCTCTGAAAAAACCCAGTCCCTTAGACAGTAGTGTGAACAACGTAATGTAAAGGGATCCGGCCGCGACAGTTTGAATACTATTCTTCAAGTTACGCTCCTTTAATCCTTCAATTGCTCGGCAGGCTTCAACTTTTCGAACATATAGCCACTAAGTCGGCCTCTAAAAAGTATTATCGAAGAAACTTACTGTAAATATAGAACGTGAGTGGCGACTTCAGGAGAGTTCTCACTTCGATTTCTGTCCTTCTGTCACTTTTTTCATCTCCAGGTCTTTCGAAGGCTTTAATTTGCTCTCTAACTCCCCTGTTCTTTGCCAAAGCCAGATAGGTGCTGAAAGCAATCCCCGTTCTAACGAGTAACCTGATAATCTGAACGTAGGTGTGTGGAATCCTTTTGTGTTCAAGATAGTAGGATATTTCACCGTCTGCGCCATGCCTCTGAAGATACCTATTGAGTCGTCTCAATGATCCTAC
>Ga0334883_1004711_pt1 | contig 12809 bp, 10 predicted proteins | sample GraSluR1_MG_6_FD_207230 | JGI IMG/M metagenome (GOLD analysis project Ga0334883, IMG submission 207230) | Sludge microbial communities from methane-producing bioreactor in Wageningen University, Netherlands - Granular Sludge_09_05-R1 | ecosystem: Engineered > Bioreactor > Anaerobic >... | reverse complement strand
CGATCAGCCGCTCCAGCACCGCATCGCCGGCGCGGAGGGAATCCCACCCGGGCGGCAGCAAGGCGGTTTCGCCGTCGTCGGCCGACGCGGGCGGCCCGAATCGCTCGGCAGGCTCGTCGGCTCGTGCGCCGCCGGCCGACACGGCGCAGAGTGCCGCGGCAACCGTCCACATGGCGAACGCCGGCCGTCGAATCATCGAAAAGGTTGCCATCACGGTCTCCCGGTTGCGTGTTCGCTGGCGCGGGGCTCCCTATTGGCGCTGCGGGCGCGCCTTCCGCATGCGCTCGACGCGCTCGTGCTCCTTGCGCAGGGCTTCCTCGGGGATGGGCATCGGGGTGAACGCGGAACGCTCAAGCTGCTCGTCGGGCGGGATGGCGCGAATGCGCAGGCTGCGGAACCAGACGTCGTCGCCGTGGTCCTGCAAGCGGAGGTGGGCGCCGCGGGCGGCAAGGTCGGCCCCGCGGATGCGAAGCAACTCCACCTCTTGCGCCCAGCGGGGATCGGTGTAGTCGAAGTCGATCACCTTCTCGCCGTTGAGCCAGTGCTGGATCACCGTGCCCTTGCCGACGATGCGGCCTTGGTTCCACGCGCCGAAAGGCCGGGTCGCGTCTTTCGAGGGCGCCATGCAGAAAAACAGCGAGGCGGCGCTCTGGCGCGGATTCTCGCCGTAGGGGCTGTTGGCGTCGTCGAGGATCTGGTATTCGTATTGTCCGGGTCGGTAATAGACGCCGCTGTTGCAGCCCTTCGACACCTTCCACTCGAAACGCAGCTCGAAATCGTCGGGCACCTTGGCCGCGGTATAGGTGAGGTCGCCTCCGCGCTGCTTGCGGTAGAGGGCGCCGTCTTCGACCACCCAGTTGCCGGCGTGCTGCCAGCCGGCGTCGCTTCGCCCGTCGAAGAGCAATCGGAAGCCCAGCCTTTGCTCCGCTTCGCTCAGCGTATTGGGCTCGGCGAGCGGAGCGCCGGCATCCCGGCCCCAGGATGCCCAAGGGATCAGGCAGGCGATGGTCAGGGCCGCGACGCAGCGGGTAAGCAGGTCGCGCCACGCGCGTGTCGAAATCGTCATGGGATTGCCTTGCATGGTTGGTTGCCGCGGAAGCCGCCGCCCCGGCGGGCACATCGCCGCGAGGGGCGTCGCGGCGTTCAAAGCTCGGGGAGCCAGCCGGCACGCGCCGGCGGCCGGATGAGCGACCCGGCCTCGGGACAGTTCTTCGCCCGCGCGCCGGGACCGTCCCACTCCAACGGCTGGCCGACCCGGTAGGCCACGACCCCCGCGAGGATCATTTCGGTCAAGGCGCCTCCGTACCCGAAGTCGGAGGAGGTCGTGCCGCGCCCCTTGCAGGCCTCGGCCCACTCGACGTAGTGGTTCTCCGGGCGGGGGAGCGACGGTTCCGGCAGCTCGGCGTGGTCAAACGCCTCGGCCGGCAGCAGACGCGTCGCGCCGCCGCGGAAATTGTAGATCAACCGCCCGCGCTCGCCGATCACCATCACGCCGTCGTTAACCCCTTCGATGATTTCTCCGGCGGGCGCCGACTCGCCGTCGTACCACACCACCTCGAGCGGCGCGCCGCCCTCGTCGCGCGCGAACTGGTAACGCACCACTTTCCTCTTCGGCGCGACGTGCGCGTGCGGCGGCGGCCCCTCCGCCTCGACGCGAATCGGGTAGCGCAGGTTCAACCCCCAGCAGGGCGCGTCGAGAATGTGGCAGCCCATGTCGGCGAAATTGCCGGAGCCGAAGCCCCAGAACACGCGCCAGGTGCCCGGGTGGTAGAACGGATGGTACGGGCGCTCGGGCACGGGGCCGAGCCACAGGTCCCAGTCGAGGTGTTCCGGCACCGGCGGGGTGTCCGTCGGCAACTCGCCGCCCGAGTGGCGCAGCACCTTGTGGCACACGGCAACCACCTTCTCGACCCGCCCAAGCACGCCGGCCTGGAGCAACTCCACGACCCGACGCAAGTGATCCGAAGCATGCACCTGGTTGCCCATCTGGGTGACCACGCCGGTGCGAGCCGCCGTGTCGGCCATGCGCCGCGCATCGTAGACCGACGAGGCCAGCGGCTTTTCGCAATAGACGTGCTTGCCCCGCGTCATGGCGGCCACGCTGACGGCGGCGTGGGTGTGATCGGGCGTGCTGACCACCACGGCGTCGAGGTCGTTCTGCTCGAGCATGCGGCGAAAATCGGCGTATTGCCGCGCCCCGGGGTGCCGTTCGGCCGCCTGGGCCAGCCGGCGCTGGTCGACGTCGCACAAGGCGACGATGTTCTCGGTCCGAGCCACGGCGTTCAGGTTGGCCCCGCCGCGGCCGGCGGCGCCGACCACCCCCACGTTCAGCTTCTCATGGGCCGAGAGACCGGCCGCCGCCACGCGGGGCGCCGGCCAGACGCAGGTTCCCAAGCCGGCCGAAGCCGCCGCCTGGAGAAAGCGCCGTCGCGTCGTTCGCCGGGTCATTGTGTTCTCCGGTTGTCCAAGGTTCGAGGGGGGGCCGGCCGGCGCCGCGGGCGCCGCCGCGCATCGCGGACCCGCGCAATCGCTCGGCTTACGCGATTCGCCCGGATCGCGACGGTCGAGGCCGTCGGGAAACGCCTCAGTCGGTCTTGGCCGACTGGAATCGCGATAAGATTCCCGTCGGGTTGATGAAACTGTACGAGGCCCGGGGCATCCAGGGCCCGTCCGAGGAGGCCTCGCCGGGCGGATTGAACTCGAGCTCGAGATTGCCGCCCATCATCCACATCATCGTCTCCAGCCGCAGCGTGATTTCCTCGAGCGCTTCGGGGCTCTTCACGAGGATCTGGAGATACTCGCGGTCGTGCTTGTGTTCGATGCGGTCGAGAACCTCGAGCGTCTTGTCCCACTGCTCCTGGCCTTCGTTGGCGATGATGCCGTCGCGGTTGCGATACTTGAGGATGTAGTACCGCAAGTCCATCAACTGCATGTACGCCTTGCGGATCTCCCGAGCCGAGCGAAGCTTGACGTCCTTCCAGTTGGCCATGATCGGCCTCGCGTGGGAAAGGTGGAGCCAATTCCGCTGCCTATTATACCACAACACCCGTGCGTTGCAGCGCCACCCCGGCCCAACCGTGCGACGTGCGCGTGCGAAAAGGTGTCAGGAACCTTTTTGGAGGTTCCGGCGATACTCCATGTCGTTTCTGCTCCGCAAAAAGGTTCCTGACACCTTTTCGCTCTTGTGCACCCCCTGACAGACGGGCGTCATCGGCCGTGGGCCGTTGACAACCGGGCGTCGCCCGGTGCACACTGGGGTTACTTCGCTCCGGAACAGAGAGGGAGAGCTTGCCGATGGGGAGAATTCTGTCGCGGCTGATCGTGCCGGGTCTCGTGCTGGCCGCGGGAGTCGCCTCGGTCATTTATGGGGCGAAGCATCACGTCGTGCCGGTCGAGGAAGAGCAGGAGATCGAGGTCTCGCTGGCGCCGCCGCCCATGCCCGACGCGCCGGAAGGTTTCCCCGGCGACCCGGGCTTTCCGGGCGGATTCGACGGCCCGCCGGGCATGTTTCCCCCGTCGTTCATGGAACTGCCGCCTCACCTGGCCACGGTCAAGCAGAAGATCATCGTCACCAACGAGCAGCCCGAGTCGACGATCGTCTTCGAGGTGACGATCGGGGGCGTGGCCCTTCTCGAGACGGGCAAGCTGCGAAGGACGTACCACGGCGATATCCCGTCGCTGTGCCCCACGTGAGTCAAGTAACAGGAGGTCATGGTGTCCATGGCCGGCGGCAAACGAAGACCTCTGGCGGCCCGGCTTGCCGGGTGGCGGTCGTGGATCCAGGCCACGTTTCTGCTGGCCTGGCTCGACCCGTTCGCGATCCGCATGCACACGGTGTGCTCGCCGGTGTTTCACTGCTACTCGTGTCCCCTGGCCACGTTCGCTTGCCCGATCGGGGTGCTGGCGAACTTCAGCGCGCTGCACCTGTTTCCGTTTCTCGCCTTGGGCACGCTGCTGATCGTCGGGGCGTTTCTGGGCAGCTTCATCTGCGGCTGGGTCTGCCCGTTCGGGTATTTTCAAGACCTGGCGGCCCGCGTGCCCACGCCCAAGTTCGAGTTGCCCCGATGGATGGGGGCGTTTCGCTACGTGGTGCTGGTGGGGCTGGTGCTGGCGGTTCCCTACTTCTTGGGCGAGGGGAGCCCGCTGTTCTTCTGCCGGCTTTGCCCGGCCGGGGCCCTCGAGGCCGCCCTGCCTTACACGGCGAGCCTGGCCGCGCAGGGCAAGGAATTGGTCTGGCCCAACGCGGCGAAAGCGGTCATCCTGGTCGCGATCGTGGCGGCCGCCTTTTTCACCTGGCGGCCGTGGTGCACGCTGTTTTGCCCGCTGGGCGCGATCTACTCGCTGTTCAACCGCGTCTCGTTTTTCTTCCTGCGATTCCATCCCGATCGCTGCCGCGATTGCAGTCTCTGCCGCAAGCTCTGCCGTTACAAAGGCCGCGGAGAGAATCGCGCCGGCGAGCTTGCCTGCATCCGCTGCCTCGAGTGCACCCAGTGCCGGGCCATCACCGTGGGCACGGTCGCCGGCTTCGGCGGGAAGTCGTCGTCGGACCTCCAGCCGCCTCAGGCGGAGGGCTCCCTGCCAACGCTGTGAGCCACCGGATGCGACGAGTTGCGGCGACGCGCCGACACGCCCGACGGACTCACAACCCGCAGTGCCCGGCGTGAATCGCGGTGTTGGCGACGCGATCGGGCTGCCGTGCTAGAATGGGAAGATTGTTCCGCAACGGTCCTCTTCCGAAACCCCTTTCCAGCTATGGGCCAGATCGGTCGCCCCTCGCCCGTGCTGTTGCTCCTGGCGGCCTTCAGCCGGCACCGGGCCGCATTGGATTGGGCTCGGCAGCGGGCGTCCGAGGCGTGGGGGTCGATCGTGCGCGAAAGCGAGGCGTTCGAGTTTTCCCAGACCCGATATTACGAGCCGACCATGGGGGCCGGACTTCGCAAGACGTTTTTCGCCTTCGAGCCGCTCATCGACCCGGCCCGACTGGTCGAGCGCAAGCTTCAGACGAACGCCTGGGAGGCCGAGTATGCCGGCCGGGGCGGTCACGGCGAGTCGCGGCCGCTCAATCTCGATCCCGGCTACGTGGCCTTGGGAAAGCTCGTGCTGGCCTCGACCAAGGATTTCTGCCACCGGATTTATCTCGACCGGGGAATCTACGCCGAAGTGACCTTGCACTATCGACATCACCGCTGGGAGTCGCACCCCTGGACGTTTGCCGACTACCAGCGGGACGATTACCAGCAATTCTTCTCCGAGTGTCGCGACGACTTGCACCATCGGCTGCGGGAGGAAGGAAGAACGTGAGCGGGCTGATGGTGTGGCTGGTCGTGGGCGCCACGATTCCCAGCATGTGCATCGCTTGGACGAGCGCCTACGCCGTTCGCGCCCTGGCGCGACGCCTGGGCCTGATCGACAAGCCGGGACACCGCAAAGTGCACGACGTGCCCGTACCCACCGGCGGTGGACTGGCCATCTGGCTGGGGATCGTCGTCCCCCTCGCCGCCGGACAAATCGCCTTGGGGTGGCTGACGGCCGGTTCCGGCCAGACCGCGGCGGCCTGGCGACTGCCCCAGCACGTGGCGGTCCATCTGCCGGGACTGGTCGAGCAGTCGGGCAGGCTCTGGACCCTGCTGGCCGGCGGCACCGTGCTTCTGATCCTCGGCCTGATCGACGATCGACGGGGGCTCGACTGGAAGCTACGCCTCGGCGTGCAGACGGCGGTGGCCGCCGCCACGGTCGCGCTCGGCTGGCGAGCGACCCTGTTTCTCGACGTGCCGCTGGTGACCGGCGTTCTGAGCGTCCTATGGATCGTGGGCCTCGTCAACTCGTTCAACATGCTCGACAACATGGACGGGCTGTCGGCCGGGGTCGCCGCCATTGCCGCGGCCATGCTTGCCACGGTGATGCTCCTGGCCGGTAACCCCGTCACGAACCAGCCGCAGTATTTCGTGGGCGGGTTCCTTTTGGTGCTGGTCGGGGCCCTGGTCGGGTTTCTCGGGCACAACCGCCCACCCGCCCGGCTGTTCATGGGCGACGCGGGAGCCTACCTGATCGGTTATCTCCTGGCGGCCGCCACGCTTTCGGCCACGTTTGCCGGGGGCGACGACGTTCGCGGACACGCCGTGCTGGCGCCGCTTTGCGTGATGGCCGTTCCGCTTTACGACACGGCCACCGTGGTGCTGATACGCCTGCGCGCCGGGCGCAGCCCTTTCGTGGGCGACAAGAGCCATTTCTCGCATCGGCTGGTCGAGCTGGGAATGACCAAGACCCAGGCGGTGCTGACCATCTATCTGGCCACGGCCACCTGCGGCCTGGGGGCCTTGCTGCTGCACCAGGTGCGCGCCTCCGGGGCGTTGATCATTCTTCTTCTGGTTGCCTGCGTCCTGGTGCTCGTGGGCATCCTCGAAACGACCGGACGGCGGGAACTCGACCGCGGACAGGGAAATCGCCATGGCCAAGCGTAGAGGGCGGCGCAAGACCGAGACCGCCCCGGGCCGTCTTCCGCCGGCGCCGGACGACTCGACCGCGGTCGATCGCTGGCGTCCCTGGCTGCTGGCGGGACTGATCGCCCTGTTCGTCGCCCGGCCCCTGTTTGCGGGCGAATCGGCCGTCCTGGGCGACGGCATGCCGGTGGTCATGCTCTGGATCGCGTTGGCGGTGCTCTGGTTGTTGGGGGCCCTCGGCCGCCGCAGCTTCACGCTGCGCTTCCGAGGGGCCGATGGCGCCCTGCTGTTGCTCGTGGTGCTGCACACGGCCTCGGCGCTCTGGGCGGTGCAGCGGGCCAGCCCCCGGCCCGCGGTCAATCTGCTCTGGGAATGGGTCGGCATGGGCCTGAGCTTTCTGCTGGCTCGGCAACTCCTCGTGGGGCGCCGCGAGGCCAAAGCCGCCCTGGCCGTGATGTTCTGCCTGGCCGTGGCGATTTCGGGATACGGGCTCTACCAGTATTTCTACCAGTTTCCCCAGATGCGGGCCGACTTCATGCGCGATCCCGACGCGGCCTTGCGCGCGTCGGGCATGTGGTATGAGCCGGGCTCCCGCGACCGGGAACTGTTCGCCATGCGTCTGGAGAGCCCCGCCCCCCTGGCCACGTTCGCCTTGACCAATTCGCTGGCCGGCTACCTTGCGCCCTGGCTGGTGATCGCCGCCGGCATCGCCGTGGGCGCGCGCCGGGAGAATCGCTGGCCCACCCGGCTGGCCGTCGGGCTGTGCGCTTGGCCGGTCGCCGGCTGCCTGGTTCTGACCAAGAGCCGCAGCGCATGGGGGGCCGCGCTGCTGGGACTGGTGCTCGTCGGATGGTTCTGCCTGCCGAAGAAGACGCGCGTCGGATGGAAGCTGCCGGCCGGCCTGGCCGTTCTGTTGGGCGCCGCCGCCGTGGCGATTGTGGCCGCCGCGAAGATCGACGTGAGGCTCCTGACCGAGGCCCCCAAATCGCTCGGCTACCGGTGGCAGTATTGGCAGTCGACGTGGTCGATGATTGCCGACCGTCCGCTGTGGGGGTGCGGGCCGGGCAATTTCCAGCCGGCCTACACGCAATACATGCTGCCCGAGGCAAGCGAAGAGGTCGCCGATCCGCATAACTTCGTGCTCGAGGTCTGGGCCACGGCGGGAACGCCGAGTCTGCTGGCGTTGCTCACCCTGCTGGGCCTGTTTGCGTACCGCGTGCTCGGCCACTCGCCGCCGGAAGAGAACGAATCGGCCCCGCCGCAGCGGGCGAAGCTCTCCGAAGAACGGGACCTTCCTTACCACGTTCTGCTGGGCGGCGCGTGCGGATTCCTGCTTTCGATGCCGCTGGGCGTCATGAGCGCGGCTCCGCCGGGGCCGTTGCCGGTTCTGCTCGGTCTCCCCCTCGCGGTGGCGGCCGGTTGGCTTCTGCGCCGTTGGGTGGAAGGCGACGACCCGCTGCCGGCCGTTCTGCCCGCGATCGGTGTCGTGGTGCTGTTGATCCATTTATCGGCGGCCGGAGCCCTTGGTTTTCCCAGCGTTTCGGGAAGCCTTTGGCTGCTGCTGGCCGTGGGGCTCAACGTGGGGGACGCCTCCCATGCGTGGCGCATGCCACGCCGTGCCGCCGTCGTGGGGCTGGCCGCGATGCTGGCCCTGGCTTTCGCCTGCTACCGGACGGCCTACCTGCCCGTGCTCCGATGCTCCGGAAACCTCGAGCGGGCTCGCGAGCAGCCGTGGCTGGCGGTCGGGCACCTTCGAGCGGCTGCCGAGGCCGACCCCCTGTCGGCCGCGCCGTGGCGGGAGTTGGCGTCGCTGGCGCGCGGGCGGCTGGCGCGCGGCGATGCAACCGCGTACGACGACTTCCGGTCGGCGATGGACGAAGCCGTCGCGCGATCGCCCAATTCCGCGTCGACCTGGAACTCCTACGGAGAGGGCTGCTGGATCGCCTTCGAGCGGGCCGGCCATGCGAGTGCCCTTCCCGATGCGATTCGCGCGTTCCGGCGAGCGGTGGACCTGTATCCCAACAGTAGTCGCCTGCACGCCCAACTGGCCAGGGCCCTGCGGGCATCCGGCGATTGGCCGGCGTTCGACGAGCACGCCCGGCGGGCCATCCAGCTCGACGACCTCAACGTTCATCCCGACAAGAGGCTCCCCGAAGCACTTCGGGATGAACTCGTGGAGGGTCTCGGGCGTAATGGCAGAAAGGCCGGGTGAAGTGCTATACTGGGTGGGTGTCGACGCCCGGGCACGCGATCGGGCAGCCCATGCCCGATCTTCCGAAACCTCTTCGCCGCGTGGCCGGCCAGTGGCTGGCGCGGCTTGAGCCCGCAACAATCTTGAATATCCGGTGACGATTCGACGATGAAGACGCAAATCGCAGTCATCGTGGCGGTTCTGTTGGGAGTTGGCGCGGGCGTGGGCATGGCGGTGGTTCGCGCGCATCGCTATCACTGGGACGGCACCGCCAACGGCCTGGGAGATTCGATCGGTCTGCCCGAGGTTCCCTGCAATCGCCGACCCAAAGTGGTCGTCGAAGAGGACACGCACGACTTCGGCGTTATGGACGGCAAGTCGAAGGGTAGTTACGATTTCGTGCTGGCCAACGTGGGGGAAGGGACCCTGACTCTCAAGAAGGGAACGACCACGTGCAAGTGCGCCGCGAGCATCCTGGGCACGACGGAAATCGAGCCCGGCGAATCGGGCAAAGTCACGGTCGAGTGGACCGGCAAGGACCTTGCCGGCCCTTTCAAGCAAACGGCGACCATCCTGACGAACGACCCGGACAACCGCCGCGTGAGGCTGACCATCCAAGGTCGGATCACGGTCGCCCTCCAGGCGAAGCCTTCGGAGCTGGTGCTTCCGCGGATCACGGCGGGGGGCGACTATACCGCGAAGGTGCGGCTGTTCGCCTTCCGCCCCGAGCCGCTCGAAATCACCGACTATGAGTTGGTCGGATCCAGCGACTCGAAGTTCTTCGAGGTGGATCTCCAGCCGATGACGCCCGACGAAGTCGAGGAAGAGCAGGACGCCACGAGCGGGGTCGCCGTCCACGTCACCATAAAACCAGGCTTGCCTCTCGGGGCGTTTCGGCAGAAAATCCTCTTGAGAACCGACTACGAAGAGGTTCCTACCGTTGCGATCCCTGTTTCGGGGACCATTACCAGCGGGATCTCCGTCGTCGCGCGAGGATGGGACGAGGACCGCGGCGTGTACACGCTGGGAATGGTTAAGAGCCAAGAAGGGGTCCGGCGCGAGATCTATCTTCGAGCCGGGGGGCCCAATCACAAGGAGGTGCATTACAAGCCCATTCAGATCTATCCTGACGACCTGCTCAAGGTCGAGGTGGGGCCGACACGCGAACTGGGGAAAGCCAGCTTGACGCCCCTGAAGATCGAGATCCCGAAAGGGAGCCGACCGGCGAACCACATGGGTTCGGACGAGGCCGATTTCGGCCAGATCACTCTCGAGACGGGTGATCCCGAGACCCCCGAACTCCGCATTCTCGTGCGGTTCGCCGTCGAAGGGTGACCCGGTCCAACCAGAGCAGACGTGGGAGCGGTCGGCGCGGTGGGCAGTCCCATGTCTGGAGTTGAGGTGGTCACCATGCCAGAATCGTTGCTTCTGCGCTTTCTCGAAGTCGGTTGCCTGGTCGCGACCGTGACGCTCGCCACAATCGGTTGCGGAGGGCCCGATCGCGGCGGCTCGACCGCCGCGTCCGATTCCTCCGACCGGCCTGTCTCCCCCACATCCGAGGGGGTTGAGCGGCCTGCACTCGACTCGGCCTCGTCGGCGCCTCGGCGCTTCGAGGCCGACGACGTCCCCGATGTCGCTCCCATCGCTCGCGACCAACGCGACCCGATCGGCGAGTCGACTCCGCCGACTTCCATTCCGATGGGATCGGCTGCCGACGAACCGCCCGGGGAGTCTTCCGAGCTTCGGGAGCCCGGGCACCTGCCACCAGACGCGGACGCTCAAGCAGCTCGACCGAGGGGTATTTCGGAGGTGCCGGCCCAACAGCACCCCGAGCAGGAAGCGACGGCAGGGAGTCGGACCGGATGGGAGCCCACCCGCCCCTCCGTGGAACCCTCGGAGAGGCCCATGCTGGGCGTCAATCCGTTACGAGGCGGGAACGTGCCGCTGGCCGACCGGCCGTTGACGACGGGATCCCTGCCGGGAGCCGAACGCCCGCCCGCGGTCGAACGTCCGCCCGCGGTCGAACGTCCGCCCGCCGCTGAGGAGGCCGCCACCGGCAAAGGCAAGCGCAAGGGCAAAGGCGATCAGGGCGATTTCGACCCGATCCAGGTGAACGGCCCGGTTTTCGTCGACTGGCCGACGCCGAAGTTGGCGCTGGTGATCACCGGCCGGCGCGACGGATACCTCGAACCGTGCGGCTGTGCCGGGTTGGATCGCATGAAGGGCGGTCTGAGCCGTCTCCATTCGATGTTCGACGACCTGCGCACCCGGCGCGGGTGGCCCGTGGCCTCGGTCGACGTGGGCGGCTTGATCAAGGGCTACGGCCGCCAGGCCGAGCTGAAGTTCAGCGTGGTCACGGTCGAGTCGATGCGCTTGATGGGCTACAACGCCATCGCCCTGGGCAAGAGCGACTTGCGCCTGCCCGCCGGCGAGCTCGTCTCGGTCACGGCAAGCATGGACGGGCAGAAAAGCCCCTTCGTGTCGGGCAACGTGGCGCTGTTCGAGTTCGACGCGGGGTTCAACGCCTCGAAGCAGGTTTTCGAGGCGGGGGGCATGAAGCTCGGCGTCACCGCCGTTCTCGGAAGGCGGTGGCAGGAAGAAATCCACAACGACGACATCATCATGGCCGAACCCGAGGCCAAGCTGCCCTCGATCGTCGCCGCGCTCAAGCAGGCGAAGTGCGATTTGCTCGTGCTGCTGGCCCATGCACCCATCGACGAATCGCTCGAGCTGTCGCGGAGATTTCCCGATTTCGACGTGGTCGTCACCGCGGGCGGAGCGCCCGAGCCGCCGTCCAAGCCCCAGACGATCGAAGGCTCCGACGCCGTTTTGATCGAGGTGGGCGAAAAGGGGATGGACGCGATCGTGCTGGGCTTCTACGACGATTCCGACGAGCCGCTCCGCTACCAGCGCGTGCCCCTCGATTCGCGCTATGCCAACTCGAGGGACGTGATGCTGCTGATGGAGGCCTATCAAGAGCAGCTCAAACAGCTCGGGCTCGAGGGCCTGGGCATCCGCGAAGTGCCCCACCCGCAGAAAGACCTGCTAGGCGAGTTCGTCGGGTCGGCCAAGTGCGAATCGTGCCACGAGCCCTCCTATCAGGTCTGGAGGAAAAGCGCGCACGCCAAGGCGTGGCCCACCCTGGTCGATCTTCAACCGCCCCGCAACTTCGACCCCGAGTGCATAAGCTGCCACGTGGTCGGCTGGGACCCGCAGCACTACTTCCCCTACCAAAGCGGCTTCCTGAGCGAGGCGAAGACGCCCCACCTCGTCGGCGTGGGATGCGAATCGTGCCACGGCCCCGGCGAAAACCACGTCAAGGCCGAGATGGGTTCCGACGCCGAGCTCCAGAAGAAGCTGCGACAGGCCGTGGTCGTCACCATCGAAGAGTCGAAGAAACGCCAGTGCTACACCTGCCACGACCTCGACAACAGCCCCGACTTCGATTTCGATTCGTACTGGCCCGACATCGAGCACTCCGAGTATTAAACGCCCGCCGATGCGACTCGCATTCAGCTCGAACGCCTACCTGCGGTTCTCGGTCGAGGAGACGATCCGACGAATCGCCGGATTGGGGTACGCCGGCATCGAGCTGCTGGCCGACGTGCCCCACGCCTGGCCCGCCGGGTTGCTCCAGGAACAGAAACGGGCCATTCGCGAATGTCTCGATCGGCACGGGCTGGCGATCTCGAACGTCAATGCCTTCATGATGAACGCCGTGGCCGATCCGCGCCAGCCCTACTGGCATCCCTCGTGGATCGAGCCCGACGAGCACTACCGGGCCATCCGACGCGAACACACGAACCGCGCGCTGGCCCTGGCCGCCGAGTTGGGGGCCCCGAGCATCCAGACCGAGCCGGGCGGTCCGCTCGCCGAGGGTCAGTCGTGGAAGCAGGCCGCCGCCGTCTTCTACGATGAGTTCATGCCCTGCGTCGAATCGGCCGAGAAGCACCAGGTTTATCTGCTCATCGAGCCCGAGCCGGGACTCTTGATCGAAACCTTCGAGCAGTATCTCGAATTCGTCGAGGCGATCGACTCGCCCTGGGTGGGTCTCAACTTCGACGTGGGGCACGCCTTCTGTATGGGCCAGGATCCCCAAGACTGGATCGTTCCCATGGCCCCCCACACGAAGCACTACCACGTCGAAGATATCGCTCCGACCCGGGTGCACGAGCACC
>Ga0334883_1004709_pt1 | contig 12810 bp, 9 predicted proteins | sample GraSluR1_MG_6_FD_207230 | JGI IMG/M metagenome (GOLD analysis project Ga0334883, IMG submission 207230) | Sludge microbial communities from methane-producing bioreactor in Wageningen University, Netherlands - Granular Sludge_09_05-R1 | ecosystem: Engineered > Bioreactor > Anaerobic > Unclassified... | reverse complement strand
TCTCGATCTGGGCCATCATCGTCGGCGCTCTGACCAGGATGCTGGGCATCGCCTGATCATCTTCATGGGAAACGCGCTCTACAAAGCTTATTTTCGGCATATACTGGAGATCGTCGCCCGAGTGGAGAGCGAGCAGTCCGGCGGGATCGAATCCGCCGCTCTCGTCATCGCCGACGCGATCCAGAGCGGGCGCTCCGTTTTCGCTTTCGGCTGTTCTCACGCCGGAATTCTGGTGGAGGAGCTTTTCTACCGCGCGGGCGGACTGGCGGTGATCAACCCGATCTTCAATCCGACGCTGATGCTGAACACCCGTCCGGTGACGATGACGTCGCGGATGGAGCGCCTGGAAGGCTTCGGCAAGGAGATCGTCGCCTGCAGCCGCGTCTCGTCCGGCGACGTCCTTCTGATCCATTCGGTCTCGGGCAGGAATCCGGGCGCCGTCGACGCCGCGCTGGCGGCGAAGGAACGGGGAGCATACGTCGTCGCGCTTACCAACGTGACGTACTCGGCTCGGGTGTCGTCGCGACACTCGGGCGGGAAAAAACTCTACGAGATCGCGGACCTCGTGCTGGACAACTGCGGGGATTTCGGAGACGCCTCCGTTCCGGTTCCCGGCTCGGAACAGAAAATGGCTCCGACTTCCACCGTGATCGGAGCGCTCATTCTCAACGCCGTCGTCGTCCATACGGTTTCCATTTTGGCGGAACGCGGGAGTCCTCTCCCGGTCTTTCGAAGCGCCAACGTGGACGGAGGCGACGAGGAGAACGAACGCATCATGGAGCGTTTCAAGAACCAGATCCACTATTTGTAGGCAGTTCTTCATGCACCTTTTCGCAAGAGCGCGAAGGAATGCGGACAACGTCGATCCGAGGTGTCGAAAGGGCGTCGATTGAGATGATCGCACAACGCCGAATACAGATCCTGCGGATTCTCCGCGAACGGGAGGGGTTCGTCACTCTTTCCGAAATCGCTGCCATGGCGGGCGTCTCCTCGAAGACCGTCCGGAACGACTTGTCCGTTCTCCGCGAAGAACTCCCGCGCGACGCGGCGCTGATCAGTCGGCCGAACCGGGGAATACGCCTGAACGTCTCCGACGAGGAGTTCGCGGAACTGATCGCCGCCGCCCGTCCGAAGGGAACGCCTTTCGACTACAAGGCGCGCAGAGGAGCGGCCGTCGCCGTTCTTCTGCTGAAGCAGGACCACGCGACGCTCGAACACCTCGGCGACGCGCTTTTTCTCTCCCGGAGCGCGGTGAACCGTGCCGTCGCGGAAGCGGAGAAGCTCCTCTCCCCATACGGCGTCCTCGTTCGACGAAGGCGCGGACTCGGACTCTCCGCTCTCTGCGATGAACATACGCGGCGTTCGGCGATGTGGCGCCTCTTTCTTTCGACGGAGACGGGGGCGGCGGCGGACGAGCCGGAGGCGCTCTTCGCTCCGCCGGAGAGAGCATGTTCCCGGCTCGAATGGTTTCTGGACGGATTCGATCCCGTACCCGTCCTGAAAATAGTGGACCGTTTCGAACGCGCGCAGAGATTCTCTTTCAGCGACGACGCGCGCCGTCTTCTGCTCTTTCACACGGCCGCGAGCGTCTCGCGATGCCGCAAAAACCCCGTGAGGGTTCCCCTCCCTTCGCACCCGGACTTCGATATGGCGTACGATCGTTTTTTAGCCGAGTCGCTGGCGAAGCTGATCAAAGAGACATACTTTTTCGATCTTCCGGAGGGAGAAACCGCCTATCTCCAGGCCTGCCTGAGCATGGCCGAACCGCAGGAGTTCGCCAACGCGGCGCTGCAGCAGAGCTTTCAACTGCAATATCCGATCGTTTGCGATATAACCGGTCGCGTCGTCGATCTGTTCGGGCGTATTCTGGAGATGGATTTTTCCTCGGACGGGGTGCTCTACAACAATATGTTCCTCGCCCTTCGCTCCGCCCTCGCCCGTATTTCTCGCGGCGTCCCGGTCGAAAATCCTTTGCTCGAGCAGATCAGGAAGCAATACCCCGGAGTCATGACGGCGGCGTGGTCGGTCAGCGTCCTTCTGGAAAACGAGATCGGCCTCGCCGTCAACGAAGATGAACTTGGTTTTCTCGCGCTGCACATCTGCGGCGCGGTGGAACGAACGCCCTTTTCGAGCCGAGTGCTTGTTCTGTGCAATTTCGGCGTCGGCGCATCCCGCCTGTTGAAACTCCGCCTCGAAAACTCCATTCCGGGCCTCGTCGTGGAGGACGTCGTCTCCGCGCGGGATACGGAGAAGGCGCGAAACAGCGATTGCGACTTCATCATTTCGTCGTGTCCGGTCAAGGAGAGCTTCGGCGGCAAGGACGTCGTCGTCGCGGACCATTTTCTTTCTCCGGCGGACATCGCCGTCGTCAAGGAGAAGATGCGGTCGGTCCATAGAAGGAAAAAGCTGCGCGCCTCCTCCGGAAACCCCGCGACGCCGCTCTTCGACGGCGCGTTCATCCAGTCGGGAGTCCGCGCCTCCGACAAAAAGGAGCTTCTGCGCTCGATGTGCGACACACTGCGGCGCGAGGGCTTCGTGACGACGGAGTATGTGGACTCGGTGCTCTCCAGAGAGCTGATCACGTCGACCGAAGTGACGGGCGGGGTGGCGATTCCGCATGGAAACGCGAAGTACGTTCTTCACCCCCGAATTTCCGTCGCGATTCTCGAAGAGCCTCTTCTCTGGTACGGAGAGAGCCTCGTCGACGTCGTCTTTCTTCCGGCCTTTTCGACGTCCGGAGAGGACGGCGGAAACGAACATCTGCGCCGATTCTACTCGGCCTTCATCCCGCTGGTGGAAAGCGAAGAGCGAATGAAGTCCCTGCGCCGGATACAATCCCCCGAGGAGTTCGCCGATCTCATGAACGCCCTGATCCGAAGAGGCGGCGAAACACCGTAGAGCGCCTCGAAAAGCGCCGGCGTGATCGAAAAGGGGCCTGAAAGCTCTTTCCAAGCTCTTTCGATGACGCGCGGCGCGCTGTTTTACTCCTTTTCGAAGGGCGACACCATTTTCTCGGGCCGGACGATCTCGTCGAACCTCTCCGCAGAGAGCAACCCCGACGCGACGGCCGCCTCTTTGAGCGTCGTCTCCCGCTCGTGGGCCATCTTGGCGATCTTCGCCGCGTTCTCGTACCCGATATGAGGATTCAGCGCCGTCACAAGCATCAGGGAGTTTTCAAGATGTTCCTTGATCTTCGCCGTGTTGGGGCGTATACCGGCGGCGCAATGGTCGTTGAACGAGCATATGGCGTCGGCAAGAAGCCGGGTGGATTGTAAAAAATTGTAGATGCACACGGGCATGAAGACGTTGAGTTCGAAATTTCCCTGAGACGCCGCGATGCCGACGGCTACGTCGTTGGCCATTACCTGGACGGCCACCATGGCGAGGGCTTCGCACTGGGTAGGATTGACCTTCCCGGGCATAATGGAGCTCCCGGGTTCGTTTTCGGGAATGAGAAGCTCTCCGATGCCGCATCGCGGTCCGCTCGCAAGCCATCGAACGTCGTTCGCGATCTTGAAGAGATCGGCGGCGAGCGCCTTGAGCGCTCCGTGGACGGCGACGAGTTCGTCCTTGCTCGTAAGGGAATGGAACTTGTTCGGAGCCGTAACGAAGGTTTTTCCCGTCAGCTTGGATATGCACTCCGCAACAGCCTCCCCGAATCCGACGGGAGCGTTCAGCCCGGTTCCGACGGCCGTCCCGCCGAGGGCCAGTTCCCGCAGTTCGTCCGACAGGACGAGGATCATTTTTTTGCTCTTCCGCAACATCTCCCGCCATCCGCTTATTTCCTGCCCCAACGTCAGGGGCGTGGCGTCCTGGAGGTGCGTCCGCCCCGTCTTGATCACATGGGCGTTTTCCTCCGAGAGCCTCGTCATCGTCTGCTCCAGCATTTCGACGGCGGGGACGAGCTTGTCTTCTATTTCGACAAGCGCGGCGATGTGCATCGCCGTCGGGAAGGTGTCGTTGGAACTCTGCGACTTATTGACGTGGTCGTTGGGATGGATGACGAGAGAGCCGCCCGCCAGTTCCGCGGCGCGGTTGGCGACGACTTCGTTCACATTCATGTTCGACTGTGTTCCGCTCCCCGTCTGCCAGACGGCGAGGGGGAAATGCCCGTCCAGTTTTCCGTGCAGGATTTCGTCGCACGCGGCGCAGATCGCCTCGCGACGAGATTCGTCGAGAATGCCCAGTCGCGCGTTCGCGATGGCGGCCGCTTTTTTCAGCACGGCGAACGCGTCGATTATCTCTTCCGGCATTTTTTCGACGCCTATTTTGAAGTTCTCGAAACTCCGCTGGGTTTGCGCTCCCCAGTAGCGATCGGCCGGGACCCGCACTTCTCCGAGTGTGTCGCGTTCGATTCTGTACTCCATACGTTATCTTCCCCCGCTTCCTCGTCACTTTTTCCCGGCTATTCCCGAGTCAAGCGCCTCTTTCGCCACGGCCGTCGCGACGGCGTACACCACACGCTTGTCGAAGGGCCCGGGAAGGATGTTGTCGACTCCAAGCTCCGATGCGTCCACCAACTCGGCGATGGCTCGGGCAGCGGCAATTTTCATACCTTCGGTAATATCGCGGGCCCGTACGGAGAGGGCGCCCTTGAAGACCCCGGGAAACGCGAGCACGTTGTTAATCTGGTTCGGGAAATCGGAGCGGCCGGTACCGACCACCGCGGCGCCTCCCCGCAGCGCGAGATCCGGCATGATTTCCGGTACGGGGTTCGCCATGGGGAAAACGATCGCTCCGTCGGCCATCGTCGCCACCATTTCCGACGTGACTATACCCGGCTTCGAAACGCCGATAAAGACGTCCGCCCCCTTCATGGCGTCGGCCAGATTTCCCTGTTTTTTCGCCTTGTTGGTTATCGTCGCTATCTCTTCCTTGAACGGGTTCAACCAGGACGCTCCTTCGTAGATAATGCCTCTGGTGTCGCACATCAGAACGTCGCCGACTCCTATGTCCCGCAGAAGCTTCGCGATGGATATTCCCGCCGCGCCGGCTCCGTTGATGACGACGGTCATCGCTTCGATTCTCTTGCCCACCGCTTTGGCGGCGTTGAGCAGCGCGGCGACCGTCACGATGGCCGTTCCGTGCTGATCGTCATGAAATACCGGGATATCGCATCGCTTCTTCAGTTCTCTTTCGATTTCGAAGCACCTCGGCGCGGAGATGTCCTCCAGGTTGATGCCCCCGAAACTTTTCGATATGCGCGCGACCGTGTCCACGATTTCCTTCGGATCCTTGGAATCCACGCAGATCGGGAAGGCGTCCACATCGGCGAAAGCCTTGAACAGGGCGCATTTTCCCTCCATCACGGGCATGGCGGCCTCGGGACCTATATCCCCCAATCCCAGCACGGCGGTCCCGTCGGTCACGACGGCGACCATGTTCGATCGACGAGTCAGATCGTAGACCTTCTCCCTGTCTTTTGCAATGGCAAGGCACGGCTCGGCTACTCCCGGCGTATAGCAGAGGGAAAGTTCCTCCCGCGTCGTCACTTTCACCCTGGAGACGACCTCGATTTTTCCTTTCCATTCGAAATGTTTTTCCAGCGACATCTGCGCGATATCCATTACTTTTTCCTCCTTGAGCAATGCTCTCGATTCTTTCATGCACGCTTGCTTACCAACGTATTAAAAAAATTCATCGCACGTTCCATGAGCATCGCTCTCTTCGATTGCGCACACTCTCGAATATCGGGCTGCCTGCTCTACGAAAGCGACTTTTTCTTTCCGCGACACTTTTTCAACAAGGGAGTCGCCGCGAAAAGCAGCGCCGCAACGAGCATCACCAAGCTGATCGGACGAGTAAAGAAAATGGAATACGACCCTTTGGAAAGGACAAGGCTTTGATACAGCCCTCTCTCCATCATAGCTCCCAGGACAACGGCGAGTATCAGCGGAGAATGCGGCAGTTTGAATTTGTTGAAGAGAAATCCCAGCACGCCGAAGAAGAGCATCACCCATATGTTGAAAATACTATTTCCGACGGCGAAAGCTCCGGTAATGCACAGGAGCGCGATCACGGCCGCGAGTATCTGCTTCGGAATTTTAAAGATGACTCTCGAAAGGAATTTCCCGAGGAGAATCCCGACTGGTCCCATGACGAGGTTCGCGACGAAGAAACCGACTATGATCAGGTAGGCGACTTCAGGGGCGTTCTGAAAAAGGGACGGTCCGGGTCGAAGCCCTTGTATCATCAAGGCTCCGAGGAAGAGGGCCGATGTCGAATTTCCAGGAACACCGAGAGCCATAAGGGGAACCATCGAGCTGGCGACAACCGCATTGTTGGCTGCTTCCGGAGCGGCGATCCCTTCGGGAACTCCGGTTCCGAACTCTTTGTCGGGATGACTGCGGACAGCCTGATCGTACGCGAGATAGATGGCCATGATCATGCCGGCGCCCGGAATGATGCCGATGATGTTCCCTATGGCGGAGGATTTGATCCACGTAGGCAGAAGTCTTCCGACCATTTTTTTATCCGGCAGCATTCTTCCGATTTTCGGGATAACGGACGACGCAACTTTCTCCTTGACAGCCGGTCCCATCTCGTAAGCGACCTCGAAAACGGAAGTAACGCCGAAGAGGCCTATCAGCATGGGGACGAAAGGGATACCCTCCAAAAGATACGGATTGCCGAAATCGAACCGAGGGTATCCCGTCTGAGGACTCATCCCCATCGTGGCAATAAAGAGACCAAGCGTGCACACGATAAGACTTTTCAACACGTTGCCGCCGGACATCCCGACCACGGTGCTGAGTCCGAGCACCGCAAGAGCGAAATACTCCGGAGGACCGAAACGAAGCGCATATGTGGCCAGGATTGGAGCGAGAAACATCAGGACGAGCGAACTCGTTATTCCGCCGAAGACGGAGCTCGTCGTCGAAATGCCCAGCGCAAGTCCCGCCTGCCCCTTTCGAGCCATAGGATATCCGTCGAGCGTCGTGACCACCGACGAGGCCGTCCCCGGGATTTTTAAAAGAATGGCGGGAATCGATCCGCCGTAACATGCGGAACAATAAACACCGACCAGCAGCATAAACGCGTATCGCGGGTCCATCGAAAAAGTAACCGGAACAATAACCGCCAGCGTAATCGTATCGTTCAATCCGGGTAAGGCGCCGACAAGCAGCCCGATACACACCCCGAAAAGAAGGGTGAAAAACACTCCGGGAGTAAATATATCGATAAACGCACCCATAATATGTTCCATTCGGTCAAGAGCCTCCTTCCTTCACCCCGGTATTACCCTTCCATAAACGCTCCAAGCGGTAAAGGAACTCCCAGCAGGAAGCGAAAAACAGCGAATGCGAGAAGCACCGAACAGAGGGCCGCTAGAATCGCCCTGTTCCTGTTCCCGTAGCCAAGGGCATATATGACGGCAAGTACCAGCCCTATTGTGGATATCACATAGCCGATCCTGTCAAGAACAAGGATATACACCGCGATAATACCGGTAAGAAGGAAAACGTTGCGGTACGACGAAGCCGTTCCCGTCTCGGCCTTCGGGTTCTTTTTTCTTGTGTGCAGGCCGACGAGGAACAGCGCGCAGGACAACAGCATCAGTAGCGCAGCCATGCGTCGCGGGAAGTGAGCGGCGATGCTCGGAAAGCTCCCCGACTCGAAAAATGCGAACACTCCCAAGAGCATGAGAACAAGCGAGAGGAGGACATCATCGGTTCCTTTTTTCATATTTGCACCTCGAGACGCCCGGAGACGTACTATCCCGCCTCCGGGCCCAAAATAAACCGCCTACCTACCGGTTCAGTGCCGGTATAATTTTTACGAGCGCCGCCGCGACGTCGTCGACATAGGCGCTGAAATCTTCGGCGCCCTTATATACGACAGGGAATCCGGACTTTTTCATTTTTTCCCCGTACTCCGGGTCGTTGATGATCTTTGCAAACAGCTCGTCGAGTTGCTTTACGACATCGTCCGGCGTTCCGTCGGGAACGGCGAGTCCTCTGAAAGCTCCCCATTCGATATCGATCCCTTCCTCGCTGAACGTGGCGATCTCCGGGAAATCGGCGTCTCTTCCCAGCGTCATCATCCCAAGGGGCCTCATAGAACCGTCATTGATATACCCAACCGTTTCTCCAAGAGCCATCATCGCTGAATCGACGTGCCCACCGAGAATCTGCTGGGCCTGCATCGCGGCGCTTTCGTTATGAACATACCCGAATTTTACTCCGATGAACGCTTCGAGAACCAGGCTTGCGATATGATGAGAGGTGGAATGTCCAGGTGTGGCAAGACTAATCTCCGAACTTTTCGCCGCATTCAAAAACTCTTTCAGTGTTTTGTAGGGAGAGTCCGCGGGCACAACCAGAATTTCGGGGTCGAAGCAGTACATGGCGACCGTCTTGAAGGATTTGTGATCGTATGTGGTTGTTTTTGTCATGGGATTCGAAACGACGGAGGAAGTGTACGCCAGCAAGGTATACCCATCGGGCTTCGCTCTCGCGACGAAGGTCTGCCCGATGACGGCGCCGCCGCCCGGCATATTCTCCACTATGATCTTCTTTCCGCCAAGGTGTTTCTCGGCCACCTCGGCCATCAGACGGCACGAGACATCCACGCCTCCCCCCGGAGCGAAGGGGACTATTATCTTCAGGTTTTTCTCGGGAAAAGCCCCTGCGGCGAATGATACGCTCGCAAGAGCAAGAGCCAGCAGGCTTGCGAAAAGAGCTATAATAGACAGACGTTTTTTCATGAGTTCGCCTCCTTGATTTTTTCTACCACACCGCATGTGTGGAATTCGACTCGGAAAAAGCAACAACACCATGATTCGAACGTTTTACTCGCCGTCTCCCGATCAAGCCGCCGCCCCTCGGCATCACCTCCTCCTTTCCGCAAACAAACACGGCGTTTACTTCATTGCTTCTCTCCGGAACTCCTCCGCCCGGTCGAGCAGTAAGAACACAAAAGAACATGTCGAGAACTCGGATGCGGGAGAAAGGATTTCGTCGTCGGAGGAAGACTGGCCGTAGCATAGAGTTCACGGGAAACTCTCGCGCCACGCAGTTTTTTGTCGGGCTGCAATGTACGAAACAAAGGGCTTTCCGTCATTTTTCCGACTCATTACGACAAGCTTTCGGCTTTCAAGGTGCTGCAAAATTTGAATCCTGTTTTCAGGACAACTCGACTTCTTGAGCTTCGGCCAAGGAAACGACCAAAAGCGCCAATTGCCGTTTGAAATGTTCCATGCCGACCGCTTCGTCGGCGGAATGCGAATTGCCGTGTCCCGGCGGAATCAACGTCTCCGGATAATCGGGCTCCGGCACGATGCGGAAACCGTAGCCGAATGCATTCGGCAACATTCTGGAATAAGTACCCCCGGCGATGGTGAAAGGTTTTTCATGGCCGCCCATGAACTTATTGTAGGTATTCATCAGATTTTCGATCAGCGGATGATCCTTGGGAAAATATCCCGGTTGTTTTCCGGAAATCGTCGTCACTTCCATGCCGAAGTTTTTCGCCTTCGCTTCGATCTTCTCGATCAGACCGCAGTCCGTCTTCAGGGAGATGGGATAGCGGATATCGTACGTCACGCTGCAAAGCCGCTCCTTAAAAGACAGAAGCGTTGCCACGGCAGTAAGCTTTCCGCTGATCCCATCCTCGGCGGAGATCCCGAGCCCCTCCCCGTAAATTCCTTCGGAGAGCGACGCATACCGCCGGAACATCTCCAGAGTATCCGGATCCACCGCTCCCATCATAAGCTCATGCAGCTCTTCGCAAAGCGGCTCCTTTCCGCCGACTGCGGCGAAAAGTCTGAATACGGCATTCTCGCTCCCCTCCGGATGGGCCGCGTGCTTGGACAAGCCTCTTGCTTCTATAATCAGGCGGCCATCGTCCGCGCAGGACAACCGGATCCATTCCGGCAGAGAGTCCGGCAGCTTCAGCGGAACATCCACGGCAAGCTCCATCCTCGCGCGCCCGGCCACGGAATTCGCACTTTCCCCGCCGCCGATATCGATAATGTTCGCGGAAAGTTTTTCACATCGGGCAACGGTGATATTCAGAATCCCCTTTTCTCCGTAGCACACCGGATAGCGGCTGTCCAGAACCATGTTCACCCTGGGGAACTCCACCTGATTCGCCTTCAGCCAGAGGATGTCCGACATCCCCTTCTCCTCTTCCATTCCGGCGTACAGGCTTATCGCATGCTTCAGCGGCACTCCCAGATCCTTCAGGCACTGGATTGCGTAGATCGCGGCCACGGCCGGCCCTTTGTTGTCTTTCACGCCTCGGCCGATCAGATAGCCTTCCTTCAGCACCGGCTCGTACGGTTTAAACTTCCAATCATGTCCCGCCGGCACCACATCCAGATGATTCCAGATTCCAATATCTGGGCGACTCCCAACATCCGTCGTATCCGCCCGGACGACTCGGTCGTCGTAGCTGGTGATTTTGAACCCGTGCTCTCCGGCTATCCTGCAGTACTCCTCCATCACCTCTCTGCACTTTTGCCCGTAGGGGTGTACGCGGCTGTCCGGCTCCGCGACGCTGGCGATGGATACCAATCTTTTTACATCGGAAACGATCTTCTCCTCATGGGCGTCGATCCAATCTTCGACTTTTCGACGAATACTATGTTCCATTGCTCCTCCTTGATCTACCGCAAGTACGCCTGAACGTGCTTGCGGCAGATTTTCAGCAATTAAGAATCATAAAAAAAGAAGCGCTCCCGGTCCCAACGGCAGTTTCAAAAGCATCCAAACAATCAGCATCAACGTCCAAGAAACCAGGAACGATATGCAATAGGGGAACATGCATGAAACAAGAGTTCCAAATCCGCTGTCCTGATCGTAGCGTTTCATGGCCATAAGGATAATCGGCAGAGAGGACAGTACCGGCGCTATAATATTCGTGGCGCTGTCGCCGATACGGAAAGCGGCCTGCGTCAGCTCGGGGGAGATCCCCAAGGTCATAAACATCGGCACGAATACCGGTGCGAAAATGGCGTATTTCGCGGATGCGGAAGCCATAAACAGATTCAAAAAACCGCTAAGCAGTATGAACATTACCATTAAAGGCACGGGCCCCACGTTCAGTTCCTGGAGAATATGCGCGCCGTTGATGGAGAGCAGCCGACCAAGGTTTGTGTAGTTGAAATAGTTGATAAACTGCGAAGCCGCAAATACAACGCAGATGAAACCGGAGAGCGTTCGCATAGAATCGTTGAATCCATTGAAAAGATCTCTGCTGTTTTTAAACTTCCCGGAAATTTTCCCGTAGACGAGACCGGGCAAGAAAAACATGATGGTAAACAGCGGCACGATGGCATCTATCAGAAGCGAGCCGTCGATCAAACTTCCTGTATTCGGGTTTCTCAACCAGGAATTTCCCGGAATGCACGAGAGCGCCAAAAACAAGGCGATTCCCAAAAACACGCGATTTGCGACCTTGAGAGCTCTCTCTTCCCTCTCGCCCAAACTCGTGTCTTCGCCGACTGAAGAGCCGTCGCCGTTTCCCTTATATTCACCCAATCGGGGGATAATGATTTTCTCCGTAACAAACGTGCCGATAAGAACAATCAATACAACGGATGTCGCCGTAAAATAATAGTTGCTGGTAGCTACAACGTTGTAATTGGGATCCACTATTTTCGCCGCCATATCGGAAAATCCGCTGAGCACGGCATCGGAAGAGCTGATCAGCAGATTCGCGGCGAATCCTCCGGACACGCCTGCAAATCCGGCTGCAATTCCCGCGATAGGATGCTTCCTGCACGCTTTGAAAAGCAATCCGGCCAGAGGCACGAACAGCACATATCCGGCATTCTCGGCAAGGTTGCTCATGGCCCCGATGAATACCACCATAGGAGTTACCAGTTTCGGCGGCGTAATTTTCACCGCTTTAAGGATCAATCCGTTCAACCAACCGGAATACTCGGCGATACCGATACCGAACATGATGGTGAGCATCATCCCAAGCGACTTAAAACCCATGAAATTACTGATCAGATTTTTGAGCATATACTGCAAACCGCTTACACTGAACAGACTTACGACATTGATCGTGGTCTCCTCGATTTGCTTCGTCTTGGCATTGTACACGGCCCCCGTCGCGCTCCAATCGAAGAAAGAACCTATGCCCGAAATCAGGATCATCGCTACGGCTAAAAAAGCGAATATCATCATCGGCGGGGGAAGCCTGTTGCCAACCGCCTCGATTCCATCCAAGCACCTCAACAAGAACGATTTCCTTTTTACCGTACTTTCCATAACGGACCTCCTTGTTTTTTTACTTTGTAGTCCGAATTGCAGCTGCGCATACTATTCCGATCGAAAAGCGAACTATTTCCCCGCTGAAACGCACACGCTTGTTCCAGGTACAAAAACAGCTTTCCAAACGCCTCGCCTTCTTGCAGCACAAAGCCTCACGGACTTTCTCCGGAACATCGCCTCCCTTCACTACACGGGATACCCGATCATGCACAAGCATTCGTGGCATCCTCGCGATACGGTCACTCTACGGACTTTTGCAATTCATCAAATGTTTCAGTTACAAATCATTCCCGCTATCGCCATCATATTGATTTCTCATAAGATTCGTCTCCGACCGCCAGTTTTCCGGAGAGCCGAATGACGGCTTCAACCTGTTCCACGGACGTTCCGATGTGCTTGCGGTAGTCCATGATCGAATCCAGTTCGTCCGCTGAAAGATGCTTCCCTATCTCCTCATCTTCAAGAATGAGCTCCTTGAAACTTCGTCCTTCCGCATTCGCGGTCAGAACCGCATCGCGAAGGAGATGATGCGCCGTCTGTTTTCCCACTTTGGCGCCGAGGTGGAACATGAGCGCTTCCGAAAAGA
>Ga0334883_1004706_pt1 | contig 12820 bp, 9 predicted proteins | sample GraSluR1_MG_6_FD_207230 | JGI IMG/M metagenome (GOLD analysis project Ga0334883, IMG submission 207230) | Sludge microbial communities from methane-producing bioreactor in Wageningen University, Netherlands - Granular Sludge_09_05-R1 | ecosystem: Engineered > Bioreactor > Anaerobic > Unclassified... | reverse complement strand
CAAGGGGCATTGCCCCTTGACCCTTCTTCGGGCTGGTATTCGTGCAGTGTGCCGCCATCGCTCGCCTCATAGCCCTGCGGGCTGTTCGCTCGCTTGGGGCTATTCGCTGCGGCGTAGGACGGGAGCTTTGGGGCGCTGCACCAAACCCCGCAAGGGGCAATGCCCCTTGACCCTTCTTTGGACTGGTATTCGTGCAGTGTGCCGCCGACGCTCGCTTGATAGCCGCTTCGCGGCTGTTCGCTCGCTTGGGGTTATTCGCTGCGGCGTAGGACTGGAGCCTTGGGGCGCTGCCCCAAACCCCGCAAGGGGCATTGCCCCTTGACCCCAACTTTTTTGATAATCCCACGGCATTAACCGACGAACTCCTCGTCGGAAACGACATCCTCCTCGGAGGGGACGGCATCCTCCCCGGCAGGCGTATCGCTGGGGGTCGGGGTTTCATCCGGGGAAAGCGGGGCGGTTTCCTGCACCACGCCATTGTTTTGGAAGGTGAGCACGGCGGTGTTGTTCTCCCGCGTACAGGTGAGGGTATAAGCGCCCAGCTGGCGTGTGTACAGGCCATCCTGCTGGCGCATACCCTCCACCACATCGGTCACCAGCGTATAGCGTTGCGCGGGTTCGGCGCTAACATCCATGGCCATCAGGAAGGCGTAGCTATGGTAGCCGGATATAGCGAAATCCGTATAGGTGCTGGAGCCGTACGCCATGCCCTGCGGTGCGGTCAGGCGGATTTCACAGGCTTCGATGATGCCTGTCTGATCCGTGGTGACGGTCACGCGGAGCACATCGCCGATGATCTCATAATATATACGGCCATCTGCTTGCTGGCTCTGGGTTTGGCTGAGTACCATCGGCAGCAAATGGCGGTTGTCATTCTCATTGATGAAAGTAACGTTTTCCTTGTAATAGGCGTTGAACGTCTCGTAGCGCTGCCCCGTGAGCGCCAGCGCCGTGGCGGGCAAAAGCAGGATGAGCGCGAGCGCCAACGCAAGCAAACGTTGCATGAAAAACCTCCTTGCCGCAGGATGCGACGCGCATAGCATAGCATTTTCGCACCCTGTTTTCAAGCACGGAGGTTCGCATGGTTGTAACAATGGTTGCGCGGCACGTAGAGCGCTGTATCGCAAGCGCGCCGCGCATTCCCGGGGTTTAGCGCAGTTCTTTTTCAATCAGCTTGGCCAGCGCGTACACATCTTTATCCAGCTCGCGCTGATCCGGCCCTTCAATCATCACACGCACGAGCGGCTCGGTACCGCTGGCGCGGATGACAATACGGCCAATGTCCTTGTACTTGGCTACCAGCTCATCGATTCGGGCTTTCACCTTGGCGTTCTTTTCGTAATCATACTTGCGGCTATCCGCCACATGCGCGCCAAACAGGCTCTGGGGCATGGTCTGCATGACCGATGCCAGCCGGGATAGCGGCGTGTGGCTGCGAACCATGGCGGATATTACCTGCACGGCCGTCAGAATGCCGTCGCCGGTGGTATTGTAGTCCAGCATGATCACATGGCCGCTTTGCTCGCCGCCCAGCGCGTGGCCATCCGCCAGCATTTTCTCCAGCACATAGCGATCGCCCACCTTGGTTTTTTCAAGATGGATGCCGCTTTTTTTCATGGCAAGTTCCAGCCCCATGTTGCTCATGACGGTGGCAACCAGCGTATTGGTGGGCAGAGCGCCGTTTGCTTTCATGTGTACGGCCAGCAGCGCCATCACCTGATCCCCGTTGATAATCTTGCCCCGCTCATCGCTGGCAATCAGGCGATCGGCATCGCCATCAAAGGCAAAGCCCACATCCGCGCCCAGTTCGCGCACCAGCTCGCACAGGCGCTGGGGATGGGTGGAGCCGCAGTTATCGTTGATGTTGGTGCCGTCCGGCTCGTGGTAATAACAGCTCACATGCGCGCCTAACTCTTTGAACACCATGGGCGCGACCTCATAGCTGGCGCCCTGCGCGCAGTCCAGCACCACGTGCAGGCCATCCAGCCGCACATCGGTGCTTTCTTTGACAAAATCCACATAGCGGCGCGCGGCGTTGCGCTGGCGTACAGGGCGGCCTACACGCTCGCCGATGGGCATATCAAAATCCGCGGGAAGCCCGTTTTGCACGATCTCCTCGATTTTATCCTCCAGAGCATCAGGCAGCTTATAGCCGTTTTTGTCGAAAAATTTGATGCCGTTATACTCCACGGTGTTGTGGCTGGCGCTGATTACCGCGCCCGCGTCCGCCTCAAAGTAACGGGTCAGGTAGGCGATGGCGGGCGTGGGCATAACCTCCACCAGCACAGCGCGCGCGCCCACGCTGCAAATGCCCGCGACCAGCGCGCTTTCCAGCATCTCCCCGCTGATGCGGGTATCCCGTCCGACCAATATGGTAGGGCGCCGCACATCGCTGGCCAGCACAGCCGCGCTGGCCTGCCCCAGGCGATAAGCCAATTCACAGGTAAGCTCCGTATTGGCGATGCCACGCACGCCATCGGTACCGAACAATCGAGCCATGATGCATCTCTCCCTTGGTGTGTTGGGCGACAGAACAGGGGTGGACGGCCGCCCGCAAAGGCGCAACCGCGCGCTGACAAAGGCATTACGCGCGCAAGCACAACCCGAAGGGGCGGGCGCTGAGCGCAATGCCGCTTATGACAGGGTTTCAAAATCAAAAGATTATCCTCAGACAGTATAGCCCCAAATGGCGCGCTTGGCAAGCCAGCGGGTGCGCGGCGCGGGGCGCGAGGGCTTAGCGGGCAGGCTTTTTTGCCTGTACGGCTTCGATCATATTGAACACAGCCTGGGTGCCGTCCTTAACGGGATAGGCTTCCATGGCGGCGCGAAGGGCATCCTGCTGGGCAAGCAGCGTGAAAATCGCTTGGGTGAGGGTATCGGGGGTCATCTGTTCCTGGGGAAGCACATGGGCAAGCCCTTGGCGTGCATAGCTTTCGGCGTTCCTGATTTGATCCCCGCGGCTCGCGCCCATGGGGTAGGGCACCAGCAGCATGGGCTTGGCCAGCGCCAGCAACTCGCTTAACGTATTGCTGCCCGCACGGGAGAGTACGAAATCCGCGGCGGCGAGTGCATCGGCCATTTCATCGCCCAGGAATTCTAATTGCCGATAGCCGGCAAGGGTATCCAGCTCCGGCGCGAGATTGCCCTTGCCGCACAGGTGCAGCACATCCATCCGGGGAAGCAGCGCAGGCAGGCAGGCGCGCAGGCAGGCGTTAACGCTCTGCGCGCCCAAACTGCCGCCGGTCATCAGCAGCACAGGTTTATCTCCGGCGAAGCCCGCCATGGCAAGCCCTTTGGCGCGGTTGCCTTCAAAAAGCTGGGGGCGAAGCGGCGTGCCTGTCATCACGGCCTTTTTGCCGAGAACATCCGCGCATTCCTGAAAGGTGGTGGCGACCTGATCTACAAACACAGCGCTGATGCGGTTGGCAAGGCCGGGGGTGATATCGCTTTCATGGCATACCGTGGGCACGCGCGCAAGCCACGCGCCCACCACCACCGGAACGCTCACAAAACCGCCCTTGGAGAAGCACACATCCGGCTTGAGCTTTTGCATCAGCCGTACGGATGTAAACGCGCCATGCAGCACGCGAAAGGGATCGGTGAAGTTTTGAAGGCTGAAGTAGCGGCGCAGTTTGCCGCTTTTGACCACATGATAGGTGATGTTTGGGATGCGACTGATTAGCTCATGCTCGATGCCGTTTTGGGTGCCGATGTAGTGAATCTCATACCCTGCCGCGTGCAGGCGCGGGATCAGGCTCATGTGCGGGGTCACGTGACCCGCAGTGCCCCCGCCTGTGAGTACGATGCGTTTCATAGGGTAACGCGCTCCTTTACTGCCAAGGAAGAACCCTGACCAACGCATGCGAAAAGCAGCTTTGAGCGCAGAGCGGCCGCCTGGCTGTCGCGCGCGATGGCAGGGTTTTTCGAATTTTCTCCTGATTAGTATACACGAAACGGCGCTTTTTGACCATGGCAGGAAAAAACGTGCCGCTGTACTTCACGCTGTACTTTCGCCGCACCTTTGCTTGTCAACCAATCCTCCGCGCGGTATACTGGCAGAGATATGGAAATCCGGGGAGGAAAACGCCCATGAAATATGTACTGGTCATTGGCGATGGCATGGCGGATACCCGCTTGCCTGAGCTTGGGGGAAAGACGCCGCTGGAAAGCCTTACACTGCAAGCATTTGACAGCGTAGCAGGCTGCCAGCTGGGGCGCGTGCAAACCGTGCCGGATGGCCTTGCGCCCGGCAGTGATACGGCCATCCTGAGCATTTTCGGCAACGACCCGCGCGTGTGCTACACAGGGCGCAGTGTGCTGGAGGCGGCGGGCATGGGCGTGGCGCTGCCCGAAGGCAGCCTGAGCCTGCGGGTAAACCTGTGCGCCGTACGGCCGGAGGGGAGCGGCCTTGCCATCCATAGCCACAACGGCGGCAACATCCATGGGGAGGAAGCGCTCACGCTGATGCGCGACCTTACGGAGGATGCGGCGTTTAGCCGCGCCATGGCGGCGGCGGGGCTGCACATCCACATGACGGATACGTTCCGCCACATCGGGGTAATGCAAAGCGATGCACGCGACCTTGCCGCCGTACAGCTGACCGAGCCGCACAATGTACTGGGGCAGGTTATTGATGCGCATTTGCCGCAGATGCTTCGGGAAACCGACGATGCGGCCGCCCGAAAGCTTGCGGCGGATATTCGCGCGTTAATGCTGCACAGCTATGAGGTGCTGCAAAACCACCCCGTGAACCAGTGCCGCATGGCAGCGGGCAAACTGCCCGCCAACATGATCTGGCCCTGGGGCGCGGCTACGGCTATGAAGCTGGAAAACTTTGCGCACAAATACCGCAAACGCGGCACGGTGGTAAGCGCGGTGCCGCTGGTGTGGGGCATCGCCGCGCTGGGCGGCTTGAAGACCCCCCACGTGGAAGGCGCGAACGGCGATTTGGATACGAATTACGAAGGAAAGGTCGCCTGCGCGCTGGCGGCGCTTTTGCAAGACGGGGATGATTTTGCCGCCGTCCATGTGGAAGCGCCCGATGAAATGGCGCATGCTGGGGATTTGGAAAAGAAATGCGAAGCCATCCGGCGGGTCAATGACCGCGTGGTTGCGCCGCTGCTGAAAACGCTTAGCCAAAGCGGGGAAGATTTCCGCCTGCTGCTGCTGAGCGACCACCCCACCTTGATGACGACCCGCACGCATGATGGTGCGCCCGTGCCTTACGCCATCTATGACAGCCGTACCGTGGCGCAAGCCGAAGCAGCGGGGCAGCCCGCCCCCGCCCGCAAGTACAGCGAGGGGGAGGCGGAGGGAACGCCGCTGCTTTCGGATGGCAGCAAGTTAATGGCGCTGCTTTTTGAACAGCCCTAAACTGGCATATGCAAAGCGTTAGGCCGCGCGAGCCCCACCCGCGCAGCCGTGAGCGGCGCGGCGCGGCGCCTTGCCACAGGCGGATCTTTCCTGTATAATTCCTCTGGGTATTTGCGCAATGAAGCGGTGCACATCGGCATTTGCAAAGCGCGCCGCTAGGGGAAACGGCTTTGCAGCGGCGCCGCGGTTTCTGTGATGGTTACCGCGCAAATGTACGGCGCGGGGCATTGGCAGCTATGCGGCGTTGATGCTTCCCTTACCCAGGTTTTGCCTTAGGAGGACGCCCGAAATGACCAAGTTACGTCGTTTCATCTGGTATCTGGCGAGCAGGCTTCTGCTCGTAATCGTGCTGCTGGGTCTGTTTACGGTTACGTTCTATTTTGCGATGAACGCCACCAATGTGTATATTGTACTCAAGGACGGCATGGCCAAGCGCGCGCAGGTAATCATGATGGACGAAAAAGCCACGGAGCTTAACAAGTTTTTTCAGAGCAGCTATTTGCAGCGCGATGAGAACCTGCTGCTGGCGCTGGATGATAAAAGCCCCTATCAATACTACACGATACGCGGCATCGACCATCGGCTGGAGCTTACGTGGATGTGGTGCTGGCCGTGGGAGAGCACCGCGCGCGCGGAGTTTGTGGAGCGGATACCCCGCATCGACGGGCGCGTGAACCGCACCTATACGGACGCGGCAAAACAGCTGTATGGGGAGAACTACGAAACCCCCCCGAAATGGCAGGCAGGGCGGTATTCTGTAACGCTTGTCAAGGAAAACAATCAATGGCACATCAAGGGCATCACCCTGCGGGAAGCACTGGCGGAATGACGTAACGCAGGCATTGCGGGGGTTTCAGCTTGCCCAAAAACCCCGGTAGGTTTCTACCATTGCTTGCCGTATAGCCCTGCGGGTTGTTTGCTCGCTTTGGCTATGTTTTGTACCGTGCGGATCTGCGGTTTATCCTTGCACCCAGACCAGGTCTGCAGCCTTGAAACCAACGGTTTCGACAGCCAGAAACCCCCGCGCCGCCACCCAGGCGGCGGTTGCGGGGGTTTTGTTATTGTATGCTCAAAGAATAAACATGCTGTTGCAGCGGTCAAGCCTGCGTGTGGTTGAGGGAATCCACCAGCGGGCAAAGCGTTTCCAGGTTTGGCAGCGTATGATCCACAAAGGGCGCAAAGCGCTCGTCATAGGGGAGCATATCGGGGATCATCACACAGCGCGCGCCGGAGGCGCGGATGGATTGCACGCCGTAGTAGCTGTCCTCAACGCCGATGCACGCTTCCGGCGCACACCCCACCGCTTTGGCAGCCGCAAGGTAGATATCCGGCGCGGGTTTGCCGCGGGGCACTTCGCCGCCGCATACCGTTGCGTCAAAATAACCGGCCACCGCGGGTATTTTTTCAAAATAGGCCGTTACCAGCGGACGAACCGTGCTGGTGGCGAGCGCCAGCTTGAGCCCCCGCGCCTTGAGCCCCGCCAGACAGGTAAGCAGCCCGGGCTTGAAGGGCAGGGTGTGCTCGCGGTTGTATTCCAGAAAACTGGCGCGGAAACGCTCCATGAATGTTTCGTAAGGGAAGGATTCGCCCAGCGCGCGCTGGTAGATGTGTTTGCATTCGGCATTGGGTACGCCAAGGGTGGTCAGGTAAAAGGTGCGATCGGCCTTGTAGCCAAGCGCGGCGGTATGCCGTAGCATGATCTGGCAGCCGAGGTTTTCGGTATCAAAGAGCACGCCGTCCATGTCAAAGAGTACTGCGCGGATCAATGGGCTGAACCTCCTTGTGTGTTGTGGTTGCAGGGGAAGAGCCGTGTGCGGCTTGGGCGGCATTGTGTGCGCCTCGCTTTTGCCGCGGATGGGTGTTTTCGCGAGGTTTACGCGTTGCCCTATTCGACGATGCTGGCCGTGACAGCCGCAAGGCGTTTGCATCCGCGTTACGCCTGTGGCGATATGCCACGAGGGAGCACGGGGGTTGTCTGCGGCATTGCCGCCGGATGGTTGCCGCACGGCGCAGTGGCGGTGAACCGCTGCCGCTCAAAACCCATAGGGTTGGGCGGTTTCGTGGCAACAGAGGGTTGCGAGGATTTCCTGACCGCAGCCGGTATGCTTATGCATCCAGCGCGGCCTTGAGCCCGTCTACCGCGGCGCTCACGATGCCGCCCGCATAGCCCGCGCCTTCGCCCAGCGGATAGAGCCCCGGGAGGGCACTCTGCCTCCGCGCATCCCGCAGGAGCCGCACAGGCGAAGAAGAGCGCGTCTCCGGCGCGGTAAGCAGCGCGTCGCCATCGTCAAAACCGCGCAGGCGCTTGCCCAGCGCGGGCAGTGCGATGCGAAGGTTCTCCGCAACAAAGAGGGGCAGGCAGGCGGCCACATCCGCGGGCGCAACCCCCGGGCGGTAGCTGGGCTTTATGCCATGAAAGCCGGTGGAGGGTTTGCCTGCCAGAAAATCCGCCACGCGCTGGCAGGGCGCCCTGTATTCCCCGCCGCCCAGCGCAAACGCGGCGCGCTCAATCTGCCTCTGCAACGCAATGCCCGCCAGCGGATCATCCGAGGGGTAATCCGCGGGGGTTACGCCTACCAGCAGCGCCGCGTTTGCGTTTACCGCCGCGCGGGCATGCAGGCTCATGCCGTTGATGTTCAGCAACCCCGCCTCGCTGCTGGCGTTCATCACCTGCCCGCCCGGGCACATGCAAAAGGTGTATGCGCCGCGCCCATCCGGGGTGGGGGCGTTGAGTTTGTATTCCGCGGGGGGCAGGCCGTCCGCCCCCGCCATGGCGCCGTACTGCGCGCGGTCAATCATCGCCTGCGGGTGTTCCACCCGAACGCCCAGCGCGAAGGGCTTGGCCTGCATGGGCACCCCCATGGCGTGCAGCCAGGCATAGGTGTCCCGCGCGCTGTGGCCGATGGCCAGATAAACCGCGTCGGTGGCGATCATAAAGGGCGTTTGGCTTTGCCCCGCGCGTACGCGAACGCCGGAAACGTGCCCGCCATCCGTTACAAGCCCGATGGCCGTGTGAGAAAAGCAAAGCTCTCCGCCCAGCGCGGTAAGTTTTGCCCGCATGGCTTTGAGCACGCCGCGCAGCAGATCGCTCCCAATGTGGGGCTTGGCGGAGATGGCCACATCCTCCGGCGCGCCGCAGGTGACCAGCGTTTGCAGCACCGTGCGGATGAGCGGATCCCCCAGCCCGCAGGTGAGTTTACCATCGCTGAACGCCCCCGCCCCACCCTCGCCAAAGAGTACGTTGCTTTCCGGGTTCAGCTCGCCTTGCGTTTCCATGGCGGCTACATCGGCCGCGCGCTGTTCCACGGACTTGCCGCGTTCCAGTACCAGCGGTTTTGCCCCGCGCACCGCCAAAGCCAGCGCACAGAACAAGCCCGCGGGGCCCGCCCCCACCACCACAGGGCGCGGGCGGCCTTGGCCGTAGGGCGTAACGGGCAGCGAAAACACATCGCGTTGCTCAGCATCGCGCGGGGTAAGCAACGCTGCCTGGTTGGGCTTGAAGCGCGCAAGCAGCGCGGTTTCTTTCGCCGGGTTTGCAAGGGTAACATCCAGCGTAAGGGTAAAGTGAATATCGCCCTTGTCCCGCGCGTCCACGCTGCGTTTGCTCACCTGCGCGTGGAGCACGTCCTTTGCGGGCACACGAAGGCGCTCTGCGGCCAGGCGACGGCAGAGGGACGCATCAAGGTTTTTCGCGTCGGCCAGCGAAAGGGGTATCTGGTGCAGGCGAAGCATGAACAGCCTCCGGTCTTTGGTGCTTTATGAAAGCGGCTTATTCGCGCCGCTACGCCAATCCTACCATATTTGTCACATGCCCGCAAGGCGCGAAAAATCAGCAAAAACGGTGCTTTTGCATTGACAGCCTAATCCACGAATGATAGACTGACAAATGGGGAGAGCCGTTATTGAGCCCCAATCGGCAGATGAACGGACGCACTTGCCATAAGGATGGTTCCCTTTGCCTGAAGGGGAGGAACCGTATGATGCATTTTTGGGATGAAGAAAGCGGCGCGGTTCAGCTTACAGAACATGCACGCCTTTATGCACATATGCCGCGAAGCGCGGTGTTTGCCGCGCGACGCACGCTGATGGGTGAAACACCCCTGCCAAAGGGCGCTGATGGCGACCTGCTTTTGCCCCTGCCCGCTTTTATGGTGGAGGGCGGCAAACTGGCCTGTGTGTGCGTGATGCATGGCGATCAACTCCACGCGGTGGAGTTTCAGGTGGTGAGCGTAGGGCAGCGCAGGCGGGGCAATGCCGAACAACAGCGGGCGCTGCTGTTTCAATGCCTGCGCGCGGCGGATCCCGCGCCGGATAGCAAGCGCGGCGTATTGCTGCGCTGCCCGTTCGGTACGGCGCTGGTCGCTACCGATCCTCGCAGCGGCGAGGCGACGCTGCGGCTTACCTATCGATAACAAAACCAAACGCGGCGCGCTTTTGCGCTAAGGAGGTACACCCGATGCAGGGCACGCTCACGCCCATCATGCGTGATTTTCTGATTCGTTTTCAGCAAACCGCCATCAAGGAAACAGGGCGCAGGCCGCTCACCTTTGCGCGCACCCCCATGGATGAAAAGCTGGTGATGCCAGGCTGCCAGCGCCCCGGGCATGTGTTTTGGCAGCCCATCGCCTGGAAGGACGGCAATGTGCCCTTGGGCGAGAACGCTGGGCTGTTTCACCAAAGCATTATCGATTATGTGTCCATGTGCCAGATGCTGGAGATTCGTTTTCGCCTGCCGGTTGCGCCGATGAACAGCCCGCTCAGCTTTTTGTATGGCCGCATTTTTGAAACCTACAAGAATACCGAGTCCGCACCGCCTTCCTACGCGTTTGACGAAGCGGTGCTGTACCATCGGGAGAACCCCGCCCTGCCGCTGAGCTACACGCTGGCCGCAACATGCGATGCGGGGCCGCCGCTTTTGGTAATGCTGCGTGCCGAGGATGGACAAATGTTTATCCAACGCACGGATCGGGAGGCGGAACCCGTTTATTGTAAAGTAACCATCGATCGGCTTTTGCCCAAGCTCCAGTTCGTATACGATTTTTAAGCCGCCGCCCTCGCACCGGCACGGTTGCGTTTTGCGAAAGGAGGCGCCCATGGATAAAAACGCGTGCGGCATTATCAGCTACGCGGGCCTTAACAAGGCGGAGCTCATTGCTGCCGCCAAAGCGGCCTTCGCGCAGGCACAGCCCCCGGTTCCTCAGCGTTTTGACGCTTTTTTGCCGTTGTTTCCTGTGGAACTGATTATCAATATGGCCTACATCGGCGATGGCGAAACGCGCGGCGCCAAAGTGGCGCCCAGCGGTTTCAGCATTGATCCCACCGAGTACCATCAAAAACTGTATACACTGCTGCCCGCGCTCTACACGGGGGATAACTACAGCCGCAATTTCGATTATGAAGGGCACTTTGTGGGGCGCGGCGTATTTGCCGTAGACACGGCGTGGGTGGATCACTTTCCGCAGTATCAGCCGTTTTTTGGGGAGAAGCTGACGATATACCTGATTGGCGGGGGTTCGCAGGCGGTGGCGGTGCCCCAGAGCGTGTACCCGCGCGGCGGCGGCGTGCTTACACGGCAGGAGCAGATGATGCATGTGACCCAGCGGGTGGCGCTGTTTATGCAGTACGTCAAGGCGCGTATTTCCGCCGGGGATACCTATGAAGCGGAACTGTTTGCCGCCGATTACCTCCGCGCCGCCAAAACACCGCCGTTTGTGTTGACGCAGAAGGAGATCGGGCGGATTTTGCAGGATATGGCCATCGTCAAAGGATTGCAAAACGAGAACGCTGCCGGCGGACTGTATACGGATAACGCCCGCGCAGCCAGGCGCGTGTTTCAATACATGCCCATGCGCTATGCCTGTGATCTGTTCACGCAGGAAGCGGTGGACAAGCACACTGCGCGCCTTGCGCAGCTGTATGATCCTGAAATGGATTTTGTGAGCGACCTGTGGATACCCTGGCAGGATTTAAGCGCATATATCAATAAAACCACCATGACTTTGGATGTGGGCGCGCTGTGCCAAGGGTACCAGATTGCGCCCCGTTACGATGCGGAAACCTTTGGCGGCCGCTACCCAAGCGCGGTTCGCGTTGCTGTGGTGCGGGATCGGGAGCGCATGCTGATGACGGGCGAGGTGATCAACAACCCCGCCTATGGCGATGGCATGGGGCCCAAAGGGCTTATCGGCAAACAGGTATATCTGGCCGATAGCCGCGAGATGATCCGGCAGCGCAAACTGGTATTGGAAGAGACGAAGCTCACCACCCAGAACACCACCCTTCCGCCTGCCGCGTACCGCAAGGCGCTGGCGCTGGCCATCCTGCAAGAGCACAAGGGCAGGCTGGTGGACGCGATGTACCGCAGAGAGACGGCGCTTTCGCAAATGACGCCGGATTCATCGGTGTACCACAAGGCAAGCCAGCTGCTGGGTGACCGCGTTGACAGGCTCAGCGAGATTGTTACCCGTGAGAGCAGGCAAAGCGGCCGCGGCCAAATGAGCGGCTATGACGCGGACATCGATTATCTGCGGCGCATGCAAAAGGAACGTGAGGCCGCGCCCACGGGGGATGAGCCGGAGACGGGCAAACCCATTGCCTTTGCCAGGGATGCGCAGCGGGAACAGAGCATCGAAAGCGGTTATGCCATGCGCGCAAGCCTGATACGCCTGCCGTATGCGCAGGCGGCGTTGCCCGAACCGCCCGAGCTGGATGAGCCGCAAAGCATCGAGCCGGAGCGTGAGCCGGAGGACGCTGCCGCCGCCGAAGGATTGGAAGCCGAGGTTTCCACGGCAGACGGAGCCGCGCCGGATATGGATGCGAAAGATACCCCGGATGAGCCGAACGCAGCAACCCAAGCCGCCGCGCCGGAGACAACGCCGCAAACTGTGGCGCCTGTTGATACCGTATTGAGAGAGACGCCCGAGGCCGGCGACGAAACACCGGAAGGCCACCAAGCCGCTGGCGTGGATGCCGCACTGCCCGAAGCCGGGCAATCCGCTGGCGCGATACACGCTGCCGAGCCTTCGACCGCCGCGCAAGCCGCAGGCGTGGATGCCGGAACATCCGAAGCCGGGCAATCCGCTGGTGTGATATATGCTACCGAGCCATCGACTGCCACGCAAGCCGTAGGCGTGGATGCTGGAACATCCGAAGCCGGACAATCCGCTGGCGCGATACACACTGCCGCGTCATCGACCGCCGCGCAAGCCGCAGGCGTGGATGCTGGAACATCCGAAGCCGGGCAATCCGCTGGCGCGATACACGCTACCGAGCCTTCGACCGCCGCGCAAGCCGCAAACGTGGATGCCGCAATGCCCGAAGCTGGGCAATCCGCTGGCGCGATACACGCTGCCGAGCCTTCGACCACTGCGCAAGCCGCAGGCGTGGATGCTGGAACATCCGAAGCCGGGCAATCCGCTGGCGCGATACACGCTGCCGAGCCTTCGAC
>Ga0334883_1004702_pt1 | contig 12827 bp, 7 predicted proteins | sample GraSluR1_MG_6_FD_207230 | JGI IMG/M metagenome (GOLD analysis project Ga0334883, IMG submission 207230) | Sludge microbial communities from methane-producing bioreactor in Wageningen University, Netherlands - Granular Sludge_09_05-R1 | ecosystem: Engineered > Bioreactor > Anaerobic > Unclassified... | reverse complement strand
CTGGAAATCCAGCCAGTAAGGGTATAATGTTAATCCTGGCAGAGCCAGTTTATATATATTTTCAAATTCTAAGTATCAGCCAGATTTTAAGAGTTTTTGTTCAATATTAGGGGGTCAGTCCGAACCCTAGCTTGCCGTGTTTCAATTCCTCGTAGGTACGCTAAAAACAAACGCATTCTAGACCCCAATAAGGCTATGTAAAACTGTTTCAATTCCTCGTAGGTACGCTAAAAACTCAAGCTTATTGAGTGCTACGCCCGCCGAATTCAGGAGTTTCAATTCCTCGTAGGTACGCTAAAAACCAGTAATTTGGTTTGCTTCAGGATACAAGGGAGAAGAGTTTCAATTCCTCGTAGGTACGCTAAAAACGTAAACAATGTAAAAAAGAACAGCGTATTATACATGAGTTTCAATTCCTCGTAGGTACGCTAAAAACCAACTACCTTGTGGCAACATTTTATATTTAATTCCTGTTTCAATTCCTCGTAGGTACGCTAAAAACACACATGGTTTATTTCTATTCATTTTATTTTAAGTAGTTTCAATTCCTCGTAGGTACGCTAAAAACCCCTATGTGATGGGCTTTAGGGTTATATTGCTTTAGTTTCAATTCCTCGTAGGTACGCTAAAAACGCTTTCTGGCCAATTATCATTATCAAAGGCCCAAATGTTTCAATTCCTCGTAGGTACGCTAAAAACGGTATAACCTGCAAAAAAATAATAAGGAGTGTTTTAAAAGTTTCAATTCCTCGTAGGTACGCTAAAAACGTGGAGTTATCCCACCTCTTTACATTGCCGAATCAGGGTTTCAATTCCTCGTAGGTACGCTAAAAACTTGCCCGGGGGAAGAAGTATATAGACCGTATAGCCGGGTTTCAATTCCTCGTAGGTACGCTAAAAACCCGTCACCGTCCGCCTGTGCCGGCTTGATGCCTAACTCGTTTCAATTCCTCGTAGGTACGCTAAAAACGTATAGGTCCACGTACGCCAGGGCACAGGCAATGATGTTTCAATTCCTCGTAGGTACGCTAAAAACATCAAACTGGCCGCTGCTTTAAACGTTACCCTGGAGTTTCAATTCCTCGTAGGTACGCTAAAAACGAGTTTCGGCGCCTCCGCGCATGGAGTATATATCTCCGTTTCAATTCCTCGTAGGTACGCTAAAAACTCTGCCTGAACGATGCATTCCAGACCGAGTATTCCTTGTTTCAATTCCTCGTAGGTACGCTAAAAACAAAGAAGACCATAGCAAAGGGCTTTATCAACTAGCGTTTCAATTCCTCGTAGGTACGCTAAAAACACCATTAATGCAGAAAAGGAAAGGCAAGAATTAATGTTTCAATTCCTCGTAGGTACGCTAAAAACTATATTCGCAACCCCAATAAGGCTATGTAAAACTGTTTCAATTCCTCGTAGGTACGCTAAAAACATCGGGAAGAAGCCGAAAGTTATTGTGTCGATCCAGTGTTTCAATTCCTCGTAGGTACGCTAAAAACAAGAAAGGAGATTATGTATGGCCATAATGTTTTGCCAGTTTCAATTCCTCGTAGGTACGCTAAAAACCGCAGGAATCGGGTGGCGACCTACCGCCGGAAGGAGGTTTCAATTCCTCGTAGGTACGCTAAAAACCTGCTGTCCTGAGTATGTCCCGTTTGGGCTGATTCTTGTTTCAATTCCTCGTAGGTACGCTAAAAACTTGCACCCTCGGGCATATTACCAGAGTGCTCCGGAGTTTCAATTCCTCGTAGGTACGCTAAAAACTTGCGGGGAACCGCTGGATTAGTCAACCCGGCTATAATGTTTCAATTCCTCGTAGGTACGCTAAAAACAATTTCAAGAGACTTAATCTCGCCTGTGCTACCTTTGTTTCAATTCCTCGTAGGTACGCTAAAAACTCTTTATAGCCCTGCTCGTCAAAGTAGCCGTTGAGTTTCAATTCCTCGTAGGTACGCTAAAAACAAGGCGATAGATGGCGAAGTAGTAGGCGGCTGGGTGTTTCAATTCCTCGTAGGTACACTAAAAACAAATTAAGCCTATTGCAGATGGTAGACAGAGGGGCAAGTTTCAATTCCTCGTAGGTACGCTAAAAACCTCCTGCCAGCCGCCACATTACTATTCGTTCTTTGGTTTCAATTCCTCGTAGGTACGCTAAAAACTGTCCATGCTCTTAAAATACTCCTTTGCTTCTTCAGTTTCAATTCCTCGTAGGTACGCTAAAAACAAAAATGTTCGGCTGACTACTTTTGCCCGCCACTATGTTTCAATTCCTCGTAGGTACGCTAAAAACGGAGAGGACACATTGGGAAGCGGCGCTCAGTCAATCGCGTTTCAATTCCTCGTAGGTACGCTAAAAACAAAGATGTTTGCTTCGATGAAAACGGTAATATCGTGTTTCAATTCCTCGTAGGTACGCTAAAAACTAGAAAAACTAGAAAGCACCGGCATGATACTGCCGTGTTTCAATTCCTCGTAGGTACGCTAAAAACACTACTGATGTACCGGGCAGTCTGGCATTTAAAACCGGTTTCAATTCCTCGTAGGTACGCTAAAAACGAAGATTGATTTGAAGGGTGTAATAGTGCCAAACGAGTTTCAATTCCTCGTAGGTACGCTAAAAACCTTGAGGGTGTATCGTGGATCGGATACTGCTACGCCTGTTTCAATTCCTCGTAGGTACGCTAAAAACCCCGGCCAGAACGAAAAGGAAAGGGGTAGGACTAGTTTCAATTCCTCGTAGGTACGCTAAAAACCAGTACAGGTCCACGTATGCCAAGACACAGGCTACGGTGTTTCAATTCCTCGTAGGTACGCTAAAAACCATCACCGGTAATGACCTTATAAATGGGGTCTATAAGTTTCAATTCCTCGTAGGTACGCTAAAAACTAAATCTTCAGCTATTGATAGAACCGAACATTGTTCCGTTTCAATTCCTCGTAGGTACGCTAAAAACTTTCAGTTTTCGGACAATAGCTACTGCTACTTTTAGTGTTTCAATTCCTCGTAGGTACGCTAAAAACCGATATTGGCCAGGTTATTAGGCTGCCATCCTAGGGATGTTTCAATTCCTCGTAGGTACGCTAAAAACTAAGTGCTCGGCTATCTCCTTGGTTGAGGTTATCCCCGTTTCAATTCCTCGTAGGTACGCTAAAAACCTTAATCCCTGCCCGCTCGTGGCGCAGGTAGTCCGTGTTTCAATTCCTCGTAGGTACGCTAAAAACAATCGTGTTTTTGTTAATGCCAGTAGATTCAGCCCATGTTTCAATTCCTCGTAGGTACGCTAAAAACGAAAATCAATGGGGCACTAAGAAAAGCCCAGAGGTGTTTCAATTCCTCGTAGGTACGCTAAAAACCAACACCGGCATTTGATGGCGAGGTACAGGATTTAATGTTTCAATTCCTCGTAGGTACGCTAAAAACTTGGAATACCTCATGCTCACACCACCCGGCTCAGAAGTTTCAATTCCTCGTAGGTACGCTAAAAACCCGAAAGTTGCGGCAGTATGCGGTGTTGCCAGCTGTTTCAATTCCTCGTAGGTACGCTAAAAACTTCGATAGACCGGGACTTATACCGATACGCAGACGCGTTTCAATTCCTCGTAGGTACGCTAAAAACCTGCTTCTTGACATTCGACTGTTCCTTGCTCACTGCCGTTTCAATTCCTCGTAGGTACGCTAAAAACTCATAAATCCGTTCTAGTTTATCGCTGGATTTTTGGGTTTCAATTCCTCGTAGGTACGCTAAAAACGTTTTTTGTATTCGGTGACTTCTCCGATGCTCTCTGAAGTTTCAATTCCTCGTAGGTACGCTAAAAACGCCTTCAATTCGGCTTGGGTGTATTCAGACAGATAGAGTTTCAATTCCTCGTAGGTACGCTAAAAACCAGGTATATAAGGGTATAGCAAATTAAAAACAGGTATCAGTTTCAATTCCTCGTAGGTACGCTAAAAACCCTGTTAATAGCAGGGTAAAGCCCTATGTGATGGGCTTGTTTCAATTCCTCGTAGGTACGCTAAAAACCATTTTATTACCTCCTATTTTTTATGTTAGGAGGCAGTTTCAATTCCTCGTAGGTACGCTAAAAACCTGTCTATTATATTACAGTATGTATTCGGGGTTGTGTTTCAATTCCTCGTAGGTACGCTAAAAACTTTTCATATTGTTTTTATTTAAGTTTTATATAGATAGGTTTCAATTCCTCGTAGGTACGCTAAAAACAAGGGGATCACCCTGCTTTATTTGCTGGCTTTTTAGTTTCAATTCCTCGTAGGTACGCTAAAAACTTATTATTCCCTGTACCCACCCCGCCCATAAATACAGTTTCAATTCCTCGTAGGTACGCTAAAAACTTATCTCCTTCTGACAGGCTAGCAGAGGCTATTTCGTTTCAATTCCTCGTAGGTACGCTAAAAACAAATGGATCGCTGATTATATGGTTATATATAGACAGGTTTCAATTCCTCGTAGGTACGCTAAAAACTTAGCAGGAAGCCCTATGTAATGGACTTTGTAAGGATGTTTCAATTCCTCGTAGGTACGCTAAAAACTTTTATTTCGCTTGATTTTGTTATTCTTTCTTTTGCAGTTTCAATTCCTCGTAGGTACGCTAAAAACTAGTTTGCTGTAGGTTTTCAATTTCATCGGTATCTAGTTTCAATTCCTCGTAGGTACGCTAAAAACTTTATACCTTATTTTCAAACAGGTTTACGCTGGAATGAGTTTCAATTCCTCGTAGGTACGCTAAAAACTGTATTCGGAGGTTTTTTACAGGCCTTTTTCAACGGGTTTCAATTCCTCGTAGGTACGCTAAAAACAACCCCAATATCTTATAGATGCAGAGGAAAAGGCCTGTTTCAATTCCTCGTAGGTACGCTAAAAACCGCGATACCATATGCAGGTATCCTGCCCTGTCTTGCAGTTTCAATTCCTCGTAGGTACGCTAAAAACAATAGAAGGATATTGGGATGCAGTAACCTTTACTCGTTTCAATTCCTCGTAGGTACGCTAAAAACGTTACTTACTAAATCTTATATATTATCTATTCTTATATAGTTTCAAGTCCTCGTAGGTACGCTAAAAACTTGTCAGTGAACATTCCAAGGTGCTTGCCGATCATCTCGTTTCAATTCCTCGTAGGTACGCTAAAAACTACCTTCTTTTACCTTCCTGACTCAAAAAGTGATGAGTTTCAATTCCTCGTAGGTACGCTAAAAACAAGGAGACGCACCACCTGTATTCGGTGGTTTTCTAGTTTCAATTCCTCGTAGGTACGCTAAAAACCAGCAACGTACAAAAGCCCTAGAATTGGGCATTGCGGGGTTTCAATTCCTCGTAGGTACGCTAAAAACCTGCAATACAGCTATTCTACACCCCCAAAAATGGCTGTTTCAATTCCTCGTAGGTACGCTAAAAACTATCTCCGCCCTATAACTCTTAAGGGTGTTATACGAGTTTCAATTCCTCGTAGGTACGCTAAAAACTTTCACCTATCTCTTTAGAATACGAATTAAACAGGTTTCAATTCCTCGTAGGTACGCTAAAAACTCATAAGGCTTTTACTGTGGTTCTCCTTAGAGATAGCCTGTTTCAATTCCTCGTAGGTACGCTAAAAACTTGAAACTATGTGTCTCAGCGTTCAAAACTACATAGCGTTTCAATTCCTCGTAGGTACGCTAAAAACAAAACATGAAGGAGAAGAGAGGGAAGGAAAGAGAGAGTTTCAATTCCTCGTAGGTACGCTAAAAACTTTTGAACGCTGAGACACATAGTTTCAATAACTACAGTTTCAATTCCTCGTAGGTACGCTAAAAACCCTTTCGTGCATGGAAATTAGCACAAGGAATTGAAGTTTCAATTCCTCGTAGGTACGCTAAAAACTAAATGCCTAAAGATTGGCATTTATAAGGGATAAAAAGTTTCAATTCCTCGTAGGTACGCTAAAAACCGACATTTTCCATTGCATTTGTCGAATTATTGCGATAGTTTCAATTCCTCGTAGGTACGCTAAAAACCCCATCTTCAAACAACATTGTAGCGTGAGCATGTCGTTTCAATTCCTCGTAGGTACGCTAAAAACTCCATATGCGTTTTTGTATTTCAAGTAATTATCATCGTTTCAATTCCTCGTAGGTACGCTAAAAACTATCAGTTTCTTTAAACTGGATGGCCTTTTTAGTATGTTTCAATTCCTCGTAGGTACGCTAAAAACAACTAAGTGTAGAATAAGGGATAAAAGGGTATTGTGTGTTTCAATTCCTCGTAGGTACGCTAAAAACCCCTAAGTCGACTGAGCAATCATGGCTTTCTATAAGGTTTCAATTCCTCGTAGGTACGCTAAAAACTTAGTATGTTTCGACACAGTATGTCAAATTAATGGAGGTTTCAATTCCTCGTAGGTACGCTAAAAACATTAACTCTGTGTACTATGATGATAAAACGGAACGCAGTTTCAATTCCTCGTAGGTACGCTAAAAACCCTAAGTACCGAAGACGTTGCAGGCTTTAAGATGCTGTTTCAATTCCTCGTAGGTACGCTAAAAACCTTATGAAATTAGTTGACGCTATTTACTTTGTTGAGTTTCAATTCCTCGTAGGTACGCTAAAAACGGTCCTTGCCCACCATTTGACCCACGCGAGAATTTAAGTTTCAATTCCTCGTAGGTACGCTAAAAACCTTCAAGGGAACGGCTGGCAAACCCTTTATACATTAGTTTCAATTCCTCGTAGGTACGCTAAAAACCCTGGCTAAAAAGATCAGGAACCGGAGGCAAAAACCAGGTTTCAATTCCTCGTAGGTACGCTAAAAACCAAAAGTAATGATTTTGTTGAAGTACCTAAAGAATGTTTCAATTCCTCGTAGGTACGCTAAAAACCAGCTGTCTATTATATTACAGTATGTATTCGGGATTGTGTTTCAATTCCTCGTAGGTACGCTAAAAACACGACCCTATCCTTCTTGCATTTCCCCTGCTGTATAGTTTCAATTCCTCGTAGGTACGCTAAAAACGTATTGCTTTATCACAGATCCGGTGGGGTTGCCATAGTTTCAATTCCTCGTAGGTACGCTAAAAACTCTTCGCCGCAAGTTACCACTGTGCGGTTGGTATTAGTTTCAATTCCTCGTAGGTACGCTAAAAACCCTTAGTGCTATAACAGTCAATCGATTTTACTCCAGGTTTCAATTCCTCGTAGGTACGCTAAAAACTCGGGAGGGCTCAGTCGAGACGTGTTTTGCGTGTCCTGTTTCAATTCCTCGTAGGTACGCTAAAAACGACAATATTGAAGGATTTGCAGAACTTGAAAACCAGTTTCAATTCCTCGTAGGTACGCTAAAAACCACAATATTAAATAAGAATGGCAAAGATGAGAAAGGTTTCAATTCCTCGTAGGTACGCTAAAAACTTGCATTGCAAGGTAGTACTTCCCTGACTGCATGCCTGTGTTTCAATTCCTCGTAGGTACGCTAAAAACAAGCAGGAATAAGAGTATAGCCATAAAAAGCAGGTATAGGTTTCAATTCCTCGTAGGTACGCTAAAAACCAATTGGGAAAATGGCATTACATTCCTTTCCCCACATGTTTCAATTCCTCGTAGGTACGCTAAAAACTACACCACAGGAAATGATAGAATTCTACATTAACATGTTTCAATTCCTCGTAGGTACGCTAAAAACTTCTAGTGTTATTTGTTTTTGCTATTGTTTGAAAAGTGTTTCAATTCCTCGTAGGTACGCTAAAAACTATATCAGCAAACAAGCGTTTATTGTTTTTAAATACGTTTCAATTCCTCGTAGGTACGCTAAAAACCAGAGTGCATTACATAGTGCATTCTGAGCAGGTACAGTTTCAATTCCTCGTAGGTACGCTAAAAACACTGGGATTTGCAGGGAAATTGGTATGTATTTTTATGGTTTCAATTCCTCGTAGGTACGCTAAAAACCAGCCTGTCCATACTGGCAGATGCGGTTGAATTCGTGTTTCAATTCCTCGTAGGTACGCTAAAAACAGTGGGAAAAGGGTACATTATATCTGCCCTCACATGTTTCAATTCCTCGTAGGTACGCTAAAAACAAGCAGGAATAAGAGTATAGCCATAAAAAGCAGGTATAGGTTTCAATTCCTCGTAGGTACGCTAAAAACAATAGACACCAATAAAGCGAAAATAATATATACACGTTTCAATTCCTCGTAGGTACGCTAAAAACTTTGCAACCTGAGCCCGGATGACATAGACCTGCAGGTTTCAATTCCTCGTAGGTACGCTAAAAACTGCAGTCTCTTTCCCTTGTTAACTCTGATGATTGCGGTTTCAATTCCTCGTAGGTACGCTAAAAACTGGATTATTGCACCTGCTCAGGCACTTCCCGAACTGTTTCAATTCCTCGTAGGTACGCTAAAAACCTGATGTTCTTGGCCCTCCTTGAACTATATTGGGGTTAGTTTCAATTCCTCGTAGGTACGCTAAAAACGCCCTATGTGATGGGCTTTAGGTGCGTATCCAGTTGTGTTTCAATTCCTCGTAGGTACGCTAAAAACGACAAAGGGTTCAGGAACATCTAAGCCATTAGCTGTGTTTCAATTCCTCGTAGGTACGCTAAAAACACTCGATATACTTATATCTGTGGGTATATCGCGACGTTTCAATTCCTCGTAGGTACGCTAAAAACCGCATTATATCCCTGTTTTATACCTCCTTATATCAGTTTCAATTCCTCGTAGGTACGCTAAAAACAATCACTCCTTATATTATTTGATTATCTCTATAATAGTTTCAATTCCTCGTAGGTACGCTAAAAACGCTAGGACTGTAAGACTTTTACTGTGGTCTGATTCGGGTTTCAATTCCTCGTAGGTACGCTAAAAACTTTTTAGCTTTTTGGATATCTCCAGCTTATGGGTGGTTTCAATTCCTCGTAGGTACGCTAAAAACCCATGTGCCCACTATGTAGGCACATGGAGAAAATAAGTTTCAATTCCTCGTAGGTACGCTAAAAACTGGCAGAAATTCGGCCTTAAAGCTGATAGGGAAACTATGTTTCAATTCCTCGTAGGTACGCTAAAAACTTTGGTGGTTTTTTACAGGCCTTTTGGGGCGGTAAGTGTTTCAATTCCTCGTAGGTACGCTAAAAACTTTTTTAGCTTTTTGGATATCTCCAGCTTATGGGTGGTTTCAATTCCTCGTAGGTACGCTAAAAACGAAAAAGCCGGTTATTGTTCCGGCTCGTAATCGAAGTTTCAATTCCTCGTAGGTACGCTAAAAACTCGAAGTAAAAAAGATTGACGCTGAAAAAGAGCGTGTTTCAATTCCTCGTAGGTACGCTAAAAACAAAAGATAGCCAAGTCGCCTTTTGCGTCCATGTTGCGTTTCAATTCCTCGTAGGTACGCTAAAAACCCCTATGTAGTGGGCTTTAGATTATATTCATTTGCGTTTCAATTCCTCGTAGGTACGCTAAAAACTTTACATTGCCGAATCAGGCGAATTGATTGACGGAGTTTCAATTCCTCGTAGGTACGCTAAAAACTTGGTATCCCTGCCAATATCGCTGTACTGAGCAGGGGTTTCAATTCCTCGTAGGTACGCTAAAAACCAGATATATTCCCATAGATGATTTTTCCGTATTACGTTTCAATTCCTCGTAGGTACGCTAAAAACCAGGGCATGGAAGGAAGCCCAAGGCAGGCAGGAAATAGTTTCAATTCCTCGTAGGTACGCTAAAAACGGCGGTTATATTATCGCTGTACGAAAAGGAACTACCGTTTCAATTCCTCGTAGGTACGCTAAAAACCCGGTTGGCATTTTGGGGCTTGTTCTCTGGTCGAAGTTTCAATTCCTCGTAGGTACGCTAAAAACATGGATACCGGGACATCATATGGCAAGGATTTCAAGTTTCAATTCCTCGTAGGTACGCTAAAAACTTCACCATTGACTTCATCAAAACGATGCTTAGCTACAGTTTCAATTCCTCGTAGGTACGCTAAAAACGTAAGTGATGCGACCTATTCTACCTACTTGAATGCAAGTTTCAATTCCTCGTAGGTACGCTAAAAACTTAATAATCCTTCAAACTCTCTATAATCGAATGACATGTTTCAATTCCTCGTAGGTACGCTAAAAACGTAAAGGTGTTTTCTTTGGCTATATATTCAAAAGAGGGTTTCAATTCCTCGTAGGTACGCTAAAAACTATCTATTACAGTATCACTTATTTCATCATCTTCAAAAGTTTCAATTCCTCGTAGGTACGCTAAAAACAAACCGCTTGGAGTGAGATGTCTCAGGCCGAACAGAGTTTCAATTCCTCGTAGGTACGCTAAAAACTCAGAGTATCAGAAGCTTTCAACAAAGATTGGTAGACAGTTTCAATTCCTCGTAGGTACGCTAAAAACACTCTTCAGTGTTGCTAAAGTACTTCCAATATCGGCGTTTCAATTCCTCGTAGGTACGCTAAAAACCAGAATCCGTTGAGATTGGATTTGGAGCAGTTTGTTAGTTTCAATTCCTCGTAGGTACGCTAAAAACAATAAGAGCCGGTATTTCAGGAGAAATCGAACCACGTTTCAATTCCTCGTAGGTACGCTAAAAACTAATTCCTCTATCCTACTTATATAAGCCTTAGCTGAGTTTCAATTCCTCGTAGGTACGCTAAAAACCAAGACAAGATGGAGCAGTAGTAATCGAGCAGGATATGTTTCAATTCCTCGTAGGTACGCTAAAAACATAGCATTAGTGTTAGCCGCAGTGTACGCTTGGAAGTTTCAATTCCTCGTAGGTACGCTAAAAACACTGTTTTGAGCATCTTCGATTATTTCATGTTCGTGTTTCAATTCCTCGTAGGTACGCTAAAAACTCCGTAAGATACTCTATCAGGTTTGGCTTACCTTGGTTTCAATTCCTCGTAGGTACGCTAAAAACGCAATATCCCAGCCGCCATCATCTTCCTTGTAATTGTTTCAATTCCTCGTAGGTACGCTAAAAACCCTCTAACCGCAACAGCTAAATATGCAGGGGTGGTAGGGTTTCAATTCCTCGTAGGTACGCTAAAAACTTTTTGCTTCTTCCACCGTCTCTTCCATATCCTTATGTTTCAATTCCTCGTAGGTACGCTAAAAACCTCGAAGCCGTTCCTGATATGGAACAGTTAGAAATAAGTTTCAATTCCTCGTAGGTACGCTAAAAACCATACGTTTACACCCGATAAGGGATATGCGTTCAGGTTTCAATTCCTCGTAGGTACGCTAAAAACCATCTGCACAGTTCCGGGAGAGGTAGATTTAATAGGTTTCAATTCCTCGTAGGTACGCTAAAAACTTCCATTTATTGTAAGAGAAGTGAAAAAGAGCAATGGTTTCAATTCCTCGTAGGTACGCTAAAAACGTGGTAATTACCTTATCATCGAAGTAATAACCGGTGTTTCAATTCCTCGTAGGTACGCTAAAAACGTAATATTTCAAAACGGACATAATGGTCAATTATCAGTGTTTCAATTCCTCGTAGGTACGCTAAAAACGCTTATCACATTCAAGAAGGATTCTGCTATAATTAGTTTCAATTCCTCGTAGGTACGCTAAAAACACTAATAAAGGGAGGTTAATGGAATGAAAAAAGGATGTTTCAATTCCTCGTAGGTACGCTAAAAACGTATTTACAATCAAGACGGAGAAGAAGGAAAGAGTGTTTCAATTCCTCGTAGGTACGCTAAAAACTATAGGCGGCTTCCCACTTGCCGCCAGCAGACACGGTATGTTTCAATTCCTCGTAGGTACGCTAAAAACCCAGGCTCCATCCACTTTCATGTCCGGCCAGGACTGTTTCAATTCCTCGTAGGTACGCTAAAAACCTATTAAAACCTGTCACGCTCATATAATCACCTCAGTTTCAATTCCTCGTAGGTACGCTAAAAACCTTAAGGATTGTGTTGGCTATACTGTAGGGGTCAGCCTGTTTCAATTCCTCGTAGGTACGCTAAAAACGATGCCCTGAAGGAGGCGGTGAAAGATTGAAAAACAGTTTCAATTCCTCGTAGGTACGCTAAAAACATGGGTTTCCCTGACGGATGGACTGACATTCCAGGTGGTTTCAATTCCTCGTAGGTACGCTAAAAACCCGGTATTGGAGAGGGCGTTACAACAGCAATCCCAAGTTTCAATTCCTCGTAGGTACGCTAAAAACAACAAGGCTCTTCCAGGATGTATGGGCGCTTTTCTTGTTTCAATTCCTCGTAGGTACGCTAAAAACCTGGAGAATGAACGTGGCTATCTAGAGTGGCTGGCGTTTCAATTCCTCGTAGGTACGCTAAAAACGAGGCCGAAATTCCAATGCCTCGAAGTGGTAAATGGGGTTTCAATTCCTCGTAGGTACGCTAAAAACGCGCTCGACCACATAGGGGTTAAAAACATCAGGGACAAGTTTCAATTCCTCGTAGGTACGCTAAAAACATTTCAATGCTGAAAAATTCCTGCAAATATCAGGAAGTTTCAATTCCTCGTAGGTACGCTAAAAACGCGTGGCTGGGTGTCGGACAGGCTCGATGAGGAAAAGGTTTCAATTCCTCGTAGGTACGCTAAAAACTTAGGTACATTCCAGAAGATAGATGATAAGGAAGATGTTTCAATTCCTCGTAGGTACGCTAAAAACGAGAAGCCGACACCTCCCGCATGATTGAGATACTTGAGTTTCAATTCCTCGTAGGTACGCTAAAAACTCACCGCGATGGCGTAATATAGGGGATGATCATTGACTATCATCCCAAAATATCATGATTAAATTATTGCCCCAAACTTTATAAATACCCGGAATGATCAGCATTTTGTATTGTCGTCGACCCCCCGG
>Ga0334883_1004701_pt1 | contig 12829 bp, 9 predicted proteins | sample GraSluR1_MG_6_FD_207230 | JGI IMG/M metagenome (GOLD analysis project Ga0334883, IMG submission 207230) | Sludge microbial communities from methane-producing bioreactor in Wageningen University, Netherlands - Granular Sludge_09_05-R1 | ecosystem: Engineered > Bioreactor > Anaerobic > Unclassified... | reverse complement strand
TCCAACAACCTCCATGCGCGGGAGGTTGCGCCAGAGTCTCCCAGCCTGGCTGGTCACGACTGCGCTCCCCTATGGCGAGCGAACTGCGCTTGTCGTGCTGGTGATCTCCCCGTGCTCGTGACCCTTCAAGAGCGGCGTCCGTGCCATGCCAACCACATGATCGTGAGAGACCTGAGATGACAACGGGGCGGCCCCTTAGGGGCCGCCCCGTTTGGCGTTGCGCCACGCATGTCATGTAGCCAGGAGGCGAGTGTCCTCCGCGGGCCGCGATGGCCGGAACCGCTAGCCAAGGCAGGGTGTCTGTCGCGAGGCGGAATCTGAAGGAAGCCGCAGGCAAAACTCGGACCCGACGAACAGAAATCGGGTACAAGGCCGGCGTGGTGGGGTAACCAGGCACGGGACAGGGACGCCCGGTAGTCATCCGGTGTCAATAGCGAGCGAAAAGTCCCCATTTCCGCCGAGGTAGAATTCCCCAGATCAGGTGTTCGGTCCTTGGGTCGGACCTCCTCGTGAGTCGGCGAGATCGCCAAACACGCCCGCTGTCCCGTAGACGCGCAGGTACGACTGACTCCTGAGCTATCGTTGGAGAGCCCTCGGCTCCCCGACCATCGGATCAATGGTTAGGGAGGATATCTGCTCAGCCAGTGGCGTGCGGCTCTGGCATTGGAGACTTTTTGCCTGCTGGCCCAAGCCCCTAACCGAACGTGCTATCCGGGCGCCATTTGGCGAGGCTGTCACTCGGCGCTGCCAGCTAGTGTTGAGGAGCATACGCAACCGTGCTATGCTGGACACCTGGGCGACGGTATGATCGCGGAGGTGTGTCATGTCTGAGGTCATAGCCAGTAGCGAAATCGACGCAGCTCAGGCAGCTCTCCTGGATGAGATCAAAGAGCTCCGGCATCGTCTCTTGCCCAAGTTCCTCCTTGTGCTTGCAGCTAGCTTTGTGATCTGGTTGCTTTGGTCCTGCTGGCTGAGCGAAAACCTGAGCTCTTTGGAGGTGGCCTGGGTTGTTATTGCCGCCGTGGGCTTGGTGGCGGGCAAGCTATCCGCGTATCATTATCGATGCTCCACCTGGGTGCTCCTGTTGGGCGTCACGGTCGGCCTCGCACTGCTCCAGCTCGGAGCCCCCAGCCCGGTGATCATGGCTATGGGTACATTGACGATCATTGTAGCAGGTTCGCTGCTCTCGTTCGTTGAGGTGCTTCTGATGGGGCTGCTTGCCTATGCAGCACTGGTGGGGATCTGGTTCCGAGTCGCGCCTGGTGTGATCCCGGCTGCCGTCGCGCAAGGTTGGGCAGCCTTTTACCTGTTGGTTGTGGTGGCGACGCAGATCGGCCAGTCACCCATGCGCGAGGCAGCCCATCTCGCTCTGGAGGGTTGGGTGCAACTCCGTAACGCGCTGCTTCAGGCTCGTGAACGGCGAGGCGAGCTGCATCGCGTGGCGCACGCCCTGGAGGAGGCTACCTACCGCATCGAGCGCATGAACAACGAGTTGACCTTGGCGCGGTATCAGGCCGAACTGGCCTTTGCCAACAAGGCCCGCTTTGCCGCCACGGTGAGCCATGAGCTCCGCGGCCCGCTCAACCTGATTCTGGGCTTTGCGCGGCTCATGGCTCTTTCGCCTGAACGTTACGGCGCGCCACTGCCTCGTGAATACCGTGCGGACGTCGATACGATCTATGCCTCAAGCCGACATCTGGTAGCCTTGCTCGATGATGTCCTGGACCTCTCCCAAGCGGAGGTCGAGCGCATGCCCTTGGTCAAGGAGTGGGTCGATCTGAGCGATGTGCTGGCCGAAGCCGAGGCGGTCGTTCGCCCTTTGGCCGAGCGCAAGGGACTGCGCCTCCGTTCCGACCATGAGGGTCAGAGCATCATCGTGCTGGCAGACCGGGTGCGCTTGCGCCAAGTGATGCTCAATCTGCTGACCAACGCGGTGCGCTTTACCGAGCAAGGGGAGGTGCGGGTGGCGTCTGACGAGCAGCCCGATCACGTGGTCGTGAGCGTACACGACACAGGGCGCGGCATCCGTCATGAGGATCTGCCCCGTCTCTTCCAAGAGTTCTCGCAGGTCCATTCGGAGCAGGAGCCAGGGCAGAGCTCTGGCCTGGGCCTGGCGATCAGCAGGCACCTCGTGCAGTTGCACGGCGGTCGCATCTGGGCAGAGAGCGAGGAGGGTGTCGGGACAACGGTCTCCTTTAGCGTGCCGCTCACCGACCGTCCGCCAACCGTGGTACGCCGCATACGGGCGTTGCCTGGCCAAGCGCCCCTGCAGCGTGACTTGGTGCTCGTCGCGCACAGGAACGCGGCAGTGGTGCGGTTCTTGGCTCGGCATCTCCAAGACTATCAGGTAGTAGGCTCTCCCGGGGTGGCCAATCTCCCGACATTGGTTCACAACCATATGCCGCGAGCTGTAATCGTGGATGCCGACCTCTCCGGGTCAGTGGCAGAGGCCCTCGACCGAGCTGGCCTTCGGGTGCCCCTCGTAGCGTGCTCGATGCCCAGCCTTGCCGATAGACCGCAGGACGAACGCCCGTCTAGCTACTTGATCAAGCCTGTGACACAAGAGATGCTGGAGGCAACCCTCCACGAGGTCGTCCCCACTGGCGAAGAGCTTACGGTGCTCATCGTGGACGACGATCCCGATGCCGTGAGACTGCTTGAGATCATGCTGCGACAGGGCTCGCTGCCGCGCAGAGTGCTCAAGGCGAACGATGGGCAGCGTGCACTCGCCATCATGGCCACGACGCGCCCTGATCTGGTTCTGATGGATCTGGTGATGCCGGATCTCGATGGGAACGCCACGCTGGCCCGCATGCGGATGGACCCACGGCTGCGGGATGTGCCGGTGGTCGTCATTTCGGCGCGCGATGCTACCGATGATATGGCCAGCCTGGGATCCTACCTCGAGGTGCGCACCCCGCAGCCCGTAGCTACAGGGGAGGCCGTCAAGCGTTTGCGGGCGGTGCTGCAGACGCTGTCTCCCGCCTATCTACCGGCGGTAACAGCTCTTGAACCGCGGCTAGAAGCTCGTTCGGGCTAATCGGCTTGTTCAGTACAGCGTTGGCTCCCAGTGCCAGGGCCAACTCGGGCTGCTCGATCACCGAACACACAACCACGGGGATCCTATGATCCGCGTAGCTCGCAGGCACACCCTCGCCGGCGTTTGCTCGTAAGCGTGCCAGAATCGCCCAGCCATCCTCTTGCGGCAGGATGACATCGAGCAAGACGAGGTCGGGCATTCCCCGGTCAAGATGCTCTTGCGCCTCGGCCGCATTGCGCGCGCTGGTGACGTGATACCCAGCAGCTTCCAGATAGCGGGCATAGAGCTCGCTGGCGCGTGCATCATCATCAATGGCCAGGATGGTGGGCTGCGCGCGGAACACGGGCAGTGCAAGATGCAGAGCGGGGTCTCCGCTGGGCGTATCGTCGATCCAGATTCGCCCCTCACAGGCAGCAAGAAGGCGCCGCCAAAACGACTCCGCAGACGCATATGCCACTGCCCTCAGCCTCTCAGGCTGCTGTGTCGCCTGGAGACGCCACCAAGCTTCGTTGCCGTGGTCTGCAAGGCATACCTCTAGCCTGTCGTCCTCAAGGTTGCTGAGGCACTCTGCCAGCGCGCCGAGGAGCACCTGCCGAATCACCGTGGCAATGCCGTAGCCGGGCTGCATCCCAGGCGCCGTTCGAGTGAGGAGCGTAACTCGGCGTTGCTCAGCCAGGGGCCTGACGGTGCGTTCGGCGCTATGCGTGAGTTCGGCCACATCGAACGCCTCGTGCGGCAAGGTGGCCAGGAGATCCAGCGCTCGCTCGGGATCATCCCTCCCGTCCGTCTGATGCATGCTCGGCTGGTCTGGCGTCAAGGGGATGGGCGAGTATCGTGTGCGGAGCACGCAAACGAGGTCGTCTAGGCCCTCACGCCGTCGCCGGTAAAAGGACGAGCGACTGATGCTCAACTCTTGACAGGTCTCATCCGGCGTGAGACACCGCACATAGTGGTGCGTGAGGGTGCGGTACTGTAGCCACTCGTGGCGCGTGTTCGGCACGGTGTCTGGCGGGCGTAGGGCCTCGATGGCCTCGCGTAGCGCGCGGCGTAAAGCCTCCCCGGACGATTCGCCAGGCAGGGAAGCGATGGCCAGCTCATGCAAGAGCCCGTGTGTTCGGAGATGCACAGGGTCGTAAAGGTTGCTCAGCGCGTCCTCGACGAGATCGCGGACCGCGTCGGAGGCCATCCCCATCGTTGCTCTCCCGGCCTGTGGTACAGCCCTGACACAATACTGACACAGAAGGGGTATCCAGGCCACCCGGGACATCGTAGAATCATGTCAGGTAGCAGACCTCAGAGGCCGAATGTCCCCTGGAACGCCTGTGTCTTCCTATTGTAGGGGGCGGTCGCGCCGGGCGCAAGTGACGGGCAGGGTGCAGCCCTGCGAAAGGAGGTGGGATAGGGAATCATCTGTCGAACGAGTGGATCGTCGTGTCTAGCCATCGGTGATATGCCAAGGAGGCTGTTTCAATGGCCGAGAGAGAGATGTCACGTCGCACGTTCCTAAAGATCGCTGGGCTTTCCACGTTGGGGTTGCTAGCGGCCTGCGCGCCGCAGGCGCTGCCCACCGCGACCCCGTCAACCGCCAAGGAGGCCGAGCCTGAGGAGCCGGCAGAGCCGGCGCCGGCGCAAAAGGTCAAGATCACGGCTTGGGACCTGGTAGCAGAGGATGCCACCGGTGCCTCAGTGTTTGAGGGCATCAAGCAGCAATGGTTCGCCGAGGCCAACCCCGACATCGAGGTGGAGCACCTGCCCTTCCCCAGCGTCACCGTGGAGAACCGACGCGAGTACTGGGTCACCGCGCTGAGCACCGAGGGCGGCCCCTCGGTGGTGAACTTTGACAGCAACTCGTTCACCTATGATATGGCGTCCATGGGCTATATCCTGTTCCTGGACGACTATCTGCCTCTGTACTACCCGGAGTTTGATTCCCTGCTGCCCATCATGCAGGAGAGCAGCAAGTACGACGGCAAGGTGATCCAGATCCCCGGTGGCGTGGAGCTGAACGGCCTGGCCGTGCGCCGCGACTATCAGGAGGAGGCGGGCTACGATCCGGACTTTATCCCGCGTAGCTGGGACGAGTGGGTGCAGCTCTGCAAGGATCTCACCACCGATGACCATTGGGGCTTCCAGTGGCCCATGATCGGATGGGGGTACAGCATCTTTCTGGGGATGAACGGTGGCACGGTAGCGTTGCAGAAGGACGACAATACCATCACGCTCCACTATACCGACGACGCGGTGGTCGAGACGGCCGAGTGGTATCGAGATCTGGTCTACCGCCATCAAGTGACCGCCCCCGACACGTTCGCCGACTTTGGCACCAACCTGAACAACTTTCAGCAGGGTTTGGCGGCCACGTTCAACTTCATGCCTTCTTGGCTCAACTGGCTGTTTGGCACGGCGACCTTCCAGCCGGAGCAGCTCAACTTTATCCCCTGCCCCCTGGGGCCCAGTGGCATGGCCGGAACCAGCCTGATCGACCCTTGGGTCGGCGTCGGCAGCATCAGCTATGCCGTGAATGCTCGCCAGGGCGCCCTGGAGCGGGATGCCTCGGCGCGCTATATCTGCTTTATGCGCAGCCAAGAGAACATGCGCAAGCAGGCCGAGTGGTGGCGCGAGAACGAGATGCAGGGCGTGTTCGCCTCGCCCTTTGCCGACATGCCCTGGAACGAGGTATCGGTGGGTGTGCCCGAGTGGTGGGGCCAACCGCTGATCGAGATGCTCGAGTTTGGCGGCATGTCGCCCGCGCCCGACTTTGCGGGCGGGGACTATCTGGACAAGGCGCTGGACGAGATCATGCGTGATCCGAACTCGGATATCGTGGGCGAGCTGCGCAAGGCCGAGGAGCGCTGCCAGGCCGAGTTCCTCGATGACTATATGGCCGGTCTGATGAGCGGGTGACGTCTGTGTCAGATTCAGTCTAGAGGGTGCCGACTGGGGCCTCTAGAGACAGTGGCGCGGGCGGGGGCAGACGGTGATGCGCCGCCCGCGCCTAGTGTAGAGAGAGGGAGGCCATGGCGGTCTACGAGAGCATGTCAACCAGAACCAAGCCGCGTTCGCGGACCTTGGAACGGATAGGACGCACTATACCGGGCATCCTGTTCCTGACCCCGGCGGTGGTTGCTTTTTTGCTTTTACGGTACTATCCTCTGATTCGTGGCTTGCTCATGAGTTTGTACCGCTGGGATGTGGCTAATCCACCTGGCACTTATGTGGGGGTTCAGAATTTTGTTCTGACCATTCGGTCAGAGGTATTTCGTATTCTTCTCATTAATACATTCGCTCTTTATGCTTTTGGCCTTTTATGTGGCTTCTGGGTGCCCATCGTCCAATCGTTACTTCTCAGCGAGCTTCGTTTGGGACACTATGTGTACCGGTTCTTGTACGTCCTGCCGGTGGCGGTGCCAGGCATTGCCTCGCTGATGGTCTGGAAGTACATCTGGCACCCGCAAGCCGGCTTGGCAAACGCGGTGATGCAAGGCCTGGGGCTGCCCACCCAACTCTGGCTGAGTGACCCACAACTGGTCAAGCTCACCCTGCGCCTGCCAGGCTTGCTGGGCGGCGGCATGGGCATACTGATCTACCTCGCTGCGATACAGAACATCTCGGTGGAAACCATCGAGGCCGCCATCATGGATGGAGCCAGCGCACCCCAGCGCGCCTGGTACATCGTTCTTCCCAGCATCCTGCCGATCGTAGGCATCCTCTTCGTACTATCGCTGACCGGTAGCCTGCTGACCTTTGACGACGTCTGGATCATGACCGCCGGCGGGCCGGGATACGCCTCCACGACGCTGGTCATGGGCGTCTATCAGCGGGCCTTTGTCCAGAACCAGTTCGGCATCGGCTCGGCCTGGGCGGTGGTCATTCTGGTCATGACTCTGATCCTCACCCTTGGCCGGCTGTATACCATGCGCGAAGAGCGGATGTAAAGGGGGAACCATGGATCGCACCGACGCCGGTCTTCCGCAAGGAGAGTCGATCACGGGGCTTCGCGGACCCTCAACGATTGAGCTTTCATGGCAAGACAAGACCTATCGCACTGTGTGCTACATTCTGAGCACACTCTGGGTCGCCTTCACCATGTTCCCTCTCTTCTGGCTACTCACCAGCACCTTTAAGGATCCGGTCGACATCATGAAGATGCCGCCAGATTTTGTGCCCCAGGTGCCACTGGTTTACACGGTTCAGCTGGACTATACGGGTGTCTCGCTGCCCGAAGGGTTGACGATCGAGCAAGCCATCCGTGAGGACATGGCCATCGCTACCTGGCGCGTGCCGGACTGGCTGGCTAACATACGATTGGGCGCCATTAGGGCCGAGGCCTATCTCGATGGCCGCAAGGTGGCCGAGACGTTCTTGCCTTCACATCAGTTTGGTTGGTACCGTGGGCGAATCTGGGCGTCCCAACGATTGAGCGATAGCCTTGTGCGCCGAGAACTGGATACAGCTCTCTTTCCAATCGAGTTCGATATGGACCTCGAAGGAGGCCTGACGCGAGCTAACGCAGGCGAGGCCAATGAGTTTACAGCCCAGGTGGCCGAGCTCTTTGGTACCCAGCTCATGACCACCGGCAACCCTGTGGCGGTCTCAGCGCGACGCTACTGGCCGGCGCTGATCAATAACTTTATCGGCGCTTGGCGGGCGCCAGCGCGTCTGGCGCCTGGCATGACCTTTGCGGGCTATCTCTCCAATAGCCTGAAGATCACTCTCTCCGACATCTTGCTACAATGGCTGGTGAGCGGCATGGCTGCGTATGCGCTGTCACGTATCCTCACGCCACGGTTCTCTCGCATCTGGACCATCTTCTTCCTGATCACCATGATGGTGCCGGGTGTAGCCACCTTGATCCCCATGTACGAGCTGGTGGGCAAGCTGGGTCTGCACGACAAACTCCTGGGTGTCATCATCCCTGCCATACCCGGTGCTTTCACCATCTATCTGTTCAAGGGGTTCTTTGACGCTCTGCCGGGCGATATCTTTGACTCGGCCCGTATCGACGGCGCCTCCGAGTTCTCGATCTTTTTCCGGCTAGTGCTACCCATGTCCAAGAACGTGTTTACGGTGATAGGGTTGCTCACCTTCTTGAGCTCATGGAACAACTTCTTCTGGCCCTACTTGGTGCTCCGCTCGCCACGTGTGTGGACGTTCACCATCGCCATCTACATGGCCATGGGTGGCTCAGGCGCAGCAGGAACCCAATACGGTAACGCTATGGCTAGTGCTGTCATGGCATCGTTGCCAACAGTTCTGGTGTTCGCCCTGTTCTCACGATCGATCCAGCAAGGTATGGTCTGGAGCGGGCTGAAGGGCTAATCGAGCACATCCTGAGGAAGGCTATCATCGATGAGGTATCGCGATCTATTCTGCGAGATCATGTCCTATGGGACCTACAACCGTATGCCAGTCATCCATTGGGCAACCTGGCCAGAGACCGATCGCCGCTGGCACCAGGAAGGGCTGACCGAGGGTGCCGATCTACACGAGTTCCTCGATGCCACGCCGCACTGGCGTGGGGTGGGAGCCCGTTTCGGCGGGACCGATGCTTACCTGCTCCCCCCCTTTGAGGAAGAGATCTATGAGGAGACTGAGACCTATGTGATCAAGCGGATGAGCGATGGCGTCATCTGCAAGGCCTGGAAGAACAGCTGCAGCATCCCGCAGTTCCTCGACTATACGCTCAAGACGGGCAAGGACTGGGAGACATACAAGCTACGGCTCCAGCCAGACCCGGCACGTTTGCCCGAGAACCTTGGGCAGGTGATCGCCGACGCAGAGAACTCGGGCATGCCACTCACCTTTGGCACCGGCTCGATCATGGGCTGGATTCGCAACTGGATGGGCGTCGAAAACATGTCCTTTCTGATGTACGACGAACCAGACGTGTACGCGGATATGACCATGACGATCGCCGATCTAGTATGCTGGGGAATGGACCTAATCTTGCCCCACATTCAGGTTGACCTCGGGTTTGGCTGGGAGGACATCTGCGGACGCAGTGGCCCTCTGGTGAGCCCGCAGCTCTTTGACAAGTACGTGGCGCCCGCCTATGCCAAGATCCGAGACAAGCTGGAGAGTTACGGCGTGCATCTCTACGGCGTCGACTGCGACGGCGATGTCCGCGCTCTGGTTGGCCCCTGGCTCGAGGCCGGGGTTAACCTCCAAATGCCCGTCGAGGTAGGCACGTGGGAAGGCGACGCCATGGAACTACGAAAAAGGCACGGGCGTGAGCTGCGAATCGTCGGCAACTTTAACAAGCTAACGCTGGAGCGCGGCCGCGAAGCCATCGAAGCCGAGATCCAGCGTTGCATCCCGATGATGAGAGAGGGCGGCTACATCATCGCCACCGACCATGCTGTCACGCCGGGTGTGCCGTTAGCAGACTATCAGTGGTACCTCGATCGCATACGGGAACTGAGCATCTAGTGTACTCGCTGCACGCGTGCGCGCAGTCTCGCGGAGATCGGGCCTGCGTTTTTGATCGACGAACCAATGGAGGAAGAAATGTCGGTATTCGACCGTGAACGCTTTGCTAATCCGTCCAACTATCATCGCCCACTTCAGATCGTGCACGGGCTGGATCGCTCGCTCGAGAACCCTGAGGAGCTCACCGGCCTGGAGGGCATCAACCGCCGGCTGGACAAGCTGGTGGAGATGGGTACCGGCGGCATCGTGGCCAACGTGGGCTTCTCTGACTATCTCGTCAGCCCGCGTCAGTGGGGGATCTACCGTTACGGCCTGGAACAAGCCGCCAAGCGGGACATGGTGCTCTGGTGGTACGACGAAAAGGGCTACCCCAGCGGCACGGCCGGTGGCATGGTGACCCGCGCCAATCCCGAGTACACGGCCCTGGGCTTGGCCTGTTACCGGCTGGATGTGCACGGCCCGGAGACGGTGCGCATGGATCTGCCGCCCAGCTGCCGGCGCGTTGTCTGGGCGGGGGCCATGGCCGATCCCGACACCGCCACCACTGCCGACGTCACCGATCTGACCGAACGCATCGATGAATGGGACTCTTTGCACTGGGACGCCCCCGCCGGTCGCTGGACGGTGCTCTTCCTGGCGGAACGGGTGATGTACGAGGGCACCCACGCCTCCGGCAACGTCTGTGAGCTCAAGCACTATGTCAACTTGCTCAATCCAGATGCCGTGCGAGCCTTTCTCCAGCTGACCCATGAGCAGTACTACCGCGAGACGCCGCGCGATCTGTGGGATCGGACGGTAGCCGTCTTTACCGACGAGCCGTCGTTCATGACCACCTATGTGCACAAGCTGCCGGACCGCTTCGAGGGCAAGATCCCCGTGATCGATGCCCCGATCTTTACCGACCGACCGCCGGCGGTGCCGTGGGTAGAGACGCTGCTCGGCTCGTTCCAGTCAATGAAGGGCTATGACTTGCGGCCACATCTCTTCCAACTCTTTTACTCCACGACCGAAGAGGCCCGCTACGCGCGCCAGGCCTACTATGAGGTGGTCACCGAGCTGTACACCGAAGCCTTCTATCGGCAGATACTGCGCTGGTGCCAGGAGCACGGCATCGCCTCGTCCGGCCACATCATGGCCGAGGAGACGCTCCTCAGCCACGTGACCTACCATGGCAGCCTGTTCCCGCCAACGCGCGAGATGGACCTGCCCGGCATCGATATGCTCAACTCGGACCCGCAGGACATGCTGGCCGGCAACTCGTTCATGACGCCCAAGCAGGTCAGCTCGGTGGCGCATTTAGCCGGCGCCAAGCAGATCCATAGCGAGAGCTCGGACTGGGTGCAGGGCAACGCCGGGCGGCATGCGACGCTCCCCGAGCGCCTAGGCCAAGGAAACCTCCAGTACGTGCTGGGCATCAACCAGATCACCTCCTACTTTGGCTGGGGCGAGCTGGGCGAGGAGGCCTGGCGGCAGTACAACGACTATATGGGACGGCTGGCCTCGCTGCTGACGGGCGGACGGCACGTGTGCGACGTGGCCGTGCTGTATCCCATCCGCTCCATGTGGGCCCACTATTTACCGGCGCTGCAACCGCCAACGGGCGGTTGGGAGACTCGCCAGGCGCATCGGGATCCTTACATGGGAGAGCTGAACGAAGCCTACCCAGACCTGATCCGCACACTGCTCTCGGCGCAGATCGACCTGGACACTGTGGACGAGCGCGCTCTGATCGAGGCCGACAAACACGACGGCGCCCTACGCGTGGCCGACGAGGCCTATCGCCTGCTGATCCTGCCCGATGCCTGCGCCTTATCGCTGGCGGCGGGCCGTGCCCTGGCGGCCTTCTGCCGTGGCGGCGGGGCGGCCATCGCAGTGGGGCGGCTGCCGAGCCTGGCCGAAGGCCCCGAGGAGACCGCCGAACTTCACCTCGAGATCGATGCGTTGGTAGCCGAAGGGCTGCTCACCGTAGTCACCATGGACGAGATCGTCGCAGCAGTGCGTGGGGCCGTGACGCCCGACCTAGTTCTGGCGCAGCCTAGCGCCGACGTGCTCTGCACCCACCGTGTGCTGGAGGGACGTGACCTGTATTTCATCATCAGCAATAGCCCCGAGCCGTTGACCCTGCAGCCCACGCTGCGCGTCGCAGGTCCTTACGATCTGTATCGCCCGCTGACGGGCGATGTCTCAGCTGCCAGCGATCCCTTGACACTCGGCCTGGCCGGATACGAAGGCGTCTTTGTCGTGGCGCGCGGAGCATCGTGACGTGCTCGCAGTGAGTCGGGCCGCCCTTTTGCGGCAAGAGCGCCCCACTTGCTGCATGTGTGTTAGGTGCTGGCTTGTGCCTTGTCGATGAGTGTAGCGACGCATAGTATATCGACAAAAATGACGTCTATCTCATTTTACAGAGGAAGATGCAGTGAACTTCAATATTCGTCCAATGGAGTATGATGACCTCAAGGAGCTAGTTCAGTTGTCATTGGTAGCTTGGGTCCCCGTCTTTGAGTCATTTGAGCTGGTCCTGGGCCCCACCATCTTTGCGTTGCTCTATCCCGACTGGCGAGCGAGCCAGAGGCAAGTCGTCGAGCGGATCTGCGGTGAGCAAGAAGCGTCTGTGGTCTTGGTTGCAGAGGTCGAGGAAAGGGTGGCGGGATTCATCGCGTACGAGCTGAACGACGAGAGCCAAGTCGGCGTTGTTCATCTGCTCGCCGTCCATCCCGACTTTCAGAATGCCGGCATCGGTACGGCGCTAAACAACGCGGCACTCCAGAGGATGCAAGAGTGCGGGATGAAGCTAGCAGAGGTCGGAACGGGCGGAGACCCAGGCCACGCGGCTGCAAGGAGATGCTACGAAAAGGCCGGGTACACCGCCATGCCCGCCGTCACTTACCTCAAGGCCTTGTAAGGATAGGGCCGAGCCGAATGCTGGTCCGGGAATCGGTGTGACAACCGTCCAGGTAACGACTCGACCTGCGCCCACGTGGCGAACATGAGCCGGATCAGAGCCCCTTCCACCGGCTTCAGGTGTGTCGACGTTCGTACGGAGCAAGGGAGCGCAGTGCGTTGTGAGCGGGGGACAGGCGGCCTATACTGGGCTCACGAGGTGGACCATGCGCACATCCTTGAGACCGCTTTTGGCCGAAACAATAGATCGGGTGGCCAGGAGCTCCAGCTCGCCGTGCTGGACGCCGAGGCCCTGCGCGAGGCGCGCGCCCATCCCGACCGCCGTCCCGACCTTATCGTGCGGGTGGCTGGGTTCAACGCTCGTTTCGGGGAGCTATCGACCGTCGAGCAAGATGAACTCATCGCCCGTGCCGAGGCGGCCGGCTAGGCTTGCTGAGGCTTTTGCATGAGCACAAAGAG
>Ga0334883_1004698_pt1 | contig 12837 bp, 9 predicted proteins | sample GraSluR1_MG_6_FD_207230 | JGI IMG/M metagenome (GOLD analysis project Ga0334883, IMG submission 207230) | Sludge microbial communities from methane-producing bioreactor in Wageningen University, Netherlands - Granular Sludge_09_05-R1 | ecosystem: Engineered > Bioreactor > Anaerobic > Unclassified... | reverse complement strand
ACTGTTGGCGAGGAAGTGGTCGCCGAAGAGCCGGAGGAAGGCGGTCTTGACGAGGAACTCGCAGCCAAGCTGGCAATGCCGGTGGAAGCGCTGGATTTGACTGTTCGCTCGAGTAACTGTCTCGATTCGAACCATATAGAGACCGTTGGGCAACTGGTGCAGATGACGGAGGCGGATCTGCTGAAGATTCGCAGTTTTGGCAAGACCAGTCTGCGGGAAGTTCGGCGAAAGCTGGCGGACCTCGGGCTTGCGCTGGGAATGACGGATCTTGAGAAGTATACAAGGAAATAGTTGGGTTTTATCGGTATAGTGCCGGCCGCCTCATCGGGGTGCCGGCTGGCTGCAGGCAAGAGGTTGTGATATGCGTCATCGAATCGCAGGACGTCAGTTCAGTCGTACAAGTGAGCATCGCCTGGCGATGCGTCGAAATATGGTATCGTCGCTCTTCGAGCATGAGACGATTTCGACAACGGTGGAAAAGGCCAAAGAGGTCAAGCCTTTCGCGGAGAAGCTGATCACCCTGGCCAAGAAGGGTACTTTGGCGGCTCGCCGGCGCGCCATTGCGATGTTGAACGACCGGGCCATCTACAAGGACGAAGACGGTGACATGGTCAAGTCGGGTACCGTTGTCGGCAAGTTGTTCAGTGAGCTTGGACCGCGGTATCTGGATCGGCCCGGCGGCTACACCCGCATTATTCGTTTATCACGGCGAAGGCTGGGCGACAATGGACGTCTGGTCCTTCTCCAACTTGTCGGTTCGCCGGAATCGGAGAAGAAGCCCGGCAAGGGCGGCAAGCCGAAAAAGGGCAAGAAGTAAGGTCTGCTGCCGATGCAGGCCGCAGAATGGGCAGGCAACATGGCGGACAACGGTTGTATCTTCTGCAGAATTGTGGCCGGCGAGATTCCCTGTGTAAAGATATACGACGATTCGTGGGTGCTGGCATTCCTTGATATAAGCCCCGTCAGTGATGGTCATACACTGGTGGTGCCAAAGGTTCATTTTGCGACTCTGGATCAATGCCCGACCGACGTGGTGTCGCGAATTGCTGATTGTGCGAGCAAAATAGCTCCGGTGATTGTCACGGCGGTGGACGCTGACGGTTACAACGTGTTGTGCAACAACGGGTCTGCGGCTGGGCAGGCGGTGGATCATATTCATTTTCATGTGATTCCGCGTTGGCGGGGCGACAAGGTATTCGCAAGGTGGCCGGCAGGCAAGTATGAGCCGGGGCGGGCGGAGGAAATTGCAGATAGGATTCGAGAAAATCTTCGATTTGGCCGATAAGAATGTTGATGTGTGCGGGGTGTCGTCGTAGAATAGATGATAGCAGTCTATGAAGCGTTTATAACGCGGGGTAGAGCAGTCTGGTAGCTCGTCGGGCTCATAACCCGGAGGTCGCAGGTTCGAATCCTGCCCCCGCTATTGACGTAAGTTAGGCAGTTGCAACGACTTAGTTGTGGCTGCCCTTCGTCGTTTATAGGGCCACTGTCATGAAATTGTAAATGATGTCTACAATTTCAGCCCATCATCGAAGTGTCAGCGATTGGAAATCAAGCCTCGGACATACTCTGCTAAACTGGACCGTCGACAGGAAAGGGTGCGGGAAAACCGCTCGCACGGTTCGGAGGGGGGAGGGACCGGGAAACCAACCGGTTCTTCCTACCCCTATGCAGGGCGCAACCTGCCATCCCCATCTTCGTCGCGACATTCAAAGCCCTCTTATTCCTTAAGAAAACCTGAGAGCCCGCATGCGGCAAAGAAGCATTCGGCAAAGGCATTTGTCCATTTCCGTCTGAAGCATTACATAATCTTCTTGCAGTACTGGCCGGTGGGATGTAAAGTGAGTGGGAATTTATCCGAGCGGGTTTTTCTTTTTGCAGGTGTTGACATGACTCAAAGCCCTAAATACAGTTTCCAAATAAGAGGCTGCCATCACATGGTAACGTATGATTTGGTTGCAGTCAAGGTTGTAGTATTCAAAGATGGAATCAATGAAAAACGATGTAAATACTGACCAGTGAACATGTTGCGCTCGTAGCTCAGCAGGATAGAGCGTCGGTTTCCTAAACCGAAGGTCGCAGGTTCGAATCCTGCCGGGCGTATTTCATGAATTCTTACCTGTCAAAGGGTCGCATTGTACAGCCTTTTGTCGCTATCTCCATAAGGCTGCTGTAGCAGACATTTGAGACATGCTTGCCTCGCTAAGCCCGTTTAGCTCGGTCAAGCAGATCATGGCCGGGCCGGTTTCAAAAGAATTCTGAATGATCTGTCTGCACACATTTTGATACGAACGATCCGTCACCATATCCTATAGTGCTAAAAGGCTCAAATTGCCAAACCGATTTGAGCAGAGTCACTTCAGGCAAGAATAGAGGTCTTCGATCAAGCTTGTAATTATCCGCCAATAACGGATGATGACAGAACAATAGTAGTCGCATAAAGTAGTCGCGATTGGCGATTTTAGGTAGAAACAAGATGGCATGGCGGTTATCTAACTGCAGTGACCTGATAAATCAGGGTGTAAGATCCAAAAAATACCTTCTCTTAGAATTGGTCACCTGACGATTCATCCTCCAATCATCCAAGGCGGTATGGGCGTGCGAGTCTCCAAAGCCAAGCTCGCATCGGCTGTAGCCAACGAAGGATGTGCCGGCGTGATCGCCAGTGTGGGACTGGGCGGCTATGAACATTCTCTACGCGCCGATTTTGAGGAGGTGAACCGTGTCGCGCTGCGCGAGGAAATTCGAAAGGCACGGACGATGACTCGTGGGGTAATCGGTGTCAATGCGATGGTTGCACTTTCAGATTATGAATCCCTGATACGGGTTTGCGTCGACGAGAAGGTGGATGTGATCATATCTGGGGCGGGTCTTCCTCTACAGCTGCCTGCCTACACCGCAGGAACGGATATTCAACTGGTTCCGATCGTTTCATCGATGCGATCACTAAACATCATTTGCCGGAAATGGATGAGAGATTTTAATCGCTGTCCAGACGCCGTAATTGTCGAGGGCATCAGTGCCGGCGGCCATCTGGGATACAGTCTTGATCAAATCAAGGAGAACAGACCTACCTTAGACCAAACATTGGCTGATGTCATCGAATTCACACGTAAATTGCCGGTACCAATGCCTGTGATTGCTGCGGGCGGAGTTTTTACCGGGCAGGATATGGCACACTATCTCAAGGTCGGGGCCTCGGGCGTGCAGATGGCTACGCGTTTTGTCTGCACTGAGGAATGTGATGTCGACCGACGATTCAAACAGGCCTATCTTGACGCCGAACCCACGGACATAACGGTGATCAAGAGCCCTGTGGGACTACCGGGCCGGGTGATCCGCAATCCGTTTGTTGAAAAGATTATGCAAGGGCACAGGGTGCCGTTTAGATGCAAGTACCATTGCTTGAAAACCTGTAATCCGTCAGCAGCGCCTTACTGTATCGCCGAGGTATTGGCCAAAGCATCAGACGGAAAATTAGACGAGTCGTTTGCGTTTGCCGGCAGTAATGCCTGGCGCTGTAAAGAAATCGTTTCGGTGAAGCGCCTGATCCAAACGATCATAGAGGAGTATGAGGACTCCGTACCTTGTTCACCAGGATTAGGTCATCTTGATCCATTCATTTCGCAGATTCACTCGTAAACGGACGCAAGTTGCGTATCCTGACGGCTATTCTGTGGCGAGTTTCTCGAGCATTGTGCCGGTCTGGACGGCAAGCAGGACGAGGTAGTCGAGATCGGCGAGGCTGTAGTGCGTCCGGTCGGTGGCGTTGTCGACGTATATTACGCCGTGGCATCCTGATGGTCCTTCGACGGGTACGATGAGGCCGGAGCGGATTCGTTCGTACTGTTTGTCTTTCGGGAGGAGGGGTATCAGGGTGTATTCGAGTTTGTTCATTGCGTCGACGATCATTTTGGCGAAGATGAGTTCTTCGAGGCGGACATCCTGGCCGGTGCTTTTGTGGCCGGCTTCGTAGGTGAGTTCGCCGGCGGTTGCGGTTCTGAGGCCGATCCAGTTGTGGAAGGCGGCGAACTGCTCGGCGGTGATGGTCATGAGTGCGTCGAGGAGCTGTTCGGGGGTTGGGGCGTTGATGATGGCGGCGGTGGCCTTGAGATATTCCTTTGCGCGGGAGGGATTGAATCGGATGGGGGGAGCGTCCTTTGCTTCGTAGCGGCGGACGATGGTTTCGGGGGTGTGGACGTCCATTGCGAGGGTATCGCCCATACTCATTGCACCGCCGTTGCCATTGTCGTCGCTGAGCTGGACTTCGATGGTGAAGTTGGCGATCTGTAATACGTCGCCATCGGCGATCTCGGACTTATGTATAGCTTTTTTGTTCAGGAAAGTTTTGTTTGCGCTGCCGAGGTCTTCGGCGAACCATTGAGTGTTGTCTGCTCCGTAGATGACGGCGTGTTCGCGCGAGACTGCGAGGTCGGCGAGACAGAGGTGACTTTCGAGCTGGCGTCCGATGTATATCGGGCCTCGGGCAAAGTGCAGATCCTTGACGAGCGTGCCGGATTGTTTTACAACCAGGTGCATACGTCATGCCTCCTAACTGACAACGCACTGAGGCGTGGGTGGAACGGGCCGGCGCCTGTGCGGCAGACCGACCTGCCTGGGCAGACATTCAACCCGTGCCCTGAAAACCAGCCTAAGCGTTACCTGAATAGTTGTTAATCGCCTACAGAGATTATGACCGATACAAAGCTCAAAGTCAATACATAAGGATGAAAAATCGTGCCGGAGGCAGTGTGGGCATGTTGAAAGGGGCGCAGATGTGTGGTAAGATTTGTGCCTCTTCATTGGAGGGGAGGGTGATTACGAATTGGAAAGCTTGCACGAAAGGCACGATGCCATGAAGATTATGCAATTGACGCCTGGTTCGGGAGATAATTTCTACTGCGAGAATTGTCTGCGCGATCTTGGTCTTGTGCGGGCGATTGGCGGTCTTGGGCATGAGATGGTGATGGTGCCGCTGTATCTGCCGGTTTCGGTTGGCGGCGAGCGGGCAGAGACCTCTGCGCCAGTGTTTTTTGGGGGTATTAACGTCTATTTGCAGCAGAAACTGGACCTGTTCCAACGTACTCCTCGTTGGATTGATCGTGTTCTGGATTCAGACAAGCTGTTGAATTTGGTGGGTCGCAAGGCTTCGATGACGGACGCCCGGACGTTGGGTGAGATGACGGTTTCGATGCTTCGCGGTGAGGACGGGCGGCAGGCGAAGGAACTGGAGAGGCTGGCGGTATGGCTGTGCGAGGGTGAGAACCGGCCGGACGTGGTTGTGCTTAGCAATGCGCTTCTGGCAGGGGCGGCTGGGGTGATCAGGAAGCGGGTGGGGGCGAAGGTGGTATGCCTGCTGCAGGATGAGGATGGATTTCTGGACGGGCTGGGGGAGCCTTATGCCAGCGAGGCGTGGCGGCTTGTTGCCGGGCGGGTGCGGGACATAGATGCGTTCATTTCGGTGAGCGGTTATTTTGCGGAGGTGATGAAGCGGCGGCTTTCGATCGAGGAAGGTAAGATGCATGTTGCGCATGCGGGGATTTCTTTGGAGGGTTGGGATTCGCTTCGGTTGGAGCCGGAGTCGCCGACGGTGGGGTACCTTTCGCGGATGTCGGGGGCACACGGGCTGGATACGCTTGTTGAGGCGTTTGCGCTGCTGAAGCGTGATGCGGCGCTTGCCGCGACGAAGTTGAAGATTGCGGGGGGACAGACTGGGGCGGATGCGGCTTTTTTGCGGGTAATTAATAAGCGGCTGGCGTCGAGCGGGCTTGCGGCGGACGTGGATTTTGTTTCGGCATACGGGCCTGAGGAACGATATGCGTTTTTGCGGGGACTTTCGGTGTTATCAGTGCCGGAGAAGCGGCCTGTGGCGTGCGGGCTGTACGTTGTGGAGTCGCTGGCTGCGGGAGTGCCGGCGGTGGAGCCGGCGGGCGGAGTTTTTGATGAGATGGAGTCGCTGACGGGCGGGGCTTGTGTGACGTACGAGCCTAACGATGCTCGGACATTAGCGAGGGCGCTAACGGGGCTGTTGAAGGATCGGGAGCGTTTGCGGGCGCTTGGCGAGGCGGGTAAGGCGGCGGTTTTCGAAAAGTTCGACGTTCGCAGAGCGGCTGATCGGATGGTTCGGATACTTGAGGAAGTTGTCAAGGGCGGGCGGGAGTCGATATGCTGAAGCTTGTTCACGTTGCGAAGACTTACGGGTCGCCAGATTCGGCGGAGAAGGTGGAGGTTCTGCGGGATGTATCGCTTGATCTTCATGCCGGAGAGTCGATTGCGATAGTAGGGCCTTCGGGTTGCGGCAAGAGCACGCTCTTGAATATTATCGGGGCGCTTGACAGGCCTACGGGGGGGCAGGTGCTGTTGGACGGACAGGATCTGGCGTCGCTGGGCGAGGAGGAGCTTGCGGGGGTTCGGAACCAGAAGATCGGGTTCGTTTTTCAAATGCACCATTTGCTCAGCCAGTGTACGGTTTTGGAGAATGTGCTTGTGCCGACTCTGGCGATGGCGGGGAGCAGACCGGGCAAGGAAGTGCAGGACCGTGCTGTGGAGCTCTTGGAGGCGGCGGGGCTTAAGGACCGTATGGGGTATCGGCCGGGGGAGTTGTCGGGAGGGCAGAGGCAGCGGGTGGCGGTGGTGCGGGCGCTGATCAATAAGCCGGCACTGCTTCTGGCTGATGAGCCCACGGGGTCGCTTGATCGGGAGGCGTCGGAAAACATTATCGATATCCTGGTGGAGGCGAACCTGCGACAGCGGGTGGCGCTGGTGGCGGTTACGCATTCGCTGCGGTTGGCGGAGTGCATGGGGCGGATAATGGAGCTATACGACGGCGTTCTCGAAGAGGGAGCGGCGTAGATGAGCGTTTGGCGGTTAATTCTGCGGAGCCTAGTGTTCTTCCGGCGGACGAACGTCGGTGTGTTTCTGGCGGCGGCGGTGGCGACGATGATTCTGGCGGGGGCGTTGCTGGTTGGGGATTCGGTGCGTTACAGCCTCCGGCGTCTGGTGGGGGCTCGTTTGGGGGAGACGGAGTTGGCTCTTGTTTCGCCGAACCGGTTCTTTCGGGCGGCGGTGGCGGATGAGTTGGCGGGTCGGTTGGAGGTGCGTGTTGCGCCGGCGATGGTGCTTCGAGGGCTGGTGACCGACGGGGCGGGGGAGACTCGCGCGCCGCGGGTGCAGGTGTTGGGGGTGGATGAGCGGTTCTTCGAGGTTGGCGATGCGGCGGGGATTGGGGCGGAACTGGTCGAAGACGCGGTAATATTGAATGAGCCTTTGGCGGGGCGGCTGAAGGTGGTTGTTGGGGATGAGGTTCTGCTTCGAATCGCCAAGCCGGGGTTGATGCCGCGGGATGTGCCTTTGACACCGGAGGGGGATTTGTCTATTGGGTTTCGGCTGACTGTTGCGGGGGTTGCGGGTGAGGGGGATTTCGGGCGGTTCAGTTTACAGGCGAACCAGACGGCGCCTTTTAACGCGTTTGTGCCATTGGGCTGGTTGAGCGAGAGGGCGGATCAGGCCGTTCGGGCGAATCTGCTACTGGCGGCGGGGAGGCGCGGGGGACTGGATGCTGCGCAGGCGGACGAGGCACTGGCGGGATGCGTGCGGCTGGCGGACCTGGGTTTGGAGGTGAGGACGCTGGCGGAGGAGGGGATAATAGAGGTGATCAGCAGTCGGGTGTTCATCGATGACGTTCTGGCGGAGTCGGTGACGGCGGCGGGTAAGGGTCCGGCGGGCGTGCTTACCTATTTTGTGAATGAGTTGCGTCTGGGCGAGCGGGCGACGCCGTATTCTTTTGTCGCGGCGATGGAGGCGAGGGGCAAGGGGGATCTGGTCACTGATGAGATGGGGGACGATGATATCATCATCAATGACTGGCTGGCGGAGGATATTGGTGCGAAGATCGGCGATACGGTATCGCTCAAATACTACACGACGGGAGATGCTGGGCGTTTGGCTGAGGAGAGCGCTGAGTTTCGTGTGCGGCGCGTTGTGCCTATTGCGGGTACAGCGGCGGACGCCACACTGATGCCGGCGTTTCCGGGACTGGCCGACGCGGACAGCTGCCGGGAGTGGAAGCCGGGGGTCGCGATTGATCTGGACAGGATTCGCGAGAAGGACGAGGCGTGGTGGGAGATGTACCGTGGGACGCCGAAGGCTTTTGTGACATTGGCGGCTGGGCAGAAGATGTGGGCCAACCGATTCGGTGGGCTGACGTCGGTGCGTTTCCCGATGGAGGGGCAGTCGGCTAAGGATATTGCGACGCATATCGTGCAGGGTGTTGATCCGGCGTCGGCGGGTTTGTTTTTCGAGCCTGTTCGTGCGGCGGCAGTGCGTGCGACGAAGGAGGGTACTGATTTCGGGGGATTGTTCTTAGGCTTGAGCATGTTTCTGATAGCCTCGGCGGTTATTCTGCTGGGTCTGGTTTTTGTGTTTGGTGTGGAGAAGCGGAGCGATCAATCGGGGCTGCTTCTTGCGTTGGGGTATACGCCACGGCTGATACGGCAGATATACGTTATTGAGGGGGTTATCATAGCCGGGGCGGGGGCGGCGGCGGGGCTGATCGCGGGGCTGCTGTATACGGGTATTATGGTGGGGGCGCTGTCGACGGTGTGGAGTGGTGCGATAGGGGGGGCTGTGATTCATTTTCATGCGGGGCCTGTTGGTATCTTGGGCGGGTCGGCGTCGGGTCTGGTTGTGTCGGCGGGGGCCATATGGCTGACGCTGCGGCGGCAGTTGAGGCGGCCGGCGAGGGATTTTTTGAGCGGGAATCTGCGGGAGCAGTTCCTGTCGGCGGCGGGGCGTTCGAACGGGAAGTGGGCAGCTGCTGCGGGGGCGGTTTGCCTTGCTGCTGCGATGGCGGTTTTGTTAGTGTTCGGCAAGGGGCGCGGCAGTGCAGCCAGCGGTGCATTCTTTGGGGCGGGGGCGCTGTTGCTTGCGGCGGGTCTTTGCGGGGTGTTTCTGGTGCTGGTCTGGTTGGGGCGGTCGGGCGGCGGTGTTATGACGTCAGTGGGGGAACTGGCGCTTCGGAATACGACTCGTCGGAGCGGACGGAGTCTTGCGGTTGCGGCACTTCTGGCGAGCGGGTGCTTTCTGGTAATATCAGTTGGGGCGTTTCGTGAGGCTCCGCTCGGCGAGGCGCACAGGCGGGACAGTGGGACAGGGGGCTTTGCGTTCATCGGCGAGACGTCGGCACCTGTTTTAGGCGATTTGAACAGTGCGGCGGGTCGGAAGTCGTTTGGTCTGGATGAGAAGGCAATCGAGGGTATCGGAGTGGTGCAGTTTCGCGTACGGGAAGGGGATGACGCGAGTTGTCTGAACCTGAACAGGGCGCAGCGGCCGCGGCTACTTGGCGTCAAGGCGGAGGAATTGCGGGAGCGGGGGGCGTTTTCTTTTGCCGAGACGATGAAGGGGACTGAAGTTGCTGACGGATGGGGGCTGCTTGATCTGGACCTGGGCGAGGTCGTGCCCGCGATTTGTGATGCGGAGATGATCAAATGGATGTTGGGCAAGAGCGTGGGCGACGAGGTTGACTACACTGATGAGCGGGGTCAGCGGGTGAGGCTTAGACTGGTCGGGGGTCTGAAGAACTCGGTTTTGCAGGGGTCGTTAGTGATTGGCGCAGATGAGTTCACGCGGCTGTTTCCTTCGGAGGATGGGTATCGGATGTTTATGATTGAGGCGGCGGAGGAGCGTTTGGCGGCGGTGGAGTCGGAGCTGTCGGCGGGGCTCGCGGATTTGGGGATGGATTTGACGACGACGGTGCGACGGATGGCGGAGCTGAACGCGGTCAAGAATACGTATTTGTCGATATTCCAGATTCTTGGTGGTTTGGGGCTGATCCTTGGCAGCGCGGGGCTTGCGCTTGTGGTTCTACTGAATGTTCTGGAGCGTCGGGGGGAGTTGGGCATGATGCGGGCGCTGGGTTTTGCGGAGAAACGGATCAGGAAGATGGTGCTTTGGGAGCATGCTCTGCTGGTTGGCGCTGGGCTTACGGCGGGGGTAGCGGCGGCTTTGATCGCGATAGCCCCGGCTATGGCGGCACCGGGGGGGGATTTGCCATACGGTGCATTAACTGTTATAATCGGCGGGATTGCCGCGAGCGCCGTTTTGTGGATATACGTTGCGGCAGGTATTGCGCTGCGGGGCGGCCTGCTTGACGCAATCCGAACGGAATAGGCGCGATTCTGATTGACTCACATGAAGATAAACAAACCTGAAAAAGTCGTACCGGGGATACTGTCGGTTGTTGCGGGGGCGGTGCTGATTGTGTGGCTTGCGGGGGGGGTGGGTTTCGATGCTCGGCTTCCGGGGGGTGACGGGCGGCCGGAGGCAGGTTCCGAGGCTGAAGGTCCGGTCAAGATCGAGGGGCAATTGACCAAGTTTGACGGTGTACCTTCGGATATTGCCGACTCGTGGGCTCGCTTTCGTGGTGACAATTTCGACGCTGTCAAGAAGAGCGTTTTGCCGTTGGCGAGGTCATGGCCTGAGGGCGGGCCGGCGGTGTTGTGGTCGGTGGAGGCGGGGGAGGGGTTTGCGGGTCCGGCTGTGTTTGGGGGATGCGTGTACCTGCTGGATTACGATCGGGAGCAGGAGGCGGATGTTGTGCGGTGCATGTCGCTGGATGACGGCAAGGATATCTGGCGGTATTCGTACCCTGTGAAGCTAAAGCGGTGGCATGGGATGAGCCGGACTGTGCCTGCGGTTACGGAGGATTATGTCGTTACGATCGGGCCGAGATGTCATGTGACTTGTCTGGACTCGAGGACGGGGGAGTTCAAGTGGATGTACAATCTTGTGGCGGAGTTCGGGACGAAGGTGCCGCAGTGGTATACTGCGCAGTGTCCGCTGATCGACGGAGGGCGTGCCATAATTGCGCCGGCTGGGGACGAGGTGCTGATGATGGCGGTGGAGTGCGAGACTGGCGAGATTGTGTGGCAGACGCCGAATCCGAACAAATGGGCTATGACGCATTCATCGATTGTGCCCATGGAATTCGGGGGGAGGCGTTTTTATATCTATTGCGGCAGCGGCGGGGTGGTAGGCGTTGATGCGGAGAACGGGGAGGTTCTGTGGAAGCATACGGGTTGGCAGATGCGAACGGCGGTGCCGGCGCCCGTGATCGTTGGGGATGACCGTATATTTCTTAGCGCGGGTTATGGTCAGTACGATCTAGGTTGTGCGATGCTGAAGTTGAGTGAGGCGGGGGGCGAGATAAAGGTGGAGAGCGACTTTGTCCACAACACCGAGGTGTTTGGTTCAATGCAGCAGACGCCGGTGTACTATGAGGGGCATATCTACGGCGTCGGCATGGACAAGCAGTTGGCGTGTCTGGACGCAGGGGGGAATGTATTGTGGCGGAGTTCGAGTGCAAACAAGTTCGGGCATGGTCCGTATATGATAGCCGAAGGGCTGATCTTCGTAATGGATGACGACGGGCTTTTGCGGCTTGTTCAGGCTTCCCCGGGGGGGTATATGGAGCTTGGGCAGGCCCGCGTATTAGCTGGGCCTGAGTCGTGGGCTCCGATGGCGATGGCGGGGGGGCGCCTGATTGTGCGGGATGTTATTCGGATGGTTTGTCTGGATGTGAGAGCCCGCTGATGAGCTTTTGAGATGCTGTGACGACGCGGTTTTTTTATACTGAAGGGCTGTAATATACTTGAGACTGCGATCAGGGATACAACGTGTTGATCTTCTGTTGGGTGGGGTGATTGTCGTCGGCACACTGATAGTGCTCGTGAGCATTGTGCTGCACGACGCTACGGGTCGCAGAGGCAGCGGGCTGAGCGGTGAGTTTGCGTACGACGTTGAAAAGCTGGCGAAGATCGATCCGGGGCTGATTCTTTACGAGGGGACGGGCGAGGCTATCGAGACGGGGCTCGCGACGGCGCGGGCGATTGCGATCGATGCGGCGGATAATATTTATGTGGCAGGGGACAGGGTCATCAGGGTCATTGATACGTCGGGCCGGGTGCAGCGGTCTGTGGATGTGCCGGGGTCGGCGGGATGTTTGGCTGTGGGGTCGGACGGGACGATTTATGCGGGGGTGGGCGATCACGTGGAGGTTTACGGGGGTGATGGAGCGCTTGCGGCGATATGGCCGGCGTCGGGGGAGTCGGCGGTCGTGACGAGTATTGCGGTGTCGCGGGAGGGGGAAGTGTATGTGGCTGATGCGGGGAATCGGATCGTGATTCGGTACGATGCCGAGGGGCGTGAACTGAACCGGATAGGGAAGAAGGACGCCGAGCGGAACGTGCCGGGTTTCATTGTGCCGAGTCCGCATTTTGATGTGGTGGTGCCTCGGGACGGGATGCCGCGGGTGGTGAACCCGGGGCGGCTGCGGATCGAGACTTATACAGCAGAGGGTGATTTTGAATTCTCCTGGGGCGGGCCGGGAGTGAACATCGAAGGTTTTTGCGGGTGCTGCAACCCGGTGAATATTGCGCTATTACCGAACGACGACGTTATCACAGTTGAGAAGGGGCTTAATCGGATAAAGGTCTATGCGCATACGGGGGAATTCAAGGGGGTTGTGGCCGGGCCGGAACAGTTGGCGCCGGGCAAGGCGGTGAAGATATGCGTCGTGCCGGAGCAGTGTCAGTCGGGGGGATTGGACGCGGCGGCGGATTCGGCGGGGCGGATATACGTGCTGGATACGGCGGCGAACGTGATTCGCAGATTTGTTCTGAAGGATAAATGATGCCAGAGGATTCGATCAAGCGACGGGACAGGCGTGCGGCGGTTACGGGAGCGCTTCGGTATGGGGCGGCGGGGCTGCTTGCGGCATTTGGGGTGGGGGCGGCCGTTAAGGGTCGTCGCTTGTATGACGGGCGGTGCGTGAATCGCAGC
>Ga0334883_1004696_pt1 | contig 12844 bp, 7 predicted proteins | sample GraSluR1_MG_6_FD_207230 | JGI IMG/M metagenome (GOLD analysis project Ga0334883, IMG submission 207230) | Sludge microbial communities from methane-producing bioreactor in Wageningen University, Netherlands - Granular Sludge_09_05-R1 | ecosystem: Engineered > Bioreactor > Anaerobic > Unclassified... | reverse complement strand
CTCGGACAGCACTACACCTCCGTGCCCAACATCATGAAGGTTATCAAACCGTTGTTTCTCGACGAACTTTACGAAACCTTTGAGAAATATAAAAACGAACCCCGGAAATTACAGGAACTACTCATCCGCCTTTCGCGCATTAAAATATTCGACCCCGCATGTGGCTCGGGCAATTTCCTGATTATTGCCTACAAAGAGCTGCGCATCCTCGAAATGAAAATCATAAGGCGGCTGCTGGAATTACAAAAAATTGCCAATTCATTCAGAGGGAAAGAAGAACAACTGGAATTGATTCCCAAATCTCAGTTGTCTTTTGCAGCTTCGTACAACGTGCAGTTGTTTTCACATATCAGTTTATCGCAGTTTTACGGCATCGAAATTGATGATTTTGCCCACGAGGTAGCCACCCTGGCATTATGGCTGGCCGAACATCAGATGAACAAAGAGTTTTACAAAGAATTTGGCCGTGCCAACCCCACGTTGCCGCTAAAAGAAGCCGGAAAAATTGTACATGGAAATGCCTGCCGCCTTAACTGGGAAGAGGTGTGCCCCAAAAACGAAGACGATGAAATTTATGTGTTAGGGAATCCGCCGTACTTGGGTTACAGTCTTCAATCAACTGTTCAAAAGGAAGATATGAGGATTGCGTTTGATGGCGATATTTTATATAAAAATTTGGATTACATTAGTTGTTGGTTTTGGCTAAGTTCAAAATATATTAAAGGGCATAACATTAAATCATCTTTTGTTTCGACAAATTCAATAGTCCAAGGTGAGCAAGTTGCAAGTCTTTGGTCTCCCATATTAAACAACCAGGTTGAAATTGGTTTTGCTTTTCAAGCTTTTAAATGGACAAATAATGCAAAAAAGGCTGCAGGTGTAACATGTGTCATTATTGGTTTGCAAAACAATTCAAATAATGAAAAATTAATTTACACCTCTACTATAAAAAAAAGAGTAAACAATATAACACCATATTTAATCGAGGGTAAAACTCGTTTCATAAGACCCCGTTCTTATCCACTGGCCAAATTGCCAAAATTATTAAGAGGAAGTGGTCCGGTAGATGGAGGATTTTTAATTTTTTCCTTTCAAGAAAAAGAAAAGATAGTATCCGATTATCCAGAATCCAAAATGTATTTCAAAAAATTGATTGGAGCTTCTGAACTTATTAATAAAATAGACAGATGGTGTTTGTGGATTAGTGATAAAGAAATAAATACAGCATTAAGTTTTCCACCTATCCGCGATGCAATTGAAAAAGTAAGACAATTTAGATTAAAAAGTAAAAAGAAAGCTACCCGTAATGCTGCAAACTTTCCGCATCGTTTTGGTGAAAATAGACATATAGAGACAAACTTTGTTTTAATTCCTTCTCATTCGTCTGAAAATAGAAAATATATCCCGATTGGTTTTATAAATAAGGGAACCATTACAACAAATTCTGCTCAAGCTATTTATGATGCAGAACCATGGATATTTGCTATAATAACGTCTACAATGCACAATATTTGGATTAAAAGTATTTGCGGCAGCTTAGAAACACGGATTAGGTATTCTGCAAAATTAGGATATAATACCTTCGCTTTTCCCCCTATTCCAGAACAACGCAAAAACGAAATTACCCAATGTGCTTTTCGTATTTTGGAAGAACGGGCGAAACATTCGGAAAAAACACTGGCCCAATTGTACGACCCCGATAAAATGCCCGAAGGATTACGCGAAGCCCACCGCCTGAACGATTTGGCCGTGGAACGCTGCTACCGCAGCAAACCCTTCGAAACCGATGAAGAACGCTTAGAATATCTGTTTAAACTGTACGAGCGGATGATTGCGGAGGAAAAAGAAATACTAAAAAGTAATAGCAAATTATTAAGTTAGCATCATGATTAATTTGGTGAACAAATTATTGACATCCAATACCGAAACGGAAGTTTTGGAATTTAAAAAAGCTGAAAGACAGTTTGACAAAGACAAACTGGGAAAATACTTTTCTGCCTTGAGCAACGAGGCCAACTTAAATAATATGCATAGTGCTTATGTACTTTTTGGTGTTAATAATGATAAAACCATTACCGGAACTAAAATTTCCGATATCCAACTTAATGAATACAAACAGGAAATTGCCAATAATACATCACCATCGCTTAATTTCAGAAAGGTAGAAAGAATTGCGACAGATAACGGTAACGTGATTTTACTTGAAATTCCGGCTGCGCCCCAGGGAATGCCTGTATCCTGGAAAAATCATTATTATGCGCGAAATGGCGAAAGCTTGTCGGGTCTGTCCATAGAAAAAATTGAACGCATCCGAAACCAACAAAAAGAAGATGATTGGAGCAGAGTAATAATCAACGAAGCCACAATTGATGATTTAGACACAGAGGCCATACTAATTGCACGGGAACAATACGCAGAAAAAAATCCTTCAAAGGAAAAGGATATTTCGTTATGGGATGACAAAACATTTTTGAATAAAGCCAAACTTTCCATTAAGGGAAAAATTACCCGTGCAGCTATTTTGTTATTGGGAAAATCAGAGACTGACCACTATTTGAGTCCGGGAACTTCAAAAATAACATGGATATTGCGCGACCGCGATGGCATTGAAAAGGATTATCAGCACTTTTTTTGTCCCCTACTTCTTGAAGTAAACAAAGTGCATGCAAAAATACGAAACTTAAAATATCGTTATTTACAGGAGGGGTCACTATTTCCTGATGAAGTTGACCAATTTGACGCTTTTACAATCCGCGAAGCTCTGAATAATTGTATTGCACATCAGGATTACAGGTTGGGAGGTAAAATTAATGTAATGGAACGCGAAGATGGTATTTTGAATTTTACCAACATGGGCAATTTTATTCCCGGCACTGTTGAAAATGTAATAACTGCTGACTCCCCTGAAGAACTGTATCGAAATCCTTTTTTAGCAAATGCTATGGTTAATCTTAATATGATTGACACTACAGGCAGCGGCATAAAAAAGATGTTTGTAATTCAAAAAAATAAATTCTTCCCGTTACCTGAATATAATCTGTCAAACAATAAAGTTTCTGTGAGTATTACAGGTAAGGTGCTGGATGTCAACTATGCCCGCAAACTTGCATCAATGCCGGATTTAAGTTTATCTGAAATTATTTTGTTGGACAAAGTTCAAAAACAAAAGAAACTTAGTCAGTCAGAAATTAAGGAGTTGAAGATAAAAGGTTTAATTGAAGGACGAAAACCGAATTTTCACATTTCTGCCAGGGTAGCTAACGTAACTGGTGAAAAGGCAAAATACATCAGACAAAGAGGCTTTAAAGATAACCATTACAAAACTTTGATAATTGAGTTCATTGCCAAATATGGAAAAGCAACAAAAAAAGATATTGATAATTTGATTATTGATATTTTACCCGATGTATTAGATAACAATCAGAAAAAAAACAAGTTAAGAAACATTGTTTACGCAATGTCAAAAAGAGACAAAACAATTATCAACCAGGGAACAAGTCGTTACCCGGAATGGGTATTAAGTACATCTAATAACAAAAAAATAAATTGATTTTAGACAAACTTTAGATAAACTATTGATGAAAAACAAATTAAGTAAATACTTAACATACAAACAAACAGGATATTAGCCATTATCTAAACCTGACCAGATTAAATTGATTTAGACAAAGTCAGATACAAAAATAACCAACAATGCAAGACCGGAAAAACATTATCATTTACAATACCCCCGATGGGAAAGCATCGGTTTCGCTTTATGCCAAAGATGGTATGGTTTGGATGAACCAAAACCAGATTGCCGAACTTTTTAGCACCTCGGTGCCGAATGTCAGCATGCACATATCCAACATTCTGAAAGAAGGCGAGTTAAAGGAATATTCAGTTATTAAGGATTACTTAACAACTGCCGCCGACGGTAAAAAATATGAGGTTACTTTTTATTGAAAAGATTGAACAGGAAACAAAGAAACTAAAAAAGAAATAAAATGCCCGATATTGTTAATGTAACGTACAACCAAACCGGCCAAAGCACCCAAACCAATGAAATGGGTATGCGCGAAATGCAAGCCCGCGCTTTCGAATCGCGCGATGCACAATACCTGCTCATAAAAGCTCCGCCGGCATCCGGCAAATCGAGGGCTTTAATGTTCCTGGCACTCGATAAGTTAAAAAATCAAGGCATCCGAAAAGTTATTGTTGCTGTACCGGAACGGGCTATTGGTAGTTCATTTGCGCCAACCCCATTAAAAAAACATGGCTTTTTTGCCGACTGGGCACCCAGCGACCAAAATAATTTATGCACCCCCGGAAGCGATACCAGCAAAAGCAAAGTGGAAGCTTTTCACAATTTTATGGCCAGTCAGGAACAAATTCTGATTTGTACACATGCCACTTTAAGGTTTGCCTGCAAAGAACTGGACGATGAAATATTTAATGATACTTTACTCGCCATTGACGAATTTCACCATGTTTCAGCAGACATTGGCAGCCAGTTGGGAGAGTTGTTGCGTTCCATAATGAAAAACTCCACGGCCCACATTGTTGCCATGACCGGTTCTTATTTTCGTGGCGACAGTGTGCCTATTCTGCTACCTGAAGATGAAGCCAGCTTTACCAAAGTAAAATACAATTACTACGAGCAGTTAAACGGATACACTTTCCTGAAATCGTTGGGTATTGGCTACCATTTTTACCAGGGCCGCTATACCGATGCAATTCTTGAAATTCTAAACACCGACAATAAAACAATTCTGCATATTCCAAATGTCAATTCGGGTGAATCAACAAAAGATAAACAGAATGAAGTAAATTTTATCCTTGATGCAATTGGCGATGTGCAAAAGCAGGATTCAGAAACCGGCATTATTTACATTAAACGCCACGCTGACGGCAAAATATTAAAAGTGGCCGACCTGGTTGAAGACAACCAACGGGAAAGGGATAAAATTGTCAACTACCTGCGCAGCATGAAAACGGTTGACGATTTGGATTTGATTATAGCACTGGGCATGGCAAAAGAAGGTTTCGACTGGCAATTCTGTGAACATGCCTTAACCGTTGGTTACAGAGGCTCGTTAACCGAAATCATTCAGATAATTGGCCGTGCTACCCGCGACAGCGTCAATAAAACACACGCACAGTTTACCAACCTCATTGCACAGCCCGATGCAGCAGAAGATGCCGTAAAATTTTCAGTGAATAATATGCTGAAAGCAATTACAGCTTCGTTGCTTATGGAACAGGTGTTAACCCCAAACTGGAATTTTAAAACCAAACTATCGGAAGATGATAAGGCAAAGCCTGGCGAGGTAAAAATCAGGGGATTCAAAGAACCCAGTTCAAAACGGGTGAAAGACATCATTGAATCGGACCTGAACGACTTAAAGGCAACAATTCTACAGGATAACGAAATGCAAAAAGCCATTCCCGGCAATGTTGACCCTGAAGTAATGAACAAGGTTTTAATTCCAAAAATCATTCGGATAAAATACCCTGAACTTTCAGAAACTGAAGTGGAGGAAGTGCGGCAACATGTGGTGGTTGATTCAGTGCTTAAAAAAGCTGAAATTCAGGAAAAAGGCGATAAACGGTTTATTAAAATGGCAGGGGAATTTATTAATATCGATGAACTGCACATTGATTTAATTGATGCAGTGAACCCTTTCCAGAAAGCCTACGAAATTTTATCCAAGTCGGTAACGCCTAACGTGTTAAAAGTCATTCAGGAAACAATAGATGCGTCTAAAATAAAAATATCGGAAGAAGAACTGTTAATCCTGTATCCCAAAATCAAAGAATTTATCAAAGTAAATAATAAAAAGCAGCCAAATATAAATTCATTTGACCCCCTGGAAAAGCGAATGGCCGAAGCAGTTATTTATATCAACAACTTAAAGCGGCAACGCAATGGTTGAAAAGAAAAAATATGATTCGCTCGATGAAATTTTCAACGATGAGGAGTTTCATTTAATCGACGACGGCAAAAAAAATAAAGGCTCTGAAGCCAAAACGGAAGAGGAACGTTTAATCGATTCTTTTCTTGACATCAATAATTTTATTGAAGAAAACAACCGGAATCCTCAATTTAGTCAGGAAAACTTTTTTGAAAGCCAGCTTTATTACACATTGAAAGGAATGCAGGATAATCCTGAAAAAATCCAAAGCCTGAAACCGTTCGATAAATTTAATCTGCTGCCGGACACTGATACGAATGAGGTACATGAAGAAAAACCGACCTACAAAAAGAATAAAAAGGAAAAAAAAGTCACTTCCATCAACGACATTTTGAATGATGATGAAATTGAACTATTGGATAATGACACCGCCGGGCTTTTTGAATTTAAACACACCCCGAAAGATTACGACCGGGCCAGCGCTGATTTTGTAGCTCGCAGAAAACCATGCAAGAATTTTGAACAATACAAACCTGTTTTTACCGCAATTCAGAAAGAACTGGCTGCCGGAAAAAGAAAGCTTGTTCCGTTTAAAGAAGATAATTTGCGCGAAGAAGAGTTCTATGTACACAATGGTATTTTGTTTTATTTGGAATCAGTAACTTTCACCCGGGAAGAAAAATATTTCCCCGATGGTTCCCGCTCAAGAAAAGATGGCCGCACACGCTGTATTTTTGAAAACGGAACTGAATCGAATATGCTTTACCGTTCGGTTGCCAAAGCACTTTATTCCAATGGTCAGGCCGTTACCCAAAATACAGATGAAGCAAATAAGGAATTTCTGAAAAAATTTGGCTCGGTAACCGACGAAGATAAAGAAGCCGGTTATATTTATGTGCTGAAATCAAAAAGCAAAGACAGCCGGATTTCTTCCATTTCTAACCTCTATAAAATCGGCTACTCAAAAACCGATATTACTGAACGGATTAAAAACGCCGAAAAAGAACCCACCTATTTAATGGCCCCGGTGGAATATATTGCCGGTTGGCAATGTTATAACATGAACCCGCAAAAATTTGAGCAGCTCATTCACAACTTTTTTGGCAAAGCCTGCCTCGAAATTGATGTATTCGACGAAAAAGGAAAACGCCACACCCCCCGCGAATGGTTCATTGCGCCGTTAAACATCATCGAACAAGCTATTACTTTAATCATCAGCGGTGAAATTGTAAAACACAAGTATGATGGAGATAATGGAATAATCAAACATAAAAATTGAACCAATTTTCATAGTTTTATCAAGTTCCTTTATTCTATTATTCACATTTCACCAATTGTTTTACCACACTGCCAATCATAAACTGCAGTGCTTTCGATCGAAATGAAAACTCGTTGAACGTGCCGATGATTACGGATTCGGTTTGGGGATGGTAAAACATAAACGCGCCGGTTGCGCCCACGCATCCCCAGCAAACATACTTTTCGGGCAGAAGCACCGGAATGGTCTTGAATTTCCAGATGGAATAACCGTAGTTGAAACCGGGAGTGGGAAATCCCATCGGAATATCGTCGTTCAGCATTTGTTGCAGCGTCTCCTTTTTTACCAGTCGATGATTTAAAAGCGCCTTCATAAACAGGAGAAACTCTTCTGCGGGAGCAACTACTCCGCCGCCGGCATAATCGATTTGCGCAAGTCCCTCTACCGTAAAAAGGTCCACATTTTTAATGTACAGCCTGGCCGCCGGAAACTCCGAAGGAACTTCAGGTTTTGAAAATCCATGCATCCAGGCATGTTTCATTCCCAGCGGCTTGAAAATCAACTCATGCAGCACTTCGTGGTAGGGTTTTCCGGTAACGTTTTCAATAATCAGCCCCAGCAGGTAGTAATTGGTATCAGTATAAAAATGCCTTTTACCGGGTTCCGCAACGGGTTTCTGGTTTTCTTTGCCCCACAAAACAGCATCGCGCGGCGAAATAACCTGCGGTTCTTTCAGCAACTTTTCATACAGATTGTAAAAAACATCGTTCAACCCCGAAGTTTGTTTCAGCAAATGACTGATTTTAATCTCGTCGGAATAATCTTTACCCTTATAAACATGCAATTTGTTCATCAACTCGCGGTCGAGGTATTTCGAAATCCTGTCGTCAAAAGCCAATTCACCTCTGTCGTGCAAAATTCCGGTAATGGTGGCTGTATACAATTTACCCACACTGGCCAGATGAAGGGGTTGTTTCGGGTGTGCATCCACATTTCCTGTTTTGCCCTCGGCTAAATTCAGATGAATGTTTAACTTGTCGGAATGTACCAGCAGGTAAGCACTTTTAACTTTATCGGAGCTTTGTACCTTTTTTCTGAAACGGGATTCAATGGTTGATTCCACAGTTGCTTTGTCCATAATTTTTTTGTTTTTTGATTACCAATCACAAAAATATACGAATAATTTCTGTTTTGAAAATTCAAAAAAAACCAGTTGGAAAATTTTAAGAAAATAGCTGAGTATAAAAAATCCCTGAAATAATGCAGAGGAAAATTATTGAAATAATCTCTATTTCTCCTGTTATCATTTCCATAACCTGAAAATTTTCCGATTTTTGCAGCATTATTTTAAAATCGGCGAAAAAATTAAACAGGGAGAATGACAGACATCAAAAAGCAAATGGGATTCGACAACGAAAAATACCTTCAGGAGCAAACAGCGGCTATTCTGGAAAGAGTAAATCGGTTTAACCACCGGTTATACCTGGAGTTTGGCGGAAAAATCCTTTATGATTTTCATGCTGCCCGCGTTCTTCCGGGATTCGACCCCAATGTAAAAATGCGATTGCTGCAAAAGCTGAAAGACAAAACCGATGTCATTCTTTGTATCCATGCCGGCGATATTGAACGCAAAAAGATGCGGGCCGATTTTGGCATTACCTACGATGTGGATGCGCTGAAAACCATCGACGATTTCAGGGAATGGGGAATTGAAATTACAGCCGTAGTCATTACACGATACCAAAACCAGCCACCGGCCAAAGCATTCAAAAACAAGCTGGAAATGCGGGGAATTAAAGTGTATTTACACTATCCCACCAAAGGATATCCCACCGATATTGACCTGATTGTAAGCGATAAAGGTTACGGGGCTAACGATTACATTGAAGTCACCAAACCCATTGTGGTGGTTACCGGACCGGGACCGGGAAGCGGCAAACTGGCCACCTGCCTCAGCAACCTGTATCACGAATATAAAAAAGGAATAAAAGCCGGTTATGCCAAATTTGAAACCTTTCCAATCTGGGATTTACCGGTTAATCACAAGGTAAACATAGCATACGAAGCAGCAACCGTTGATTTGGATGACAAAGTGCTTATTGATGAACATCATTTAAGTGCATACAATGAGGAAGTGGTTAATTACAACCGCGACATTGAAGCTTTTCAATTGCTCAAGCGAATTTTTGAAAAAATTACCGGCGGAGAATCCATGTATCAGTCGCCCACCGACATGGGTGTGAACAGGGCCAGTGCAGGAATCATCGACGATAGAATCATTTCAGAGGCATCGCACCAGGAAATTATCAGGAGGTATTTCAGATGTGCGGTGGAATATGCCATGGGACTGGCGGATAAGATTACATTTGAACGGATAAAAAGCATTTTGGACAAGGTTGGCGCAAAGCCTGAAGACCGAAGTGTGGTGCAACCTGCCCGCGAAGCAGCCAAAAATGCCGAAGCAACCGGGAAAGGCAACCAGGGAATTTACTGTGGCGCATCCGTTAAACTGCCCGACGGAACCATCATCACCGGGAAAAACTCACCGTTAATGCACGCATCGTCGAGTCTGGTACTAAACGCCACCAAGCACCTGGCCGGATTGCCCGACGAGATGTTTCTCATTCCGCAAAGTATTATCGATTCGGTTACCCATTTGAAAAAAAATATTCTTAATGGGAAAATGACCAGTCTGGATTTGGATGAAACGCTGATTGCACTATCCATCAGCGCGTTATCAAATCCGGCAGGGCAAATGGCGCTGGAAAAACTGAAGTATTTGGAGGATTGTGAAGTGCACCTTACCCATATTCCCACTCCGGGAGATGAAGCTGGTTTACGAAAACTGAAAGTCAATCTCACCTGCGATCCGGAATATTCCAGCAAAAGCCTGTTTATGAGTTAAAAACAGAACCACTCCTTCAGCAAAGAGTGGTTCTTCTTATCAAAAATAATCTATGGAAATTTATTTACCAGGCCAATTCCCAGGCCTTTCTATTTTTCTTATCAATTCATGCTCTTTTAAAATTACTTTTTCACCAAATCTGATAATAATTCGTAACCTTTAAATTCATTTAAACTTTCAGCATACTGCTGAAATTTAGACCGGCTGTTTTCAAGTACTTTCATCCGTTCCCAGTCATTCAGAGCACCGTTTTCATCTCCAAGTTCGTAGCGGCAAATTCCTCTGAACATGAGCAATGATTCATCTTTTGGCAAATACCTGATGCCGGCATTAAAATGCTTGATTACTTTTTCCGGCTTACGAAGAACCAGCAACTGCCTGCTGCCTTTATCAAAATGTATTTTTGCTTTCTCCGGGAAATCAGCAGCTTTCAGTTCCTTGAATTCATTCCATTTAAAAACAATGCTTACTTCTGATCGCATTGGAACAACATTGTTGTTGATTCTTCCAGGTATCCACATGCCGCTGGTTTTCTCTAACAGGCTGATAACATGGGCATCAATTTCAGGCGACAGGCTGTTAATTACGTAAAATGCAGTCAGTTTCCCTTCAGGAGTAACCACAAATTCAACAACCTCAGTACCTTCTACTCTTTGTTTAATGCATTCATCGGGATAACAGGCACAACCCCGAAGATAATCATTCAAAGAAGTACAGGTTTTGCCCTGTGTGAGCATTTCAAAATTTTTCCCGTTAAATTCGGGCTGGATCAATTCTTCCTGGCCCCATGCCATGGCGGAAAATACCAGGCACATTGTAAATAAAAAAATTGTTTTCATGGCTTTAAAATTTTTTGTTAAACAATTGAACTTTTTTTATATCTCAAAGTTCCGGCAAAAAGCCATACAACACATAGCACTTATTTGGCAATAAGTTTAACCATTTTGTAAACCGTTAAAATTATTCTTCAGGAATTGAAATTATTTGTCAGAATATGTTTTTGGAAGAAATTTGTAACTTTAATTCAGCTAAAACTCATACAAATCATTTTCAACAAGCCATTGCTTTACCCGCTCTTTTAAAACCTGGTTTTTATATTCTACTACAGCGACTACCTTCTGAAATTCAGCTTCATGCCTTATGTTTTCAAAAAGAGGATCTACTTTTAATAAATTTCCGAAATATTCAGCCATGCTGTATTCCGCTGAATTAAATTCGTACAAGTACTTATAAGCAGAGTCCCTTTCATTCCGGAAAGCATAAACAGCAGCAAGGTCATAATACCTTACTTTCCAATATGGACGTTGTTCCTGAAGTACATCTGTGGTATATTTTAACTGCAAATCAAAACACTGATTTGCCATGTCGTAATTACCAGTCATCCAATAAAGATAGCCAAGCCTGTGCGTAATATGATGCATTAATCCTTCCCGGTTTCCAAGGATTTTTTTTAAGCGCAGAAAATAATATAAAGCCTTTTCATAATCTCCGGCAGCCTGTTTACAATAAGCAAGATTCTCTAAAGCATAAGTGCTGCTACTATCCGCTAAATAAATCTTCAACAGATCCTGTTCAAGCTTTTTATCCCATTTCTGCAGTGAAAAAGCCTTTGATACCTTAAAGAAGACATAACTTAAACTATCATTATTCAGGTCAATAACTTTTCTGCAATAAAATTCAGCTATTTCATAAAAACCAATTCTCAGATAAACAGTACCTATGTTCCTGATAATATTTATCTTTTCTTTCGAATTACAAAAAATCAATGCTTTATGATAATCCTTCAGTTGTTGAAGCCAGTCATCTCTTTCGGAATGGCCCCTTCTCAGATAAGACATCCAATCGCTGGGATTTAATTCAATTGCCTTGTCAAAATCATTTCTTGCCTCCTCATATTGATTCTGGTAGGCATAAACATCTCCACGGCAGCGATATGCTTCAGCTAAAGTTTTATCGTAGTGAATTGCTTTATTGGCATAAAAAAGGGCTGAATCCATTGGATCATCATCAAAAAACTTTCTCCACCAGTTATAATTCAAATAAAGACTTGATATTCCGACATATGCCGGAGCACAACAAGAATCAAGTTGTATTGCATTTCGTAATAAATTTCTTGCTTTATGAAAATGAAGCGTATCTCCTGACAATTCAAAATTCCATACCAAATCTCTTGCCTGATTGTAATAATCATAAGCAGTAAGGTTTAGTGTTGAAAATTTTTCAAACAGATACTTTTCCCGGGGAGTTATTGTTGCACCCATTTTTTCAGCAATTACATCAGCAACTTCACTGTAAATTTTAAATATTTCTTCTTTTCCCCGGTGAAACCTTTCATTCCAGATAATCTGCCTGTTGTCTCCTCTCATCAGGCAAGCATAAATCAATATATCATGTCCCTCAATAAGATATGTCAGTTTTAAAAAATAGCCTGCTGACGGATTACGTATAAAATCCTGCCCTGTTAAAACAGAATCTACTTCAAATACCATAAGGTCATGTATACTGGAAAGATGATTTATGATGTCGGCCCGGGCGCCTCTTCCCTGGTAACTGAATTCAGGTACCCCAAGGTATTCAACCGGCAATACTGCAACCGATTTTTCGAGTGGAATTTCTTTCTTAAACCAGTTGCTTTTAATAATAACCAGGGCAATAATAGCAATAATGACAAATGGTATGAAGTAGGCATAAAGTGGAAACCTTTTTTTGCAGAGTTCCTTCGCGTCAGAATCTTCTGAATCTGGAGCCGGATTATTTCCAGATTTTTTTCTGTATTCCCCGGGTGAA
>Ga0334883_1004693_pt1 | contig 12855 bp, 9 predicted proteins | sample GraSluR1_MG_6_FD_207230 | JGI IMG/M metagenome (GOLD analysis project Ga0334883, IMG submission 207230) | Sludge microbial communities from methane-producing bioreactor in Wageningen University, Netherlands - Granular Sludge_09_05-R1 | ecosystem: Engineered > Bioreactor > Anaerobic > Unclassified... | reverse complement strand
TTCCTGCCAGGGGAGCCTACTCCCTCTCCGTGTCAGGAGAAGGCAACTGGGAGGGAGTTGTAACCATCCGCCTCGAGGGCGGACGGTGGGGGCTCCTCGGAACGGACCAGCGGGGCCGGGACATCGCTGCCCTCTTCACAGCCGGGATCCGGGTCTCCCTTCTCGTGGGCATCTTCGCCACCCTCCTCGCCACTATCCTGGGGACATCCCTCGGCCTTGCAGCGGGGTACGTCGGAGGGTGGACAGACAGCATCATCATGAGGGTAGTGGACCTTCTGCTCTCCATCCCCCTGCTGCCCATCCTCATGGCACTGGCGGCACTCTGGGGAAAAGGCCTGTGGCAACTCATACTCATTCTCTCCGTATTCTCCTGGATGGGCACCGCCCGGACCATTCGGGCCCTCACCCTTACCCTTCGGGACGCGGCATACATCGAAGGACTCCGGGGATTGGGCGCCAAAACGGGGTACATCCTCCGCAGGCACCTCCTGCCCGAAACACTTCCCGTGCTGCTGGCAACCATGACCCTGGGGGTTCCCGGGGCCATCCTCTCCGAGGCGGGGCTCTCCTTCCTGGGCCTGTCGGACCCCAGGGTCATCTCCTGGGGCCGCATGCTCCACGAGGCCCAGTCCTTCGGCGCCTTCACTGCAGGCGCATGGTGGATGCTCCTTCCTCCGGGGCTGGGCATCGCCCTGCTCTGCCTCGTCTTCCTCGATCTCGGCAAATATCTTGAGGAACGGGTAGACCCGCGGCTGAGAGGGGGCGGCGCATCATGATCGAGATCCGGAACCTCTCGGTGACCTATTCCCGAATAACCGGGAAGGACAGGAATGCCGCAGCCGATGCCGTCAAAGACGTCTCCCTCGCAATCGAAAAGGGGCGGCTTTTCGCCCTGGCAGGAGAATCTGGAAGCGGCAAGAGCACCGTCCTCATGGCCATTCCCGGTCTTCTGCCCCGGGGAACGAAGATATCCGGGCAGATCCTCCTCGACGGAAAAGACCTGCTTTCCATGACGGAGGATGAACTGAACCGGGTCCGCTGGCGCCGCATCGCCCTCGTTCCCCAGGGGGCCATGAACTCCTTTACCCCCGTGATCACAGTGGGGCGCCACGTGGAGGAGGTCCTCTCGGTTCATCTGGGTCTTTCGAAAAAAGAAGCCGCCGAACGCATCCCGTCCCTCTTCGCCCTTGCGGGCCTGGACGGAGCCCTCGCGTCACGGTATCCCCACGAGCTCTCGGGAGGGCAGAAGCAGCGGGCAGCCATAGCCCTCGCCCTGGCCTGCGAACCGGGATACCTCCTCTGCGACGAGCCCACCACGGCCCTCGACGTGATCACCCAGCAGGGGATCATCACGACCCTGAAGCGTCTTTCAGATGAAAAAGGGGTGGGGATCTTTCTCGTATCCCACGACCTTCCCCTGGCGGCATCAGCGGCATCGAAACTCTATATCATGAAGGACGGAGCCCTCGTGGAAGAGGGGGATCCCCGGACCATAGCAGCACATCCCCGGAACCCCCACACGAAAGCCCTGGTCAATGCGCTGCTCGAACTGGAGGAAGAACCATCATGACGACCCTGCTCGACATACGGGACCTCACGGTCACATTCTCCGGAAGGCGACGGCAGAAGCCCGTCACGGCCGTATCGTCCCTCTCCCTTTCCCTGGAGAAGGGGGAAAGCCTCTCCATCATAGGGGAATCGGGCAGCGGAAAAACCACCCTTATGCGGGCCATCCTCGGCCACGTACAGCCTTCGGAAGGCTCGCTGCGCCTCTTCGGCACCGACGTCACCCTCGCGTCGGACGACGAAATGACCGCCCTGAGGCGCCGGTGCGCCCTGGTCTCCCAGGACCCCTACGGATCCCTCCCTCCCACCCTCACCGTCCTGGACGCCGTTCTGGAGCCGTGGCTCATCGTCCGGGGCCGGGACACAAGAAAAGAAGCGGAAAAACGGGCACGGGAACTGCTGGAAGAGCTCGGTCTCGGCGACGAAGACATCCTCTCCTCCCGGGTCAGGCTCTCCCTCTCGGGAGGACAACGCCAGCGTGTCGCCATCGCCCGCGCTCTCATCCTCGGCCCCGAGCTGCTCCTCTGCGACGAGCCCACCAGCATGCAGGACGCATCCACCAGGGGGGAGATAATCCGCATCCTCCAGCGCCGCCAGCAGGAGGGGATGTCCATGATATTCGTCACCCACGACCTGTTCCTGGCCAGAAAGGCGGCACCCCGGGGCATCGTCCTCCACCGGGGAGTGCTCGTGGAAGAGGGGCTGTGCAGGGATTTCCTCGCCGCCCCGAAGCACCCCTACACCCGGGCCCTGGTGGCTGCCCTGCCGCGGCTCATATAAACCAACGCCGGCGGAGAGATCCGGGCTTTGATCGATCTGAACTGAATGGAGGAATTTGAAGTGTGGAAAGGCAAACTACAGCACCAGTATCTGGCCACGGGACAGCAGGGGTACGCAAATGCCGCGCCGGTCGTCTATCCTGAAGGAATGGACGTCATCGACTGCGCCCTGGGGACAAACCCCCTGGGAACGCCCCCCGCAGTGCGCCGCTTCCTTGAAGGCCTCCAGGACGTTCCCGTCTGCGGCTATCCCCAGCCGGAACCGGAGGATCTGAAGAAAGCAATCGCCTCGAAATACGCGTCGTGGTGCATCCTCCCCGAGCACGTCCTCGTCAGCGGAGGGTCCATGGGTGTGCTTATCACCCTGGCCCGTCTCATGCTCAGCCCGGGCACATCTTTCGCCGGGATTTCCCCCCAGTTTACTGACGCCGTCCTGCAGATGCTCTACACGGGCGCTTCCTACCAGCCCCTGCGATCGAAGGGACCCCGCTTCCCCATCGAACCCGATCTCCTGCAGCAGCTGACAAAAGACGGCTCTTCCGTGATCTATATCGACCGCCCGAACAATCCCACAGGGCAGGTGATCCCCCTGGACATCACGGAACAGGTCGCCCGGAATGCCATGGAAAAAAAGATATGGGTGATCATCGACGAGGCCTACGGCGACTTCCTGCCCGACGAGGAGTCAGCGGCTTCCATCGACCTGCCCAATATCGTCACCTGCCGGTCCTTCTCGAAAGGACTCGGCGGTGCGGGACTGCGGGTCGGCTTCGCCGTCTCGAGAAGCCCCGAGCTCTCCAAGGCCTTCCGGACCCTGCAGCCGCCATTCGCAGTGGGGATCCTGGATTCCCTGCTCGCGGAAGCCATCCTCGGGGACGAATCCTACCTCGACGAAACACGCAGGTACGTCCGGGCGGCCAAGGAAAAGATGATCGATGCGCTCAATGAGAAAAAGGGCCTGACCGTCGCGGAAACAGATCTCCGGGTTCCCATCGCCCTGCTGACCCGGGAGGAAGGGGACCTTGCGGCCGGGCTTGCGGCTGCAGGCATTTCCTGCGAGCCGGGGCTTGGTTTCTTCGACCTGGACGCCAGGTCCGTGCGGCTCCGTGTACCGTCCCCCGCTCAGCTCGACGAATTCCTCCGGAGGATCGGCTCCATGCAGTGAACAAAGAAAGAGGCCCTTCCGGCTGCGAAAACCGGAAGGGCCTCTTTCTTATGTCCGTAACAGGAGAAACTATTTTCCCGCTTTTGCAAGCTTGTACAGGCCTATGGTAAACATTCCCACGCCCTGGAGGATGAAGAACACCCAGCTGATGGTGCCGTATCCCTGGGCGATCAGCCCGATCAGGCCGAAATTGGAAATGAGCAGCCCCATGAGCGCAAGAAATGCTCCCACGGCGCCCCTTGCGAGGTTGCTCATGCCCACTCCTCTTTTCTGGATGAGCGTCGAGTTGATCCGCTCGTTGATGGAGTGGAAGAACCCGACCCCCGTCTCGATCATGGTGCCGAAGAGAACGATGAGCCAGACGGGCAGAAGGTACTTCACCCCGAGCTGGGCAATGATCCCGTTGGACGGGATCTCCATGGACAGTACGTCAGGGTAGAAGCCCACCATGACCACGTAGAAAAACACTCCCGGAAGAATGGAGATGAAGGCCGCCATGATCCCCGAAATGATCGCCTCTTTCCTGCTCTCCAGGTAGTTCAGCGAGAACAGCACGGTGGACGTGACGGCTATGTTGTAGAACGCATACTTGAACCCGCCCATCTGCCACCCCGGCTTCACGGTATCTGCAGCGAAGTTTGCAGAGATTGCGTCGCCGAAATGGGTGAATCCAAGATAGAGGAACACGGCGAAGACAGCATAGAGCATGTACGACCACCAGGAGAGGGCCACTTCGATGGTTTTGCTTCCGCTGTAGGTGAGGTACGCCACGAAAACGAGGAAAATGGCCGATCCCACGATCGGGGGAAGACCGAAGGAATCCCTCAGGATGCTCCCGGAAGCCGCACCCACTACCCCCATGATGAGGCAGAGCAGCACGATGAAGGCGATCTCATAAATGATCCATCCCGGGCCGATGAGCTTCTCAAAGAAGGTCCGGTAGTCATAAGCCTTGAAAACACGGGCGAATTCAAAGCTCAGTGCAAAGAGCGCCGCCCAAAGGACGAAGGTCAGCCCCATCCCCATAAGTCCCCCTGTGGGACCATACTGGCCGAAAAACTCCACCAGCTCGCGCCCGGTTCCGTAGCCGCCTGCCACAAGCACCGACTGTGCGACAAAGCCCGGCAGCAGGTACTTCCTGTACCAGCCGTAGTTCATGAAAAAACTCAGCGGGCCGCCTTTTTTCCCGTTCTCCATACAAAACCCCTCCTTAATTCGGGTGTGAACCCGTTTTTCCCCGGACTGATCCCCGCGTCCTTTCTCACATCGCTCAAATATCCGGATCCTTCGCTGACGTTCTCTTTTTATGATATAGTGAACATCCGAAAACCCAGTATATCAGGACTATTCTGCACTCTCTCCCCCAGGTGTCCCGAGCCGGGAAAGATGCGGATAATCTTAGAACGGGTGGATTTTTCTGTCAAGCAAAACAAATAAATCTGAAAGAAAGGGCATTCCGTCGGGGATATCCCGACCATATTCTCTAGCTGCCGCTGGATGGGCCGAAGGGAGGCATGGAGCATCTCATCCAAATCCAAACAGGGGGTGGAAAAAATATGAAGGTTACTCGAAAAATACTGGTTTCCGTACTTCTTCTGACGGCGATCTGCCTGTCAGTTCCCGCCTACGCAGCACAGACCGTAAAAATGGCATTGAGCATCAATCCGGACATGAGCGATCCCTGCTATGTCATGGCCGTGGTCTTCAAAAATTACGTGGAGACCCGGACCGGAGGCAAATATGCGGTCGAGATCTATCCTTCGAACGTCATAGGCAAAGAGCGCGAGCGCCTCGAACTCGTCAAGGCGAACGGCATCCAGATCAACGTGGGCTCCATAGGAGGGCTCAGCAACATCTACAAGCCCGCCATCCTTCTCAACACCCCGTTCATGTACTCGGGAGACAATGTGGTCCACGAAGTGCTCGAGAGCGATTTCGTGAAGTGGCTTTTTGATGACATGTACAAAAAAACAGGCATCCGCTCGATCATGGTGTTCGACATAGGCGGACTTTCATGTTTCACGAACAACGTCCGTCCGATAGCCACTGTCGCCGACATGAAGGGCATCAAATTCCGGGCAATGGACGACAGCCAGGTGGAGATGTTCAGGGCTCTCGGGGCAAATGCCGTGCCCATGGCGTTCGCCGAGCTATATACCGGCCTTCAGACCGGCGTGGTCGAGGGCCAGGTCAACCCGATCAACATAACCATCAGCTCCAAGTTCTTCGAAGTGCAGAAATACATAACCATCAGCCGGACAATACTGGGAAGCCAGTGGGTAACGGTCAACGAGAAATGGTACGATTCCCTTCCGCCTGCGGACCGCAAGGTATTCGACGAAGCGTTCCACTACGGCAACGTCGCAGCCAAGGGGCAGAGCCAGATCATCCAGGCCACCGGCATCAAATTCCTCGAAGACAAAAAAATGACCATCACGCCAATCTCTGACGAAAATTACAAGGAGTTTCAGGATATAGGACGCACAGCCGTTCTCGAATGGAGCAAGACAAAGATCGACCCCGAGATCGTCGGCCGCTTCCTCGCCACAGTGGAAGAAATCGAGAAGAAGATGCAGGGTGCTCAATAGAGCCATAACAGAAGAACACATCTAGTCCGCAGTACCTTTTCAGAAGTAAGGTGCGTGCTCTTCCCCGGCGGATGGGCACGCACCATGACAAACCAGGGAGGCGAACCGATGGAAAAAGGAAAACAGAAACACTCATTTGCCGCCGGTGCAGCGGACAGGATCGAACAGATGCTCACGTCTCTGTGTGCGTTCCTGCTGGCGGCCATAACGGCCATAATCCTCGTAAGCGTATTCTACAGGTACGTCCTCGGGAACGCTCTCAGCTGGTCTGAGGAAGCAGGAAGATTCCTTGTCGTCTTCGTAGGCCTCACCGGCGCAGCAATTGCGCTTCACAAAGATGAACACGCATCATTCACGGCGCTGCTCACCCGTTTCCCGCCCTGGCTGCAGAAAGCCTGCCGGATACTGAACTACTCTCTGATCGCGGTCTTCGCGGGGATCATGCTGGTCTATGGCACAGAACTCGCCTTCGATTCGGGCGCAACGGCGGAGATAATCCCCATGCCCATGTGGATCCCGCTCCTCTCGGTCCCCTTCAGCGGCGGGATCATGCTGCTCGTGGCACTGATGAAGATCACCTCGGAGCTGAGGAGGTAACCGTCCATGTTCGCACTCATCGCCCTCGCCTTTTTCACCATGGTCCTCACCGGCATGCCCATCGCCTTCGCCCTGGGACTGACGGGCCTTCTCGGCCTCCTGATGACAATGGGCACAAGCCTCCTCATGCTCGTGCCCCAGCAGATATTCTCGGGAATGAACTCATTCGTCCTCATGGCAATTCCCCTGTTCCTCCTTTCCGGGGAACTGATGAACGTGTCGGGCATCACGGAACGCATTGTCCGGTTCACCAATACCCTCGTGGGGCATCGAAAAGGCGGCCTCGGCCACGTCAACATAGTCGCCAACATATTCATGGCCGGAATTTCGGGAGCGGCCGTCGCAGATGCAGCGGCGCTCGGGACCATGCTCATACCCGCAATGAACAAATCAGGGTATTCCAGGCCCTATGCCACGGCTCTCACGGGAGCCGCCTCCATCATCGGCCCCACCATCCCCCCTAGCATGGCCATGATCGTCTACGGATCAGTGGCAAACACCTCCATCGCAGGGCTTTTCGCCACCGGCTTTCTGCCCGGACTCTTTCTCGGGCTTCTCATGATGGTTCTCAACCATTTCATATCCTCCAGGCGCGGCTACCAGATGCAGCAGCAGAAAGCGACCCCGGGTGAGGTTTTCAGGGCTATGAAGGACGGTCTTTTCGCCCTCGGCATGCCCCTCATCATCCTCGGGGGCATTCTCTCCGGCATCTTCACCCCCACCGAGGCAGCAGGTGTGGCCGTGGGCTACTCCCTCTTCGTCGGCCTGTTCATCTTCCGGACACTTACCCTTTCAATGATCTGGCAGGCCCTGAAAAAAACCATCTCCATATCGGGGGTCGCCCTGCTCCTCGTTTCAGTGGGAGGCATCCTCAGCTGGGTCCTCACGGTCGCCCAGGTACCCCAGACAATTGCCGCGGGGATCCTCGGCATCACCGGGAACAAGTATGTTTTCCTTCTCCTTGTCTGCGCCCTTCTGCTCGTGGTGGGCTGTTTCATGGACCTGACCGCGTCCATCGTCATCCTCACCCCCATCCTTGCCCCCATAGCCGCGCAGATGGGCATCCATCCCCTCCATTTCGGGATAACAGTGGTGCTTGCGCTCAATATCGGGCTCAACACACCGCCCGTGGGGGCTGTGCTCTTCGTGGTCGCATCCATCGGACAGATCTCCATGGAGAGCATCATAAAGGAGATCTGGCCGTTCGTGCTCTGCCAGCTTGGCACGCTCCTTCTCGTAGCGCTCGTCCCCTGGTTCAGCCTTCTGGTCCCCAGGCTGCTTGGACTGTATTAGGCCCAATTATTTTTGAGGAGGGTTTCCGTGAACGATCTGCTTCTTAAAAACGCGGTGATATATGACGGCAGCGGAGGTCCCTGGTACCGGGGCGACGTGGCGCTCCGGGAAGGAATCATCAATGAGATCGGAACCCTGGCCCCCGGCTGTGCCTCCGAAACCATCGACCTGGAAGGCAGGGTCCTTTGCCCTGGATTTGTGGACGTGCATTCCCATTCCGACTTTTCCGCATTTCTGGTCAACGATGTGGACGGAAAAATCACCCAGGGAGTCACCACCGAAGTGGTCTCGAACTGCGGGCTGGCCATGACACCGTCAGTTCCGGAAAGAGCCGGCCTGCTGCAGGAATACATGCGCCCCTACCTTCCGGAAGGCGTTTCTCCGCCTAATGAATGCGGCTCGCTGGAAGAGATGATGGACCGGATAGATTCATCCGGATACGTTACCGACCTGGCCTTCCATGTCGCCCACGGTCCCCTGCGCATCGCCGCTCTGGGGTTTGACAACAGGAAAACATCACCTGCCGAACTGGAGCTCATGAAAGGCCTTCTTGCGCGGGAGATGGAGAGCGGCGCCGTCGGCCTATCGAGCGGGCTCATCTACCCTCCGGGGTGCTTTGCCGATACTGACGAGCTCGTGGAACTCTGCCGGGTCGCGGCCGCGTATGGGGGCATATACGCCACCCACATGCGGAGCGAATCGGGGGACACCCTGAACGCAGTGGCCGAGGCGATCGATATTGGACGGAGAAGCGGCTGTGCGGTGCACATCTCCCATCATAAGATAATGGAACAACTGGAAGGCCTTTCCGAAAAGACCCTTGGAATGATGGAAACGGCGCGAAAAGAAGGGATCGACGTGACCTGCGACGTCTATCCGTACACGGCGGGATCCACCATGATCGGGGCCCTGCTTCCTCCATGGGTCAACGAAGGAGGCGCGGCCCGGCTCGTGGCCAGGGTCGCCGATCCGGCCTGCAGAAAAAGGATCGCCGAGGATATGAAAAAGGAGATCCCCGGATGGGATAACTTTTCCAGGGCATCTGGACTGGCAAACATCCTCATATTCACGGCGGAGAAGGACAAAACCCTCGAAGGAAGAACCATAGGCGCTGTGGCCGCCGACCGGGGGCAGGATCCTCTTGACGCCCTGTTCGATATTATCGTCTCCGAACAGGCGAACTGCACCGTGGCCATCTTCTCGCAGTCTGAGAGCGACAACCGGAGGATCATCGCCCACCCCCTCTCCATGATCGGGTCCGACTCCCACCCTGCCTCCACGAAAGGAATATACGCCTCCCGCAGGTCACATCCCCGGGCGTTCGGCACTTTTCCCAGGGTGCTCGGAAAATACGTGAGAGAAGATCACGTGATCTCCCTGGAAACCGCCATCTGGAAAATGACCGGATTTCCGGCCCAGCGCTTCGGTCTTTCCGACAGGGGGCTCATCAAGAAAGGGCTCATCGCCGACCTCGTGGCCTTCGACCCGCAAACCATACGGGACTGCGCCGATTTTACCCGCACAAACGCCCCTTCAAAGGGAATAGCCTTCGTCTGGAAACGGGGGAAAGTCATCGTCAGGGACAATGTTTCCGTGGCCCCGCCGTCCGGGAAATGCATCAGGAAAAAGAACAGCTGCTGATTTCCCCGTACCTCCATTACACTCAAACAGCCCCGCCCGGATCCGGGCGGGGCTGTTTTGGCGTTGATCCTTCCCTGAAAAAACTACCTGTGCAGCAGGAACAGCACCGGCAGCAGGAGCAGCGGCATCCACTGCGTTATCGGGCCAGACGAACACCCTCCCCCTGACCCTGAGGACGCGTCTGTTTTTTCATGGGCATACTCCAGGGACGGCACCTCAAGAGTATTTCCGTCCGCGAATGTCACCAGCAGGGGCGACGTTCCCGGGTTGTAGGCCGTGTACACCGTATCCCCCCGATCGTTTCGAAAACTCGCGGCAGACGTGGAGTTCGCGTCATTCTCCCCGTGGTGGGGAACGCCGTGAGCCAGCAGCGTGTCGATCCACCAGTACATGGCGCCCCGGGAGGTGTCCTGGAGGATCAGGTTATCGTATGTGGGCGTCGGGATCTCCCACTGCATCCGCCACGAGTCGAGAGGCGACGTTCCTCCCGCCGGGGTAATGAGGGCCTTCGGATCGGCGGTATGTTTTTCCGTCAGGGCCTGGAGCATCAGGATCTTGTCCTTGTTGCTGGGGGACGTTCCCCCGTCGGCGAGCTTCGGCAGGTCGTTGTCGAGAAAGCCCGACACAATGGCATCGGCGTTTCCTTTCACCGACCCCAGGTAGAAGGAAGACCCCGTGAACGGCAGCACCTGGATCCCCAGCTTCAGCGCCGGAGGGTTTCCGAAGTCCGTCTGGTAGGTCATCTCGTTCTGGTTCACCTGTGAGACCATGGACGGCACATAGGGCTTGGGAACGGCGTCCGACTTCAGCGAATACTGCCTGAAACTCAGGTGGGGCTTGAATTCCTTCACATCCGTCAAACCGAACCAGTAGAGTTCCGCCGCCCGCGCCTCCGAGGCGAACATATAGGCAGCCCACCGCTCGAGATCGGCGTTTTCTCCGTACTCGGGGAAGTTCAGCTGGGACCACAGCAGGATCGCTGCCCAAGCCTGGATCGCCTCCGGCGTTGACTCCTGCTGCCCTCCCTGGTTGCCCCGCGAGGACCCGCTCGCCCACGAGTGCCCCGCATAGGGGCTGAAATGGCGGAGGAAGGGGAAATCCGGATCCGTGCCGGTCCCCGTACGCTCAATGTTTGCAATGTCCTTTATGAGCAGCCGGATCATGGGGGCATAGGCTTCAGCCCACTTTTTGTTCGCGGAGTGGCCTGGATGGGTCTTCTCCCACCTTGCCAGTTCCGTGGCGATCTTCAGGAAGTAGCCGTAATGGAAATGATGGTCGTTGAGCAGGCTGTCGGCGGCAAAGCCGTCCTCGGGGGTGGGGATCAGGCTGCCCCACCTGGGATCATAGTAGAAAAGCCGTTCCGCCGCGTTTTTCGGTGTCGTTCCGCCGTCCCGGGACGCCCTCAGCCAGATCCCCATCTGTCCGGCGAGATATGTGTAAATATCCTCTGCCGCCTTTTCCACGGCAGCCGGGTCCGATGCCGTGCTTTTGATCATATCGGCGACGGGAAGCAGCATGGCAAGCCGGTGCATCTCCTGGGCCCCGAAGTAGCTTCCCTGGTTCAGGAAGTGGGGGTTCCTCGACTCGTAGGCCTGCCGGATGTACCCGGCCATCCGGTCGGCCTTGGCCTTCTCCGGAGCGTCAACCGGCGCGGGAAGACACGGAGGAACCTCGAGCACGTTCACGAAGGAGTTCCCCGATGCCAGAAGCAGAGGCCCCTTCAGCGACGGCCAGTACCACCCCTGTTCCCGGGAATCTGAGGAAACCTGCTTCAGCAGCTGGTCGATAATGTACACCTGGGGCTGCCCCAGGTACTGGTGGGGATACATTGCCCGAAGGGGCGCCCCTGCGGCAGGAGTCTCCGTGCCCACGGGCACCGTGGTGCAGGCATAGGTCACGCTGATGTCGTGCCCGTCAGCCTGGGGCGCGTATCCCGGCGTCACCCGGGTATCCGTTACCTCCGCAAAGGCGTACCGGGAGAAAAAGGCAAGCAGATCCTTCACCTTCGCCTCGTCCGGCTCGTCGTAGATACTCATTCCCCAGGCATAGGGCAGCAGGGCTACCGCATAATAGTTTCCGGTCGAGCACACCGCGGTGTTGAGCACCCGTCCCTCGTCCTTCTGCACGTCGGTGAGCTTCCAGGTGGAGCCTGAAGGTCCGAAGAAGGCGTAGACGGTATAGGCGGAATACTCCGACCCTCCGGCAGCGGGGCCGAAAGGCACATGGTTGATCACAGCGAAAGCGCTGGAGGGAATATCCTGGTCCTTCGCCATGCCGGCGTTCAGGGAAAATCCCGCTCCCTCCAGGGGAATGACCTTCCCTATGTTCCACGTCCTCACCGTCGCCTGCGGACGCCCGGACTTCGTCTTTATCAGCAGGAAGGGAGAACCGGCCCCTGCCGTGATATCCAGGACCTCGCCGGGCGAGGACACGGAGAAATTGACGAACCAGTCGCTCCACCCGGTGACCTTCACGCCTGTGTACGCAGCCTCGTTCCAGCCTGCCGCCGTGGAGCCGAGGTACAGGTCCCGGTCGAAGAAGGCGTTGAAGTAGGGGGATATCCCCTTTAACCCGTGAGTGTCATCACCCGCTACCTCGAGCATGAAGCCTTCTCCGGCTGTGATGGTCCCGTCCTTCATAGCCGCCCTGCGGCTGTCGGGCATATTGAGCGCCGCGGCCAGCCCCCCCTTCTGGGGCTGAAAGACGAAGGGCTCGCTGAACACCTGCCAGGAAAGCGCGTTCATGGCCGGCTTGGTCGAGGGATCGGGAAGATCCGCGGGATCCACCCAGGCCAGGGGTGTCCACCAGTCGCTCGTAGGAACCTTTCTCGTCTCCCCGGGCAGCACGTTCGGCCCCACAGCGGGAGGAACTGCTTTCACAACCGTCACCCCGTCCGGCTTCGTCCCCTGTCCGGGAACCGACGTTGAATAACTTCCCGCACCGCCGCCCGGGGGAGTCACTATATCAGCTGACGAACTGCCGAAAGACACAAAAAAACAAAAAAGCACCGACAACAGCACTGCAGAGTAAAAACTCCTGCGCCCCATTCCTGTTCCACCCCTTCCGACTTCCCTGCACGATCTCATTTCCGTTCCCCGGTATCCGCACCTGAAACTCATTCTGAATCTTAGGATAGTTTCGCATATTTTGCAATAAATACCGCATGCGAAAAAGTCTTTTCAGTCAGAAAGGGAAGTGAAAAGTGGAGGGGGAACGCCTTGCGGGG
>Ga0334883_1004687_pt1 | contig 12871 bp, 12 predicted proteins | sample GraSluR1_MG_6_FD_207230 | JGI IMG/M metagenome (GOLD analysis project Ga0334883, IMG submission 207230) | Sludge microbial communities from methane-producing bioreactor in Wageningen University, Netherlands - Granular Sludge_09_05-R1 | ecosystem: Engineered > Bioreactor > Anaerobic >... | reverse complement strand
TTTTTTAATAACTACTATTTTATTGTAGTTTTAAAAAATAAGCAAATTCATTAATTATTTACTTAAAAAAGGAGGTTATTATGATCATTTATTTGGCTGATGGGACTTATATCAACACAGATCCCGCCGCAGCTCCAACACCACCGGCACCAGCACCAACGCCGCCAGCACCAGCACCAACGCCGCCAGCACCAGCACCAACGCCGCCAGCACCAGCACCAACGCCGCCAGCACCAGCTCCGGCACCGGCACCGAACATCAACACCCAGACCATCAATTTCCCCAACGGGATTTGGATGTGGATCCTCGGAATTGTTGCTATTCTGGCTATTGTGGCCATGGTGGCATTTTCCGGAGGTTTCGGTGGAGGCAAGAAAGCCGAGATGGAAGCCCTTAAGGCCCAAATCGAAGCGGCTGACGCTGAAGCCGACTTTGCCAAAGCCGAAGCCGCAAGGGCCCAGGCTGAGGCTGACAAGGTCAGCCGTAACTCCCGGAATAATTCCGGACGGCTAACCAAAGTGGAAGAAAGGATGGATGTCCAGGATGAGCGCAATGCTCTTCAGGACCAGTTCAACCAGATACTGGTTGATAACACCACTCCTACTACCACTCCTGCCCCCGCCCCTGCTTGTCAGGACGGCGGTATTGAGAAAACTATAGCCACGATAGAGGCTCTTCAGGGCCTCTTGGACAAGATGGATTAACCATCTAAGTCAAATCATGGTCCACCAGCAGAGAATTGAAACCCTCTGCTTTTTTATTTTCTCAAACTAAATTCATCCCTAAATAATTTTTATTTCATATAAAATATCTATTAAAATATTTTAAATAATAATTTACAAAAACATATATTTATCGCAAAAACCCCTGTTTTTAGGTATTTTATATATCTATTGACAAAAAAATATTTATATGCTACAATTACAAGTTAAAATTAGGTTCATTAACAAAATTGGTTGGTGTTTTAATTGTCTAGCAAGTCAATGATTTTAGGTAATTTTATTTAATTATTTTTTGTTGATTTACTAGACAATTAAACTTTAAACTAACCAATAAATACGAGACCTCACGTGAGTAAAGTAAGCGTGAGGAAAAAACCATGAGAAATTTTTTTGTAATTTTATTCGTTGTAGTGCCGTTGTGTATAATGGCACAGGAAATCACACCCTCCAGTTCTTTCGGAGACTTGCCGGTCGAGATGAAGGCCTTCATGGGCAACATCGAGATTGAGAATAAGACCATCATTCAGGATTTGGTGCTCAAGGCGAGCCCCCTGTATCAGGACAATTATTTGAGTGGCAACTTCGGGACCATCCGTAACCGGGTTGAGTTCTCGAACATCGTCAACAAATCTACGGCCCAGTTCACATTTGTGAGTAGGGTAGTAAAGGTTGAGGGTGTTTACCAACTCGCTACGACCCCTCCGACCACCTGCGCCAGCGCCGATTCAGCCTTGATCAACACTTCTCTCATGAAGGATTTTAAGGCGAAAAAGTTGCTCGTACAGGCAGAGTTCACCAATCCCTTTACTGGGGAAAGGGTGAGAAAACTGTTGGAGATTAATTTTGATCAGAACTCAGAGCCGAATGGCGACGACATTCTGGCCAGCGCCTCCATTACCAGTGCCGACCTCGGCCTTAACGTACTTACGTTAAAGGTTGAGTCTCCAGTAGGGTTCACGTTTTCACTGCAGAACAAGCAGTACGACGTGAGCATGGTTATCAAGGCCGATGACAAGGGAAGTCTTGAGTTTTTGGCTCCAGCCATGATGCCAGACGGAGTTTACGAGTTTGTCTGTCGCCTGGGGCTCCCCAATGGGATCTCCGGCGAGGAAAAAGTCACCGCCTTCGTCTCCAAGGGAGAAGTTATTCTGGAAGAATCCTCCTTTAATCCTCTGGCTTTTGCCAAGGGTAAAGCGACTTTCTCTGGAAAGAGGACTCTCGTTAAGATGCGCAACACGCGCAACGAAGACGTGACTGTTTTTATACCCGATGAGTACATAGCTCGGGGAAGGAGAGTGGACGTGGATATCCGGACTGACGCTTTTTTTGAAGGGGTGACCTGGAAAAGCTATAATATAGCGCCAGGTCAGACCCTCAAGTTGAGACTGAAGGAGTCATCGATTCCAACAATCGTCTACGGCAATAAGTCGAAGACGACCAGAATCCTTTACCTCCCAGTTGGTCAGAGGAATGTCTATCGGGCATACCTCAGTTGGGACCGCTGGGCATCCAACTAGAGTTATCTACCCCCCAAGGGGCACTCAAAGCGCTTGCTAGTCGAGCGCTTTTTTATTTTTAGCCATTGACCACTATATCATTTTTTGCTATAATTATTGTATAAACATTATCAATTCATCCAATCAATATTATTTTGTCTGGGATGTAAAAGGGCCTGTTTATAGGCATTTCAAGGAGATAAAAAGGCTAATAAAAGTTGGCTTTTTGTCTTTAAGTTGATTTTTGAATTTTATTTTTTTACTTTTAAGTTTTTAAAATAATTTATTTTTAAATTTTTATTATATGAATATTACTTACTTTGGTCATTCTTGTTTTAAGATTGAAGAAAAGATAAATGACCAGAATATTTCCATTATTACCGATCCATTCACTAAAGAGGTGGGGCTGAAGGTTCCTAATGTTGAGGCCGATATTGTCTCTATTAGTCACGATCATTTTGATCATAATAATGCCTCTTCATTGCGCGGAAATCCCTTTGTGGTTGATACAGCTGGAGAGTTCGATGTTAAGGGGGTCATTATTGAGGGAATCCGTTCTTATCATGACGACAATCAAGGGAAGGATAGAGGTGAAAATATTATTTTTCGTTTTGATGTTGAAGGGCTTAGTCTGGCTCACTTAGGAGACCTAGGAGATGTTTTGGATAATAAGCAATTAGAAAAAATTGGTGGGGTTGATATTTTATTTATCCCCGTTGGTGGTAAATACACTCTTGATGCCAAGAAAGCCCTAGAAGTTATTTCCCAAGTTGAGCCCAGAATTGTTATTCCTATGCATTATAAAACTAAAGATTCAAAAATAGATATAGATGGTGTTGACAAATTTGTTAAAGAGCTAGGTATCGAGCCAAGTTATGAAGATAAATTAAAAATAAATAAAAAAGATTTACCGACTGAAGATATGCATCTGGTAATTTTTAATATTTAAAATAAAAATAATTAATAAATATTGTTGTTAGGATTTTTCTCTAATAATCAGAAATTAAAAAGATTTAAAAAGAAATACTCTAATAACATTAATAGCAAAAAAATATGAGCACAGTTAACCCCAAGAAAGAACAAACCTTTGTAATTTTAAAACCAGACTCTATCCAAAGATCTTTAATTGGTGAGCTTATTTCTCGCTTAGAGAGAACTGGTTTGAAGATGACTGCTATGAAGATGATGATGGCGACCGAAGATCAATGTTGGAAGCATTATAATAAAGATGAAAAATGGTTTTTAGAAAAAGGACAAAAGGTTGTTGAAAACAGAGAAAAATCTGGCATGCCAGTAGAGAAAGAGGTTATTGAATATGGACGAGATATTATTGACGCCTTGGTAAAATTTATGACTTGCGGACCAGTGGTTTCCATGATTTTTGAAGGTAACCAATCTGTGGCTATTGTTAAAAAAATTGTTGGTGGAACAGAACCCACTACCTCTGATGTTGGAACCATTCGTGGAGATTTAACTTTAGATTCCTATGAATTATCAAATTTGGATAGTCGAGCCGTGCGTAATTTAGTTCATTGTTCAGATTCACCGGAAGAAGCTCAGAGAGAAATAAAACTATGGTTTAATGATGAAGAAATTTTGAAATATCGTTTAGTGTCGGAAGGTATATTATATGATGTTAATTTAGACGGAATCAAAGAATAATAAAATGGAAAACAAAAATTGGCACCAAAAACTAATTGAGGTTATCAAAAAAAGAGATAGTCGTTTTTGGCTGATGATTTTTGTAGTTGTTTCCACCCTGTCTGTTTTAGTCGTCTGGGTTATGGATGTTAGGAATGTTTTTTCGGGAGACAACTCCTGGGATGAAGAACTTAGTCTTATTAAGTCAGATGCGAGTAATAAGCAACTCGAGCAGGATTTAGTAGACTTGTCTAGCTTCTTGGATAATATTATTTTAGAAGATCAACCTAGCCCGACAAATATTTCAGAGTCATCCGAGGTTGAAAATTCAAACAGCAATGATTTAGACAAGATAATAGAGGCAGTAAATTTAAAATTATCTGAACAGGGAGACGAGAATATGATTGTTTCTAATATTAATGACTCTCAATCGGAAAATAACTCCTCCTCTGACCCAATTTTATCATTGGAGTTGGATGAGAGCGATCAGAGTCTGTCAGAGCTAAGAAAGAGAATTGAAGAATTGGAAGAAAAATTAGAAGATTAGTTTTTAATATATTTAATTTTATATAAAATGAAAAAGACAGTTAAAAATAAAAAAGAAGCAGCAGATAATTCAGCTGAAAAAAATAATTCTAAAGAAAGTTCTAACGAAGAATCAACTTCGGTGGTAAACGGCAATGGTCGTCGCCAAACAGAATATGGTTTAGTTCAGAATCAGTCTATTAGTGAAGAAATGAGCTCGTCTTACTTGGATTATGCTATGAGTGTTATAGTCTCACGCGCCCTGCCTGATGTCCGTGATGGTATGAAGCCAGTTCATCGTCGTATTTTGTACGCTATGTGGGATATTGGCTTAAAGGCTAACGCTAAATTTCGTAAATCAGCTACAGTGGTGGGAGAAGTTTTAGGTAAATATCATCCTCATGGTGATAGTGCAGTTTATGATTCAATGGTTCGTATGGCGCAGGACTTTTCAATGCGTTATCCTTTGGTCCGGGGGCAGGGAAACTTTGGTTCTATGGATGGCGACTCCGCAGCCGCTATGAGATATACTGAAGCAAAATTGGCTAATATTAGCGAAGAATTATTATTTGACATTGATAAAAATACCGTTAATTTTATCCCTAACTACGACGGCTCCCAGAAAGAACCTCAGGTTTTACCAGCAAAACTACCCAACCTCTTGTTAAATGGAGGAATGGGAATTGCTGTTGGTATGTCAACCAATATTCCCCCTCATAATTTAAAGGAATTAATCGGAGCCATTAACTTGTTAATAGAAAAACCAGAATCAACCGTCGAAGATTTAATGGAGCACGTTAAAGGCCCAGACTTCCCAACCGGTGGAATTATTTATGATAAAAAAGATATTTTGAATGCCTATGCTACTGGAAAAGGTGGAATAGTTTGTCGAGGTAAGGCTGACATTAAGGAGGATAAAAATGGTAGCTTTCAAATAATTATTACCGAAATTCCTTTTCAGGTTAATAAGGCTACTTTAGTAGAAAAGATTGCTGATTTGGTTAAGGATAAAAAAATAGATGGAATCAAAGGTTTGCGTGATGAGTCTGATAAGGACGGTGTTCGCATTGCCCTAGACCTTAAAAAAGATTCTTATCCTAAAAAAATATTAAATAGTTTGTATAAGCATACCCCTTTACAGGGAACTTTTCATGTTAATATGCTGGCCCTTATCGACGGAATTCAGCCCAAGGTTTTGACCTTAAAAATGGTTTTAGAGGAATATATTAAGCATCGCCAAGACGTCGTTTATCGTCGCACTGAGTTTGAATTAAATAAGGCTAAGGATAGGGCTCATATTTTGGAGGGCTTGATGATTGCTTTGAAAAATATTGATGAAGTTATTAAAGTTATTAAGGCTTCCAAAGATAAGGATATTGCTAAAGAAAATTTAATCAAGAAGTTCAAATTATCCGAAAGACAGGCTGTGGCTATTTTGGAAATGAGATTACAGAGCTTGGCCAACCTAGAGCGTATCAGAATTGAAGATGAACTAAAAGAAAAACTAAAATTAATTAAAGAATTAGAAGCCATTTTAGCCTCTAAGACTAAAATCAGAAATATTATTAAAACCGAGATCAATGATTTGGGCGAAAAATTTGGTGATGATAGACGGACTCAAGTGGTGGCTCATGGAGTCAAGAGCTTTAACGTTGAGGATTTAATACCCAACGAAGAGGCTATGGTGATGATGACTCGTGATGGCTATATCAAGCGCATTGATCCTGACACCTTTAAGGTTCAGGCTCGCGGTGGTAAAGGTGTTATTGGTTTAACGACTAAGGAAGAGGATACTGTTGATTTTATGTTTATTACTCAGACCCACAATGACATTTTGTTTTTCACTACTAAGGGACGTGTTTTTCAGTTAAAAGCTCACGAGATTCCTCAAGCTTCTCGCACCGCTAAGGGAACCCCAATTGTCAATTTTTTACAGTTGATTGGCGGAGAGAAAGTAACCTCGATTCTGCCTTTAGACAAAATTGCCAGTTATAATTATTTATTTTTTGCGACTGAGAAGGGGTTGGTTAAAAAGGTGAAAATTAGTTCTTTTTCAAATGTTCGTCGCAGCGGCTTAATAGCTATTAAAATAAAAAATGATGATAGATTGATTTGGTGCAAACCAACTTCTGGCTCTGATAATATTAGTTTAATAACCACTAATGGCCAGGCTATTCGCTTTTCTGAGAAAGAGGTGCGTGATATGGGGCGCAATGCATCTGGTGTGCGAGGAATCAAATTAAAAAAAGATGATATTGTTGTTGGGATGGGTGTTGTTGAGACTGATAAGAGTCAAAAAAGAAGTTATCAAATTCTTACAATTATGGACAAGGGCTATGGCAAGAGAACTGACTTGAATTTATATAAACTTCAGGGACGAGGTGGTAGTGGTATTCGTACCGCCAAGGTTGGTGATAAAACTGGTAAAATCGCTAATGCTTTTGTGATTAATAAGGATATTATGGAGGGGCGTGATTTAATTATTATCTCTGATAAAGGTCAAGTTATACGTTTACCATATAAGTCAGTTAATGAATTGGGCCGTGATACTCAGGGAGTCAGAATCATGCGCTTTAAAAACGAGGATGACAGCGTTTCTAGTGTTACTTATGTTTAGTTTTTGAATTGTTTCAAAATAGTAAAAAGAGGTCTACGTTTAGGCCTCTTTTTACATGGATTTTATAGAGCATTTTTTATCCGATCGATCTGATTATCACTTTATTTATAATATAATAAGTTTGTGATATAATAAAAGCATAATTATTAACTCATAAAAATATGACTACAGCAGTAATTATTTTGTTAATTATACTAATCGCCTCAGTCGGTTTTTTGATTTATTTATTTTTCAAAAACGCTTCCGGTGGGAAATCCGATGAAAAATTATTGGTTTTAGCTGAAAAATTAAGCGAATTAAGTCGACAAAACGAAAACCTCCGCCAAGAGCTGGATAGAAAATTAAGCGAAACTTATAAGGCTAGTCAAGAGAGCGCTCACAAATCTAGCCAATTAATCCAGGGAATTTCCAATCAATCATCCAAATTAATTTCCGAGATGACTGAGAAGTTAACTAAACTAGACGAGACTAATAAGCAGGTAATTAGTTTTTCTGAACAATTAAATAATCTAGAAAGAGTTTTAACCAACCAAAAAAAGCGAGGAAATTTGGGGGAGGCTGGTTTAAAGTTAGTTTTAGAAAATATTTTACCTCCGACAGCCTATACCTTGCAATATCAATTTAAGGGAGGAGATATTGTTGATGCTGTAATTACCACCAAGGAGGGCCTAATCCCAGTTGATGCTAAATTTTCCTTAGATAATTATAATCGTATCTTAAACGAAAATGATGCTGATAAAAAAGCGATCTTAGAAAAAGAATTCAGAAATGATTTGAAAAAAAGAATTGATGAAACTTCCAAGTATATTCGAGTCAAGGAGGGGACTATGGATTTTGCCCTAATGTTTATTCCGGCCGAAGCTATTTATTATGACTTATTAATTAATGAAGTTGGTGCTGTGAAGGTTAATACTCGGAGTTTAGTTGATTATGCCTTTGGTGAGAAGCGTGTTATTATTGTTTCTCCCACAACTTTTGCTGCTTATTTGCAGACAATTTTGCAGGGTTTGCGAGCCTTACAAATTGAAGAGGGAGCGAAAAATATTAGAAAAAATGTTGAGGCTCTGAGTCGACATTTGTTGAGTTATGATGATTTTATGAAAAAATTGGGTAACAGTATGTCCACCACAGTTAATCATTATAATAGTGCTTATAAGGAATTTAAAAAAATAGATAAAGACGTGGCCAAGATCACCGACAAAAAATCAGAAGTAGAAATTCTAGAGATAGACAGACCCAGAGGATAGGATCTTTAAGATTTTTAGGATCATTCCCGTTCAGCTCGCTTCGCTCGTGAACGGGCAAGAAGATCTTTGGGATTTTTTCTATAATGATATATAAAAAATGAACAACAGTGATAGCGAAAACTTAAGAGCAGAAATTTTTAAAACCATCATCTGGTTTGATTTATTTTCTCATCCTTTAACGGTTTATGAAATTTTTAAATATGTAAATTATCCCTGCAAGCTAAATGACATAATTATAGAATTAGAAAACTCTTCAGATAAAATTAAACATAAAAATGGCTTTTATTATTTAAATGGCCGAGAGGAAATTGTCGCAGAAAGGTTTAAGCGCTTAAATTACTTTAAGAAAAAAATAAAACGAGCTAAAATATTTAGTAAATTAATTAGTAAAATTCCTTCGGTCTTGGGTGTGGCTGTGTCTAATGTCATCGGCGATCATAATTTGAAAGAAAGTGGTGATATTGATTTTTTTATTATCACTAAATCTGGAAAAATCTGGTTAACTAGGTTTTTTTGCACTTTATCAGCTAAAATTTTACATCTTCGACCCAATAGTAAAACTAAAAAAGATAAAATTTGCCTAAGTTTCTACGTTAGTTCTGATAATTTGAATTTGGAGAAATATTTATTAAACCCTAATGACCTCTATTTTATTTATTGGTTTTCTGGGCTTGAGGTTGTTTATAGCTACAAAAATGTTTTTAATAAATTCTATCAAGAAAACAATTGGATAAAAAAATATTTACCAAATTTTTCAGAGTCGTTAATTTTTCATGGGGGCTTATCTGACGAGGAGAGTTCTTTGGACAATATTTCTAGCGATTCTCAGCTAAATATTTCCACTTCGCAGTCGAGTGTTACTTTCCCTGGTTTTTGTGAAAAAGTATTTAAGAAAATTCAATTTAAAATTATGCCAAAAAAATTGAAAGATCAAGCTGGAAAGTCTTCGGGGGTTATTTTGGATGATAAAATTATAAAATTATTTTTAGAAGACAAGCGTCAATTTTTTATAGAAAAATATGAAGAAAATTTTAGAAAAAATAATTGAATATTTGTTTTATTTCTTTGTTTTTATCTTTTTTTGGCAGACTAAGTTGATAATTAGGTCGGCTGAAACTAATTATAACGAAATCGCCCTGTATTTTAATTATCTATTATTACTTTTAATCTTAGTTTTGTTTATTTTCTATCTTTTTAAATATAAAAGTAAGGACTTTGCCGATAATTTTGATTTTTCTAGATATTGGGTGGCTTTAGCGGGGATGGAATTCTTTATTTTCTTATCAATTTTTGTTTCTCAGGCGAGGGAGATTACTATTTTTAAATATATTTTATTTTTATTCGCTATTGGTTTACTGTTTTTAATAACTCAGTTCAAGTTCAATATTAAAAAAATTATTTTAGTGCTATTGATGGCCCTTTTTATCCAAGCTCTTCTGGGAATATCCCAGTTTTTTAGTCAGGCCACTTTTTCCAGCGAGTATTTAGGAATAGCCAGTCATGATCCAGCTGTTTTAGGCGTTTCAGTTTTGGAAAACGAATCCGGTCGTTTTGTTAGAGCTTATGGAGCATTCGATCACCCTAATATTTTTGGAGCATTAATGTTTTTTGCTATATTCTTTGTGATTTTATTATTAATGGATTCTCGTTTTAGATTTAATAAATCTTGTTGCCAGTCAAAAAAGGAATCTGTGGGTAAGAGGCAACTTAATCTAGACTTTTGCAAGATTTTAATTTATTTATCTTTATTTGTTTTTATAGCAGCCTTAATAGTATCATTCTCTCGTAGCGCTCTTTTGGCTTTGGGACTATCATTGGTATTTTTACTTATAGTTTCGTTTTTTAATAAAAACAATTTTAAAAAATATTTACCTATTTTTATTTTTTGCCTAAGCTCAATAGTAATATTTTTTATAATTCTTCAGCCATTGGTAATGAATAGATTCAAGCTTGATTCTCGTTTAGAAAGAATATCTATAGATGAGAGGTCTGGCCAGCTGGGGGAGGCTAGGGAGGTTATCCGAAACAACCCTTTGTTGGGAGTCGGTTTGGGAGCGTATCACCAAGGACTTTTGAATAAAGATGCGACACTTAAGTCTTATCAGGCTCAACCAGTTCACAATGTTTTTTTACTGTCTTTAGCTGAGATTGGTTTATGGGGCTTTATTTTCTTCTTATTATTTATCTTTTATATCATTAAAAAAAACGCCCTTTCTTGGCATAATTACCCTCTATTTATTGGGCTTTTTGTCTTTATGGCCCTGGATCATTGGCTCTGGAGCCTTCCATTTGGCTTGCTTTTTATGTTTTTTATCTTTGGGTTGACATTTTATTTTAAATATGATAACATTGATGGTTAAATTGTAAATTAAAAACTAAATGATAAAAAAGGAGGTAAGATGGAATTGAGAAAAGATTTGCGAGGTCGAGACATTAGGCGTATTTTTACGCATATTTCTCCTGATTTGGACGCCCTATCATCGGTTTGGTTTTTTATGCGATTCATCGCTAAAAAACAATTGGAGGTCAAGTTTGTTCCAGCTAGCTGGGACGGCCATGACATGGGACCGCATGATGTAGCCCTAGATATTGATGCTGGGGGACTAGGATTTAAAGGTAAAAAAACCTTTAAGGGCCAGGTTCACTCCTGTTTCAAATCATTGGTAGATCAATATGCCGATAATGAGACTAGGTTTGCTCTAAAGTCCTTGGTTAAATTTATCGATCGTAGCGACACCTATGGTGGAGTTAATAAGGTTGGTGACTTTTCCAAAAACAAGGGATATCAAATAACCTCTTTTATTGCTCTATCATTATCAATGAAGGCTTTCATGGCCGTCCATGAATCTGACCATGTTGTAATGAGTAGAATGATGGAGTTATTTGATGGGATTTTCAAAATAAATAAAGAAAAGTTAAAAAATCAAAAAAATATTATGAAAAATTCCATTGTTGTTGGTAAAACAGTTATTTTGCCAGAAAGCAACAATATCTCAGCCAGGAATTTAATCTTTGGAAAGGGGTACGAGGCCTTAATATATGTCAATGGCAATAATATTGGCCTGTTGACCAAGGGAGACCTAAGAGCTGATAGTCCCGAGGTTTTGCAAGTAATCGAAGATGCTGGTGAGAGTCGGGAATGGTTTTTTCATTCAGCTGGGTACCTAGCTGCTCGTGGGACCAGAAAGGACCCCAGGGAGACCGGTTCAAAAGTGGACCCCTACAAATTAGCTACCGCTATTGAAAACGCTCGAAAGAAAAAAGAAGAGAAAATAAAATAAGAAAAGAAAATAAGAAAAGAAAATAAGAAAAGAAAAGAAAATAAGAAAAGAAAAAAATAACCTGAGTAATCAGGTTTTTTTAATTGAGGAAATTGTCTTGAGTTTTTTAAGGTGTTTATTTAAAATTTTTTTGACTATTTTTTATTAATAATAAAATTTTCTTGTAAATATAATAAATCTTTTTTTAATCGCTCTAATATTTTTTTTAATTCTTTTTTGTTGTCCAAAATGTTGTCTTGACTCATTAATTCCATAATAGTTGCTAAGGTGCCGAAATAATCATTTTTCTGAACATGAAAATTAACACTTTTTTTGTCGTGTATCAAATAAAAACTAGGATTAATTTCATAATCTTTATTCATATTTTAATTTTTAAAATAATTATTTTAAATGAGGCTAACAAATTTGTTTTTAGAGATTATTAGGTGATCAAGTAATTCTATACCTAATAACTCCCCAGATTCTTGCAATTTTCTAGTTACTTCTAGGTCTTCGGCGGTGGCTTTTAATATCCCAGAAGGATGATTATGGGCCACTATGATAGCACTGGCTCCGTGTTCTATGGCTGGGCGAAAAACTTCGCGCGGATGAATAATACTAGCATCAATAGTTCCGATGGAGATAGTTTCGCTATGTATTAATTTGTAACGACTATTTAAATACAAACCGCGAAAACTTTCTTTACTTAGTTTGGCCATATCTTTTAAGTGTTCAAAAGCTTGTTTGGCATTACGAATAGTAATTGTGCCAGTTTTTTCTTCTTTAAAGAAACGTCGGCCTAATTCAAAGCAAGCCACAATTTGGCAAGATTTTACTAAGGGTAGTCCAAATTCCTTTTCTAGATTATTTGGATTTTTTTCATTGATAATTGCATTTTTGCCGTATTCTTTTAAAATCCGATGAGCCATATTTAGAACTTCTTCTTTTTTAGTGCCAGAGTTTAAAATTATAGCTAAAAGCTCGGCTGAGCTGAGGCTCTCTACGCCAGATTTAAGCATTTTTTCTCTAGGTTTATCATCTTCGGCTCGGTCTCTGACGGCGACGATATTGTATTTTTTATTGCGGTTGATTATTAGATTATGATCCTTGATTTTGTAGGCCATATTTTTTATGTAAATTATTATATTTTAATTATAGCAAATATATGATAGAATTAAAATAAACTAATGTTTAAGTTAATCTAAAGCGGTAAAACTCAGGAAAAACCTTGATTTTATTGTTTATTATTTTTTTATGAAATTAAGCGAAATAAAGTTGAAAAATGGTCTGCCAATTTATTTAATAAAAATGCCCCAAGCCAAAACAGCCACTGTTTTGGTGATGTATAAGACGGGGTCTAAAT
>Ga0334883_1004685_pt1 | contig 12875 bp, 9 predicted proteins | sample GraSluR1_MG_6_FD_207230 | JGI IMG/M metagenome (GOLD analysis project Ga0334883, IMG submission 207230) | Sludge microbial communities from methane-producing bioreactor in Wageningen University, Netherlands - Granular Sludge_09_05-R1 | ecosystem: Engineered > Bioreactor > Anaerobic > Unclassified... | reverse complement strand
ATGATTTTTGGAAGTGTGCCCAAACTTTATCTATGACTTCTTTGCGCGCCAAATCCAGTATGAAGATTTCGTTGCCACCAAACACCGACACCACCAAGGCGCGATCTCCAGTAGCAAACAGGATTTCTTCAATATAAGGTTGACGAAATACGCTTAACTCCAGCACAACAAGCGATTCAGTGCCATCAACGATATCGGAGATCAGCAGTTCAACACCATTGCGCCTGTATGCAATATTGAATACTTCTGTTGCCAGCGTTATCCGATATCGTTCATTCTCAACGAAATCACCTTTCTGCATCCCCCTGATTTCTACATCCGAAACGGAAGGGATCGCACTTGTTTTTTTGTCCTGTTGTTCATCTGAAAAGGCCTGGGTTACCACAGGCAGGGAAATAAATAAGAGGAGTAGTGGTAAGGTGCCAGACACCAGAATTCTGAACAGAGACCTCTGATACAAGGAAGGAAAGCGAGAAGATGCAGAGATAGTGCGCATTTTAAAGACCTCCATACTGATGAGGATGGCACCCATCTCCAGCACACCCAGAAAAGGGTGTCACCTATTTTTAATTATCATAGCTGTTTTACATCAGTAAGTCAAGCATAAATTTTATTTTATTAAAATTCTTTTTTGGCATTTATTTCTCATAATTTACTAAGCCAAGTGAAGTGGCTGCGTATTGCTGGAAAACCTCAAGGATTGAAGATAACAAAATAATCTCCATGTAGATTTTAATTTTCAGCCATATGCCAGCTATACTTTCTATTTGCCGGAACTTGTTTGGTCCGGTTGGTGATGTGATGTACTGAATGGAGGTTATGGATACCATGCGAAATACAATGTCTTATGCTGGAATTTGTGTGCTTGGCCTGATTGTCGGGCTGGCATTGAACCTGTCTGCTGTTGGAGAAGAATTGGCCCCAGGTGTTGGTAGCGCACCGTTGTCGGGAGCTGGAGGCGAACGCCTGCAACTGAACGGTATAGACCGACGGTTGAACGAAGGTGACCCACTTTTTGAAATGGGGAGTGAATTGGGATTGTTGGATGGCAGCCAACGTACTTTTGTGCCGCTGTTCAATGGGGTAGACTTGGAAGGCTGGCAGGAAATTGACGGTGGCGATACAGTGAATTGGGGCGTGGAAGAGGGAGTTTTATATACAACAGGCCAAACGCACAACTGGTTGGCCACCGAAAAAGAATACAGTGATTTTGAGCTGAGTTTGGAATTCCGCCTGGCGGAAGGAGGCAATAGTGGTGTTTTCATCCGTGCACCCAAAGGAGGCAATCCCGCGTACGAAGGAATGGAAATACAGATACTCGACGATTATGCAGAAAAGTGGGCTGATTTGAAGGACTGGCAATATTCCGGCGGTTTGTATGCCATTGCGGCCCCCAGTGAACGGGTCAGCAAACCTGCAGGTGAGTGGCAGCACTTTTTTATTCGTTGTGAGGGAAGTCGCATCCAGGTACGTTATAATGGCGTGGACATTATTGATGTGAATCTTGAAGAAGCCGAGAGCTTTGAAGCGAACCACCCCGGCATGCAACGGAGCAGTGGCCATATCGGCCTTCAGGATCATGGAGATCGGATGGAATTTCGCAATATAAATATTCGCGAACTGGAATAAAGGTGTATGCGTTAAAGTAAATTAAAAAACCCCCAGATTGATCTGGTTCAGCCTAGCGGGAAGGAGAGAATAAGCAATGACACAATATACGGTAGCGGTGTTGGGTTGTGGTCCGCGGGGTGACGATCATATCTGGGGGTTTCTGTCGAACCCGGAGCGTTTTCATCTGGTGGGCATCTGTGATAAGGATAAGGAGCGGCTCCAACGCATCAGCGCAAAGTACCCGATTGAAGCGCTATATACCGATGGTGATCAGATGCTGTCGGAAACGAAGCCCGACATCTTCTGTTTCGCAACCCTGCCCGCCATCCGCCTGCCGTTAATTGAGATGGGACTACGCCACGGGGTGAAGGCCATTGCCTATGAAAAGCCCATGGCGTTGTCGTTGCAGGAAGCACACGCCATAACAGAAAAGTGTCGGGCCGCAGGTGTGAAAACCATTCTGGCGCACGCGCAGAAATATGGCAATCACTGGCTCACGGTCAAAGAGATTGTGGACCGTGGTGACATCGGTACCGTGCATACCATTCACGCAACGGCACAGGCCTGGCTCATGCAATTGGGTACCCATCTGATTGATTACGCGCTCTGGTACAATGGCTACAGCCCGATTGACTGGGTGATCGGCCAGGCACATGGGAAGGGTAAGCTGGAGGACACCCACCGTTCCCCGGAGTATGTGTTTGCCCAGCTCGGGTTTCAGAATGGGGTACGTGGCGTTATCGAATGCGGCCCACAGGCACCCAGTTTTATGGACGAAGCACATTTCTGGGTAGATGATACGGTAACGCTGTATGGCAGCCACGGATATGCCCGTGTCATTACGGGGAATGGCTGGGAAGCGGTGACGCGTCATTCCGGAGGCCGGATACTCAAGGGGCCGGGGAAATACTTTCCCCTCTGGGATCAACCGCCCTATCAACGGGAGCTGGCAGACTGGCTGGACAGTCCCGCGAAGTCGCATTGTTGTAATGGAGAAATATCGTACCACGGATACCAGGCGGCCATGGCCATCTGTATCAGCAGCATTGAACGCCGGTTGGTAAAGCTGCCGTTGGAGACAATACCGGAGTACGATGTGTTCGACAAGCTCGGTGAAGTGTTGCCAGATTAATACCGGTTGTTGCATTTCTGAAGACGACAGCAGGCATCAGGAGGACAGGTCATGATTCGGTTGGGTGGTTCAGGAGTCACGCAGACCGGTGAAGATCCGGCGGACTGGGCACGGGCACATAAGCAATTTGGCTATACCGCTGCGTATTGTCCGGAAGGCTTGAGCCTGGAGGACATGGATACCGTGCGTGCTGTGCGGGAGGCCTATGCCCGTGAGGATGTGATCATTGCAGAGGTTGGCGCTTGGGGCAATCTGATACCGCCGAATCCGGAACAGCGCACACGTCAGCGCAAGTTTGTCTGTGAGCGGCTGGCACTTGCCGATGAACTGGGCGCGCTGTGTTGCGTGGACTATATCGGGACACTGCTCCCGGACTCGGAAATCGGGCCGCATCCCGACAATCTCAGCCAGGTAGGTTTCGACCTCTGTGTAGAAGTGGTGCGGGACATCCTCGATACCGTTCAGCCCACACGAACTCGCTTTTGCCTGGAGATGATGCAGACCCAACTACCGGACAGCCCGGAAGTATATGTAGAGTTGATTCGTGCGATTGACCGGCCTGCTTTCGGAGTGCATTTAGACCCGGTGAATCTGATTGTTTCGCCCCGGCAATACTTCAATACCGGTGCGTTACTGCGCCATTGCTTTTCGCTGCTCGGCCCCTGGATAGCGAGCTGTCACGCGAAAGACATCATACTGCGTGATACCCTGTCGCTGCATCTGGATGAAATCATCCCCGGAAAAGGCAACCTGGATTATGCGGTATTCTTGCAGGAGCTGCACCGCTTACCCGGAGAAGTGCCGCTGATGCTGGAGCATCTGGAAACAGCAGAAGAATACGCAGCAGCCCGAGACCATATTCTGGCGGTGGGTCAGGCTTGTGGTGTGCAGCTTAAATCGGTATCTTGAACATGCCTAAGAAGTGCTGTTTGGGCCTCAGCTTACATCTATACTAACACACCAGGCTAGCCTGCAAATTTTGGTTGTCTATTGTTATTGGTCGGTTGTTGCGTTTTGCAGGGTAATTTTTATGCCTTGCGGAGTTTCTTTGTTATACGTTACAATCCAACCAATGTTAATGTTGACACGGATTGTAATGCTTGTTCTGATGTGTGTACCCTGGCACATGCTATATGGAAAGACCTTGACATGAACTGTCCGGCTTGTAACGACCCCATGCTTGTCCTCGAATATGAAGAGGTGGAAGTTGATTACTGTGTATCCTGCCATGGCCTTTGGCTGGACGCGGGCGAACTGGAGTTGCTTTTTGGCAACCGCGAAATCTCGGATGGTTTCATGACCGCAGGATGCCCCTCTCACGCGCAAGATGAAACAACGCGTCGGTGCCCTGAATGTAGACGGAAAATGTTGAAAGAAACCACTGGGGGCACACCACCGGTCGTGTATGACCATTGCCCGGTTAATGATGGTATCTGGTTTGATGAAGGTGAATTGGCACTGGTGCTGAAGAATGGCAGCCCGGCACAAGGTGGTGATCAAGTAGTTAACTGGCTGCATGACATGTTTCGTGGTCAGGAAGAAGACACGCCGCCCAGTCCTTGATAATGGAACCATATCAGGGAGCGGAGAAGTTATCCTGGATGGATTCAGGTTGAATATTTCTTTAAGAGTCTATGTATACATATTATAGTGTCATCATTTGCTGTGCAGTACTCAGCTTCTGCAACTATCAGACCACTGCTGGTTGTTTTGATAAATAAGTTCCTTTGAAAATGGGAGGAGATAAACATGTTACCGATTCCATTGATAGTCATTGTTGTCATTCTTGTTGCACTACTGTTGTGGGTGATCGGTATTTACAACGCGCTGGTCCGGTTGCGGAACGCGGTTAAAAATGCCTGGTCACAGATAGATGTGCAATTGAAACGCCGCCACGATCTGATCCCCAATCTGGTAGAAACCGCCAAAGGGTATATGCAGCACGAGCGGCAGACGCTGGAAAACATCACTAAGGCACGTAATCTGGCCCAGGGTGCGAATGGGGTTGGTGAGCAGGGTAAGGCGGAAGGAGAACTGAGCCAGGCACTGAGCAATTTCTTTGTGGTAGTGGAAAATTATCCCGATCTGAAGGCCAACACCAACTTCCTGTCATTACAGGAGGAACTCACCTCTACGGAAAACAAAATCGGATTCGCACGTCAGGCTTACAACGACGAAGCGATGCAGTTTAACAATAAGATTGAGATGTTTCCCAGCAACATCGTTGCCGGTATATTCCAGTTCAAGCGACAGGATTTCTTTGAGATTGAAGTCGCCGCGGAACGTGAAGTACCCAAAGTCAGTTTCTCCTGAGCCCACTGACGGAACCTTCGCTTTGTATCATGTATTTCATGATACAGCAGGGTTTCGCAACCTGGAATCTAGTACAGTATGTGGGAATTAATTCGCGTAAATCGCAGGCGGTCACTTGTATTGGTGACCGTCATGCTTTTCATCTTGCTACTCCTGGGTTTCATACTGGGGAGTTCGCTGGTACCTCTGTTTGACGCGCGCTATCAATCCGACACTTATCAATATCAGCCGGGAGACCCGATACCCGGGTGGTACATTGATATCACTGGCGGCATAATCGGTATGACACTGGCCTTTTTCCTGTGGGGTATACAGACTACCGTCGCCTACTTCTTCGGTGGCCGTATCCTGCTGGCTGTCAGTCATGCCAAGCCCATCAGCAAAGAAGACCATCCCCAGCTTTGGAATGTGGTTGAAGAAATGACCATCGCCGCCCGGCTGCCGAAAATGCCGGACATCTATATCATCGATGATATGGCGCCCAATGCTTTCGCGACAGGCCGGGACCCGAAACACGCCGCGGTAGCGGTTACTGCTGGGCTGCTGGGGCGCTTGAACCGGGACCAATTGCAGGGAGTTATGGCGCATGAAATCGCACATATCGTTCACCGCGATGTGCTGTTCATGACCATGGTCGGCATTATGGTCGGCACAATTGTCATGATCTCCGATGTCTTTCTGCGCACCCTCTGGTATGGCTCCATGTCTGGTCGTTCTCGTCGCTACAGCTCTGGCTCGAAAAAAGACAATGGCATCGGGTTAATTATTATGTTAGTCGTCGCGATCATAGTAGCCATTCTGGCACCCTTCTTGGCGCGACTCATCTATTTTGCTATTTCCCGGCGACGTGAATACCTGGCAGATGCCGGTGCCGCTGTGTATACCCGCTATCCAGAAGGCCTGGCCTCAGCTTTGGAATCCATCGCCAGTGATACTCACCAGTTGCAATTCGCCAACAAAGTAACCGCGCCTATGTACATCATCAATCCGCTGCATAAAGAAGGCGCACGGGCATTGAATCTGACGAGCACACACCCTCCTATAAGTGAGCGAGTCAAGGTGCTGCGAAGTATTGCCGGTAGGGTTTCATTCGCGAAGTATCAGGAAGCCTGGCAAAAGGCACAAGGGCGTAAAGCGGGTAATTTGCCTGCAGCGGCATTGGAAGAGCAAGAACAGGCAATACGTACCGGTGTGAAAGAGGAACCAACCACGGAGCAGACATCACGGCAACGCATGCGGGAAGCGGGTGACTTGTTACGCAAGGTAAATGAATACACCTTTCTAGCCTGTCTTTGCGGAATGCGTTTTAAGCTGCCTCCGGATTTCAAGCACAGCAAGGTCAACTGCCCCCGTTGCCGACGTGAGCTGGAGGTGCCTACTGCACAACTGGCAACCGCAGCAGCAGTCGGTACAATGATGTCGAAGCAAGGTTCTGACGATAGCGACAAAACGGATGTAGCCCGGGGCGCAGTTGTAGCCGGAATGCTGGGAAAACATGCCGTACCAACCGCAAAACCACGTGTGCCTGAGAAGCGAGAGGTGTCAACGTCTGTAGACAAAGCACCTACCCAGGCACAGCAAACATTCACCGTCCAGCTGAAACGCGATGACCGGGGATGGACTTCATTCAAATGCCCTTGCGGTGCTGTACGTAATATCGGGCCATCATTTCAACTGACCCAAACCAAATGCTCCCGCTGTAATCGTCATATCAATATTGATTATGTGGAATAGGCGAGCTCCACAACCGGAACCAGTGGAGCAGGCTTTGCTACCGGCAGAATTAAAGTCAACAGGTCTTCATCGCCCATAGGGTCTGTCACCTCCAGCGGGTCTTTGAATGGCCCACGATGCAATTCCACTTCTGAAGCATCATGCAGAAACTGGGCATACCGTATATGCTTCGCCAAGCCGGGCAGGTGAAGATGCAGAAATGGCCAGGAAAATATATGCAGGAACAGCCGGTCTCCTTTACATGTAAAAGCGCAGCCGCTCGGTGCCGGGATGTCGGCAGGCCCACAACCGTAAATCGAATCGGCATGCTCCGCCATCCAATCAGCATATACTTTCAGCGCAGCCCGTGCACGAGCGTCCATTGTTCCCCTGGCTGTCGGGCCGACATTCATCAACAGATTGCCCCCCAGTGCGACTGTTTCTATCAACAGGTGTAACAATTGCTCCGGACTTTTCCAGGTGCTCTCGTCCCGATGGTATCCCCAGGAACCACTCAAGGTATGACAGGCTTCCCACGGCACCGGTTTACCGTTTACCCGAACCGGTTCCATCGGCATGACTTGCTCAGGGGTATGGAAATCGGCGTATTCCGGGGGCAAATCAAGTCGGTTGTTCAAAATGATATCCGGTTGTAGTGCGCGTATCAGCTTATGCAAACCTTCGCTGTCCCAATCCTCCTTTCCCTTGCCTTTCAACCCGTTGTGTTCGGCATTGGGATAGGAGAAATCGCACCATAACACATCCACTTCACCATATTGCGTAAGCAGCTCGGTAACCTGGTCTTTCATGTACTGCTGGTATTTTCGGACATCTCGCGTACTGTTAAGGACTTCCACGTCAGGACGATTACGGTCTGGGTGTATTGAATCGATGGGAAAATCAGGGTGCGACCAATCGATCAGGGAGTAATAAAATCCGATGCGTAGTCCTTCCGCGCGAAAGGCATCCACCAGTTCACGCAGTAAATCTCTGGCCGCCGGGCTGTTTGTTGCCTTATACTCGGTGTAATTCGTATCCCAAAGGCAAAATCCTTCGTGGTGCTTACAGGTGATGACCACATACTTCATGCCTGCTGCCGCTGCCTGATGTGCCCATTCTTCCGGTTTGAAACGATCTGCCCGGAACCATTCCATGTATTTTCTATAATCCGTTGCAGTAATTTCTTCTCTGTGTTGCACCCATTCATGTCGGGCTGCTGCCGCATACGTACCCCAGTGAATAAACATGCCAAAGCGCGATGTTACATAGGTCTGAAAACGTACTGGTATTTCCATAAGTCACAATTACCTTTCAAAAATTTTGACAGCAGTGAGCAACAGATACGCTGAAATTCAGAGACCAAGTATACTGATTTTCACACGAGTAATGGAAATTGCATTACTTGGCATTAAGTTGCTAATTGTGTTAATATCGTGTTCTTGTTAGATAGAATTATATCGCATAAAGCAGTACCAAGCGAATCGGATATTGTTGGATATCACTGTTACCAAATCACAACACCAACTACCAGGGATATGTTGTTATGGCACATACGAAAGACACGGTACTGTCAAGAAAGTTTTATGAGCAAAAAGAATTTTTTGAAGTACCGACTTCCTTTTTGAGGTTGGACAGCCAACTCAGTTTTGAAATATATTTGCCGCCTGATAATGACTCACATCCCCCTGTACTGTATCGCAACAAAAATCTGCCCTTCACCCAAGAAGTCAAACACCGCCTGATGGATCATGATGTTGTCACCTTGCTGATTCCAACGGAAAGCGATCAATCATTTTATCAATATATCGAAAATAACATAGGTGATATTTTAGCGGACCCAGATATTTCCATTGATCAACGCGCTACCTATTTGTATGAGTCTGCCCAAAACTTGATACATTCCATGATGAAAGACCCACGTGCTGGTGATATGCTGCATCGCAGCAGCAATATTGCAGACCATGCTGTTCACTTCATGTTCAAGGAAAGTGATGCTTTTAAAAGCCTGATGCAAGTTACCAGCTATGATTATTATACGTACACGCACAGCGTGAATGTGTTTGTCTTCAGCACAGCGCTGGCTCACGCAATTGGACATTCTGAATTTGAAGTCAGGATTTTCGGTCAGGGAACACTGCTGCACGATATCGGAAAGAGTATGATCGATCCAGCCATCATCCGTTCACGTGAGAAATTGACGCCCTCACAATGGTATGAAATCAAGCAGCACCCAGTATATGGACACCAGATATTGCTGCAGCAGGGCATTCGAGATGAAGTTGTATTGTCTACCACGCGGCACCACCATGAAAAGCTGGATGGGGCAGGTTATCCAGATGGATTAAGAGCCAATGATATATCACGCTGGGCACGCATCTGTGCCATTGCGGATGTATTTGATGCGATGACATCACGCCGAACCTATAAAGATGCAATTGGTTCCTTTGAGACGCTCAAGATCATGCGAGATGAAATGAGTACCCAGTTGGATCGACACTTTCTTCGTGTTTTTATACAGATGATGGGGTCTTCCAACGATTGAGCCAAGCCTATTATCTACTGATTCCACAATTTATCTCATGAGTTTGCATTTAGCGGCCTGATCACCCTATTGTGTTGCCTGGATTTGTCTATGTGTCGGGGAATGAATGGCCCGTAAATCATTACTCTCCGCACAACCGTTACAGACACAGGGGAGACTAAAAACTGTGAGAAAGCTTCACTTAATTTGCAATGCTCATCTTGATCCTTATTGGCAATGGGATTGGGACGAAGGTGCTGCCGCTACGATTTCTACATTCCGAACAGCCGCGGATTTGTGTGATGAATTCGATACGTATGTCTTCAATCATAATGAAGTCATTCTGTACCGATGGATTGAAGAATATGAACCAGCACTCTTCAAACGTATCCAAGAACTGGTAAAAGCAGGCAGGTGGCACATCATGGGGGGCTGGTATCTGCAACCGGACTGCAACTTGCCCAGTGGGGAATCATTCATTCGCCAGATACTCCTGGGACGTCGTTATTTTCAAGAAAAATTCGCGAAAGAACCTACTACCGCCATCAACTTTGATCCCTTCGGACATACACGGGGCTTGGTGCAAATCCTGAAAAAATCCGGTTACGATTCGTACTTGTTCTGCCGCCCAAATCAACAGGACTGCGCGCTACCGGAAGATGACTTTGTCTGGTTGGGTTTTGACGGTTCGGCCATTACCGGCCACCGTGTTTCCTCATTTTATAATTCTTCACTTGGCAAGGCGCGGGAAAAAGTGGAGCGTTGGATCAGTGATAACCCTGACAAGGCAGAAGGTATAGTTCTGTGGGGTGTTGGCAATCACGGGGGTGGTCCATCAAGACAGGACCTCAAGATGCTGCGGGAACTTCAGTCTGAAAACCGCGATTGGGATATTGTTCACTCGACACCGGAGGCCTATTTCAAAGAGCTAAACGACAGCAATCGTCCCTTGCCAACCCACGCGGACGACATCAATCCCTGGGCAGTTGGATGCTATACCTCCATGAGCCGGGTGAAACAGAAGCATCGGCAACTGGAGAATGAGTTGTATCTGGTAGAAAAGATGGCTACCTCGGCGGCATTGCAAGACCTGATGGCTTATCCAGCGGAAGACTTGGAAGAAGCCATGCGTGACCTGGCTACCTCCGAATTCCATGACAATCTACCCGGTTCATCTATTCAGCCGGTAGAAGAATCTATTCTCCGCCTGCTCTACCACGGGCTGGAAATCGTTTCTCGCCTCAAGACCCGGGCTTTTTTCTCGTTGTGCTCCGGACAGCCCAAGGCTACGGGTAACCACATCCCTGTTATGGTGTACAACCCACACCCCTTCCCGGTCAAGGGTATCTTTCACTGTGAGTTTCAATTGGCCGATGCCATCTTTGACGAGCAGTTCACAGTCCCCATTATTTATCAAGATGGTAAGCCAATTCCGACACAACCGGAGAAGGAATACAGCAGTATACCGATTGATTGGCGCAAGCGGGCTGTGTTTTCTGCTGAGCTGGCTCCGGGACAGGTTACCCGTTTTGACAGTGATTTTGAAGTCCTCGAAAAGCGGCCAGTTATGAAGCAGGATACAGAAAATGGAGCCTTTGTGGTGCGCGGCGACCAGATGGAAGTGCAGGTGAATGCCAGCACCGGCCTCATCGACAAATACACCGTCGATGGTGTTGATTATCTCCAGTCGGGAGCCTGCAAGGCGCTGGTTATGAAAGATAATGAAGACCCTTGGGGCATGCTGGTGAACAGCTATCGGGAACTGGAGGATGAATTCAAGCTGATGTCTCCGGATGAAAGTGCCCACTTCTCAGCTATCAAAGGAGACTCACTTGCTCCAGTACGTGTCATTGAAGACGGGCCGGTACGCACAGTAATCGAAGCGGTGTTTTCCTGTAAACAATCCGCGCTGGTGCAGACGTATCGCATCCCTAAACAGGGTACCGAAATCGAGGTTGAAGTTCGGGTTCACTGGAATGAGAAAGACCGTATGCTGAAATGGGCAATCCCCACCACACTGGGAAACGGCGCTGTGCTGGGACAACAGGCCTTCGGAATCCAGCATTTTCCCAACACTGGACGCGAATGTGCCGCACACAAGTGGATGGCCCTGGTGGCAGAAGATGAATCCAGGGGCATCACCTGCATCAATGACGGTGTCTATGGATTCGACGGTTGTGACGGCGAACTGCGCATGAGCCTGCTGCGCTCTCCCGCGTATTGTGCCCATCCCTGGGCGGATCGGCCCATCCTCCCACAAGACCGTTACAATGCCCGTATTGATCAGGGCGAACGCCTGTTCACCTTCTGGCTGAATGCAGGCCCCTGGGATAAGCGGCTTGAAAGTGTCGACCGGGAAGCTATCGCGCACAACGAAAAGCCCTACGCCTTGTCATTCTTCCCCACCGGTGAAGGTAAAATGCCGAAACCAGTCATTACCTTGAGTGATGATGTGGTGCAGATGTCGGCTCTTAAACTGCAAACAGGAACCGATGCCTGTATTATTCGCATCTATGAACCAACGGGTATTGGCCGCAGTTCGCGTATCACCTTGCCGCTGCATGGTATTGATGAAGAGGTAATTTTGGGGCCCTTCGAAGTGAAAACTTTTTGTATAGACACAGCTTCGAAAAAGTTGATTCCAGTAGATTTGGTTGAGCGACCGATATAAGTTCAGTTTTAATCTTTCAAACAATCGCCCGGGCTTTATGCTGGTAATACCAAACAAGTGAAGCCCGGGTGATTTTTGGTTTCTGATAGTGTAGTGAATATTTTTTTATCAAAAATGATGGCACAGAATATCAACCTTGTGGCAAATTTATGGCTTCACTGCCATATAACAAGCACAGTCGATACGATGCAGCATCGGCGCATCTTTTCCCAGCGACGCAAAATATTCATCCGTAGCCTGGCGTACCCCTTCCCACTCACCATAATCATCAAGTATCAGAATACCACCCTGAGAAAGCATGGGATACAAGACATGAAGCTCATGTTTGGTGGAGGCATACCAGTCTGTGTCAAGCCGCAGCAGAGCGATGGATTTTGGTGCGGAGGTAGTCAACGTGTCCTGCACCTTACCTTTAATGAAGTGAAGGTGTTCTGCTGCATAAGCAGTTTTTCTCATGTTTTCCTGTACATCATCAAGAGAAGCAAAACACCAGCTGTTATGTGATTCACGCTGTGCTTTTTCCCATGATATGCGACTGTCAGAACCATTGTAGCGCCGGTCTTCAGGGGTAGGCTCTGGCATGCCTTCATAGGTGTCAAAGAGATAGATGTTGTCTTGAGTCCGGCCAAGTTCCTTGAGTGTCAATGCTATCATCATGGCACTGCCACCCCGCCACACGCCACACTCTACCCAATCACCTTGAATGTTACGCTCCACCACATGTTGTACAGCCTTGTGAAGCATAAAAAGGCGCTCCATCGTAGTCATTGTATATTCATTGCATTGCGAATAGAGGTGCATGAAGGTTTTATCGCGTTCCATGTCATGCCGGAGCACAGGGCGGGTATCTTTGGGGTAGAGGTGGTAGCCAACAAGATGAAAAAGCTGCTGAATTACTTGCTTCCACAAGGCCA
>Ga0334883_1004677_pt1 | contig 12894 bp, 7 predicted proteins | sample GraSluR1_MG_6_FD_207230 | JGI IMG/M metagenome (GOLD analysis project Ga0334883, IMG submission 207230) | Sludge microbial communities from methane-producing bioreactor in Wageningen University, Netherlands - Granular Sludge_09_05-R1 | ecosystem: Engineered > Bioreactor > Anaerobic > Unclassified... | reverse complement strand
ATCCGCCGTCATCTTATCCGTCCTATCTTCCGTTGCCTTCATCCGCCGTTATCCTGTCCATCCTGTCCGCCGTTGCCGTTGCCGTCATCCGCCGTCATCTCATCCGTCCTATCTTCCGTTGCCTTCATCCGCCGTCATCCCGTCCATCCTGTCCGCCGTTGCCGTTGCCGTCATCCGCCGTCATCCTATCCGTCCTATTTCCCGTTGCCGTCATCCGCCGTTATCCTGTCCATCCTGTCCGCCGTTGCCGTTGCCGTCATCCGCCGTCATCCTATCCGTCCTATTTTCCGTTGCCGTCATCCGCCGTTATCCTGTCCATCCTGTCCATCCTGTCCGCCGTTGCCGTCCGCCGTCCCTGCCTCTCCCCTGCCGTCACCCCTGCCGTCCCCGCCTCGCAGGCCCACCGCCCCGCCGAGGCGAATGTACCTCTGACCGCTCACCACGAGGAGTGCCAAATGCCACCTGCTGCATTCGACAATCAGAAGTACCTCCACCAACAGACCGAAGCCATCCTGGAGCGTGTGGATCGAGCGGCGGGGAAGCTCTATCTGGAGTTCGGCGGCAAGCTGACCTTTGATATGCACGCGGCCAGGGTCCTGCCGGGCTATGACCCTAATGTCAAGATGCGCCTGTTGCAGGGCCTGCGGGACAAGGTGGAGGTGATCTTCTGCGTCTACGCCGGCGACCTGGAGCAGGGCCGGATCAGGGGCGACTTCGGCGTGACCCATGACGTGGCGACGCTCAAGGCTCTCGACGACCTGCGGGAGTGGGGCGTCACCAATGCGTCGGTCGCCATCACCCGCTTCCAGGACGGCCCCGCCACCGAGCGGTTGATGCGGCGGCTCAGCGCCAAGGGCATCCCCGTGTATCCCCAGCGGACGATTCCGGGCTATCCCAGCAGCGTGGACCTCATCGTGTCCGAGGAGGGGTACGGTCGGAACCCGTACATCGAGACCACCGCGCCCCTGGTGGTCGTGACCGGGCCGGGCCCGGGCAGCGGGAAGCTGGCCACCTGCCTGTCCCAGCTCTACCACGACAGCCGGCGCCATCTCCCCTCCGGGTACGCCAAGTTCGAGACCTTCCCGGTCTGGGACCTACCTGTGGATCACCCGGTCAATGTGGCCTACGAGGCGGCCACGGTGGACCTGGACGACCTCGTCTTGATAGACCCCTTCCACCAGCAGGCCTACGGCCGGACGGTGGTCAACTACAACCGCGACATCGACGCCTTCCCGATTCTGAGGGCGGTCCTGGACCGCATCGTCGCCGAGGGCGTCAGCACCGCGGTTTACCGGTCTCCCACCGACATGGGGGTCAACCGGGTGAGTGCCGGGATCATTGACGATCGGGCGGTGAGACAGGCCTCCAAGCAGGAGGTGATCCGCCGCTACTTCCGCCACCTGTGGGAGGTGCGCCGGGGCTTCGCGCCGCGGCATGTGCTGGAGCGCGCCGAGAGGCTGATGGTGCGTCTCGCGCTGACCCAGACGGATCGGCGGGTGGTGCAGCCGGCCCGCGACGCGGGGGCCGAGGCCGAGCGCACTCACCGCGGCAATGACGGCTTCTACTGCGGCGCCGCGCTGGAGCTGCCCGACGGTAGCATCGTGACGGGCAGGAACTCGCCGCTCCTGCACTCGGCCTCCGCCGCCATCCTCAATGGGGTCAAACGCCTGGCGGGCCTGCCCGACCGCCTCCACCTGCTGCCCGAGACCGTGGTGGAGAGCCTGACGGAGTTCAAGCGCACCTACATGGCCTCCAATTCCGCCAGTCTCAACGTGCAGGAGTTGCTGGTGGCGCTGGGGATCAGCGCCGCGAACAACCCCGCCGCCAAGGCCGGGGCGGAGCAGATCGTCCACCTGCGCGGGATGCAGATGCACCTCACCCACGCCCCGGGACCGGGCGATGAGACCGGCCTCAGGAAGCTGGGGGTGGCCGTGACCACCGATGCGGAGCCCACCAGTCAGGGGTACTTCCTGCGCTGAGCACGGGCCGGTGGCTCCCCCGCCTTGACGGGCCGGGAGCGCAGGGGCCAAGATGAGCGCCGAATCACGCCGGCCGAGAGGGCCTCCCGGCACCGCGCGGTCTTCGTACCGCGACGGAGGTGCTGTGCGGCAGCTCGACGCTGCGAAGCGGAGAACGGTCTATGAGCACGGACGAGGCATTCGCCGAGTTGCGCGGGTACTACTCCGCCCACACCGTCGCCGATTCGGGCCGCAACCCGCTGTGGGAGATCCTCGATGAGCTGGCCGCCGCCCATCCCGAATGGAGCGCCCTGCAGCTCAAGACGGCCCAGCACGAGACCATCGCGCGGCACTTCTCGCCCGTCATCTTCCGGCACGTTCCCTTCTACTTCGAGATGGGCGTCAAGCCCTCCGAGTGCCGGGGCCATGCGATCGAAGGCAATGCGGGCAGTTGGCTCTATTGCCGCAATAGCCATCTGTTCCGCGATGCCAACCCACTGGAGTTCGACCAGTACCGGGCTTCCGGAGTCAGGGGCGTCCATCTCGCCGCCCCCTATGCCGACGCCATCTTCCACCACTGCTTCGCATACCCCAATGTGGTGGACAACGGCCTGGAGGCCATCTACCGGCAGGCCGAGGCCCAACTGGCCAACTGCGCCACACCGCAGGAGACCGAGTTCATCTCCTGCGCCATGCGCAGCCTCTTGGCCGTCAAGCTCATCGCCGAGAAGTTCGCCGACGCCGCGGAGGCCCAATTGGCCGCGACCACCGACCCGGCCGTGCGCCGCAACCTCCAATGGATCTCCCAGACCGCCCGCGAGGTGCCCTGGCGCGCGCCGGCGACCTTCCACGAGGGCCTCAATACCATCTGGCTGCTCTTCGAGCTCTGTGGCTCCATCGAGGGGATCGTGAGTTCACTCCTCGGCCATCTGGATCTGACCCTGCGTGATCTCTACCACGGCGATCTGGAGGCCGGCCGCCTCACCCGGGACGAGGCCTACGACCTCATCTGCCATTTCCTGATCCTCGCCCAGTCCAAGTACGACATGGACAGGCCCGTCAAGGACAGCGTCAATGGCCTGGAAATGGCCACCACCATCACTCTGGGCGGCTGCGACGCGGAGGGCGAACCGGTCTGCAACGACCTCACCTTCCTGTTCCTCGATGCCCACCACGATCTGCGGCTCAACTTCCCCAAGACCCATTGCCGGATCTCACCCGACTCTCCGGCGGACTACCTGGCGCGCATCAACCGCAGCTTCGCCGCCGGGCGCAATACGCTGGCGCTGCTCAGCGATGAGGCGCTGATCGCCGCGCAGGTCAAGGCCGGCAAGCGTCTGGAAGACGCCCGCCTCTACGTGGCCGGAGGCTGCTGGGAGGTGATGATCGAGGGCTGCGAGCACTCGGCGGGGGCGAGCAACTACTTCAACATGCTGCGCATCCTGGACTTCTCCATCCACGATCACGCCGAGGTCGAGGCGGAGGTGGGCCTGCGGTGCGAGAAGCTCGATGACGCCCGGGATTTCGAGGATCTCTACACGCGGGTGGCCGGCAACATCATCCGGGCCATCCGCAAGATGTGCCATGCCATCGGCCGCTACGGATGCGTCTGGCCCGACGTGAACCCCTCGCCCTTCTTCTCCGCCTGTCTGGCCGACTGCCTGGACAACCGCCGGGACTATACCGCCGGCGGCGGACGGTACAATCCGCACGGACTGCCTTTGACGGGCTTTGCGAACCTCATCGACTCGCTCCTGGCGATCCAGACGCTCTGCTTCACCACCGAGCACCACACGCTGGACGAGCTGCTCTCCGCGGTGCGGAACAACTGGGAGGGCTCCGAGGCCATGCGGGCCGAGGCCCTCGCCGCCCCGCACTATGGCGACAATTCGACGGTCTCCAACGCACTGGCCCAACGCCTGCTAAAGGACATCCACGAGAACACCCGCGACCTGGTCAACGAGCGCGGCGGGCCGTTCCAACTGGGGATCTACGTCTACAAGGAGACCCTCTGGTGGGGCACTCTGACCTCGGCCACCCCCGACGGACGCCGCGCCGGGGATGTGTTCGAGCCCGGGCTGGTCCCCTCCCGCCTGCGCCGCGGCGATCTCACCTCCACCATCCAAAGCGCGGCGGCCCTCGACCTGAGCCTCTGCCCGGCCGACAGTCTCCTCACCCTCTCGCTTCCCCTCGGCCAGACCGACGACAACGCCCTGGCCGCGCTGGAGCGGGTGTTTGCGCAGTCAGGTGTGGGCATGTTACAGCTCAACTGCGTGGATCCAGATGAGCTTTTGGACGCCAGGGAGCACCCGGAGCGCCACCGCGACCTCGTCGTCCGCCTCGCGGGCTATTCCGTGCGGTTCGTGCTCCTGGAGCCCGAGTGGCAGGATGAGTTCATCGCCCGCACCCTCTACTCGCCCGCATGAGCTCGCCCCTGGGAGGTCAAAGCCGTGCAGGAGGCCGCCGACCCCGGGCTGCTCGCCGACCCCGGGCTGCTCGCCCGCGGGCTAGTCGCCCGCCAGGAAGCGCACCCCGAAGAGCAGGGCCGCCAGCACGCCGAGCACCAGGGTCAGGACCCCGACGGCGGTCTGCATCCCCGGACTCATCACGCTCAGCGACGAAACCCGGAAGGCCTTGAGCTGCTCGATGGCCGTGGCGAACTGCTGCGTCGGGGCCGTCTCCGTCGCCCCGGAGGTGGCGAGCCACTGGAACTGCTGACGGAACTGCTCGATCTGCTGGTACATGGCATCGGCCCTGCCAAAGTCCGGGTTGGGAAACAGGAATCCCAGCGTCTGCACCCGGTCACGGTGCTGCAGCAGGGCCTGTTGCGCCGCCGTCATGTCCGCCACGACCCGCTCGGCATCGAGCTGGCGACGCCCATGTCCGACGGCGGTATTGACCGCCATGGCGCTGAGCGACCCCGTGCCCACCACGTATACGGCCAGGGAGCAGACAAACAGCAGACCGAACAACCACCAAAGGCTGCGCATCCGCATTACCACCCTGAAGGTGCCATGGAATAGACGCCGTTCTCGGCAAGGGAGTATACCCCGCAGACGACGGGTTCAGGCGCTCGTCTCCTGCGCATCCGCCCGGCAAGGTGCGCCGTGGGCCGGCGGCCCTCGAAGAGAGTCGCACGTACTCATGCCGTTACGCTGGCGGCGTGGCCCTGCCTCACAGCGGCCGCAGCAGCGCCCGGTGCTCCAAGAGCAACTCCATGATCTCGTCCGCATGCTCCTTGGCGGTGTCCAGTATCCAGCTCGACGCCAGCATCGAGGCCATGCGCCAACTCCCCGCCTCGATCTGGGCGCGCACGCGCGGGAGGTACTTCTCGCAGTCGAACCCGAGCAGGTGCTCCAGAAGGAAGGCGGCCAGACAGCCCAGGAATGCGGGCCGCGACGAGGTCGATAGACGCTCGAAGGCGCCCCAGACCCGCTCAGGATAGGGCTCGATGGCGCATTCCAGGATGTACAGGGCCAGGGCATAGATGTCGTCGCGCGGGTCGGTGGCCAGCTCCTCCGTCAGGTCGAGCACGAACCTCGCGTTCTGGGCGAGGTATTGGCCCTCGCGCAGCCACTCCAGACACAGGTAGCGGCGGGCGAACCTGCGGCTTGCCGCGAGGTACCTGAGGGCCTCCCGCTCGGCCGCATTGAAGCGCGGCCTTGGGTGCCAGCACTCATAGGGATGCATCCTGCCGATCCGGTTCCGCGCCCTCTTCGCGGCGAGATCGGGGGGGAGCGGAATCTCCAAAAGCCAGTAGGGCGGCGCAAGGACGTCCATCTCGAGGTTGCGCGCCGTCCACTCCGCGCGCTCCGGAGCGTCGCGAGCCGGGCCCCAGTTCCACTCCCGGAGGCCCAGCATCTCCCGCATCTGCCAGTCACCGGCGAGGATGCGCTCGCGTATGAGCGGGAAGTAGCTGTCGGGAAGCTGACGGAGCAGCTTCACGGCCACGGCCGCGCGCACGTCCGCCGAGCGGCTGCTCCCCAGGCGCTGGATAACACTCCAGCACCCTTCGTGATCCCGGCGGACCAGGTCGCTCAGGCCGTCCACCGCCCCCCACCGGATCTCCTGGCGCGCGTCGCGGGCCAGCAGTTCGAGCAGTTCGAAAACGATGTCGGCATTGCCGGGGCTCGCAGCCCACCACAGCCTCCGGAGGCACTCGCGACGGTCGCCTATCGCCCGGCTTGCCGCAAGCCGGCGCAGGGCCTCCCGCGCCGCCTCGCCCAGGACGGGGCGCGAACCGCCTTCGGACTGCGGCGTCTGGCACATGGTCGGTACTCCCTCGACGCGATGGGACCGCCCCACCCGTGCCCGCGGGTCCCGCCCGGCGGGACCCGCAAGGTACGGCGCCGCAGCCATCGCGAGTAGGCTCTCACCGACGGCCCACCCGTGCCGTCCCCGTCGTTCCCCGCCACGCGCCGCGGCCGTTCCCCGCCACGCACCACGCGCCACGGCCGTTCGCCGCCCGGCTCTCGGCCACGGAAGCCCTCAGGCCTCCCGCTCGCCCCGCAGGTCCTCCTGGCTCAGGCCCAGGTAGCCGCCGATGGTCATCAGGAACTCGAACACATCGAGGACCGGGTGCAGCTTCCGCTCCGTGCGCCGGGCCCAATCTACCACCGCCCACGCCGCCTCCTCGGCATCCGCCGCCCCCTCGCTCCTCCTCACCAGAGCCACGCTCAGCAACCGTGCCATGTCACCGAAGTGGCCCAGGATCTCCCAGGACCGCGCCTGGGTGGCGTTCGGCGACTCGAGGCCCTCCGCCACCATGGGCTGCATCTTGTCCACGGCGGCGGGTATCTTGGCCCACGCGCGGCGCGCGGCCAGTTCGGCCTCCGCGCCCCCCTCGCCACGCAGCACGCTGGGGCAAAACAGCTTCGACAGGCTCTTGAGATACGCTTCCACGTCCTGGGCACCCTCGCCGTAGCATGCCGCCAGGTGATCGGTTGCGATGGCGTCCAGCGACAAACTGCTGTCCCACAGCGTCCGTCCCAGAACGGCCATGCCCAGGCCTGTGGGGAAGAACACGCGCTGAACCTGGCAGCTCATGAAGCCGTTGAGGCCGATCTTGCCCAGGCCGCGTACATCGTCGTGGAGCACCTTCGCCAGCGCGAACTGCCCGGGGTCCTTATAGTGGTCCCACATGAAGTGGTAGTCGAAGTCGAAGCCGTCGCCGGGAAACTGCGCCTCCCAGGCCCTCAGGAAGGCGATGTTCGTCCCCGGGTCGGCCGGGAACTTCAGGCGGTTGCGGCGGAACGGGGGGAGCTTGGCGTCCTGCACCTTGGCGGCCGAAAACGAGCTGGAGTACGACCGCGTGATCGGCGCGAACATCAGCAGGAAGCGCTCCGGGTTACTGATCCGCTCCTTCTGCGGCGGCCACAGCAGGTCGACGTACGCCAAAAACACGATCTTCGTGCCGATACCCGCCGCCGTGAGCTGTTCGTCCAGTTCGTTGAGCATCCTCACATACAGGTCCGAGGGGCGGGTATCGCGGCACAGGGGGCATTCGCAGTGGTTGTTGACCCCGTCGGCGAGCCAGAAGTGGATCACATCCACATCCGGGTTCTCCCGGGCGTACTGCACGATGGCCTCGGTGATGATCTGGCGCGTCTCGGGGTTGCCGTAGCACAGGTTGGTGTTGAGGGCGATATTGCCGTGCAGCCGGCGCTCTCCGCCCACTTCCGCCAGGTGCTGCACGGCCTGCTCGGGGATCGGGCCCTCATGGGGGTACCAGCCCGGCCCGGGAATCCCGAAGGGCTCGCAGGTCCAGCCGTGGCCCACCAGGTGCAGCGCCAGGCCGCGCTTGCTGATCTCGGCCCGCAGCCTCCGCGTGAGGTCTGCGGCCTTCTCGACGGTCATGCCCTCGCTCCGCCGGCGCGGGTTGAGTTCGTGCTCGTACCAGCGCTGGAAGAAGTTGTAGCTGTCCCGGAACTGCAGGAAGTAGGCGTTGAAGCCCAGCTTGGGCAGCCAGTCCACCATGTCGCGCACGTGCTCCCAGCTCACCGCTCCCTCGATGCACACCCCCCGGTGCCGGTAGGAGGGTTTTTCGCGCAGGTTAACCTGTGGCAGCGTCGTCCCCAGGTGCGGGATGATCTCGCCGTTCTTGCCCGGCCGCACCCAGCGACAGCCCAACTCCGTCAGATAGCGGTACGTGCCCAGCAGCACGCTGCGGTCGTTGGCGCCCGCGATGATCCCGCCCTCCGGGCCCATCTCAACCACAACCTCGTCATCGAACTCGCTCTCGGAGGTGGCGGGAAGGCCCATCTGTGCGAAGGTGCCCAGACGCACAGTGCCCCCCGCTTTGGCCTCTCCCCGCTCCGCCCCAATGAGCAGCCTCAGGTACCGCCGGAGCTCCTTGGCCGCGAACCTCGTCGCCACGCCCGATCCCATCGAATGGATGCGCATGCTGTTGCCTCCTGTGAGATGCACCGGGGTCCTTCCATACTTCGGCCGAAAACATCCGCCTGCCGTGGAAATGCCATCCTGAGCGTCCGTCTCGCGCAGCGAGATAGCGAGGGGCCCTGCTACGTCCCGGGAGATTCCTCGAGCTGCCCCCGCCGATAGCGGGCCGGGAGGACACTTCGCCGCGGGCAGGCCCAGACCTGCGCGGCGGGCCGCCTGCAACTCTCACAGGCACCCGGCACCTTTCCCGTCTTCCGACCCGATACCATCCGCCGCCGGGCAGGTCTCACCCGCGCCCCAGTCGAACTTCGCTTACTCCGGACGGCGGCTGCCGGGAAGCCAGACGCCGGGCTCGGGGCTCCGGGCCCGTGGTACTGCCCGGCGCGACAAGGGCCCGCAACCGCCCGAGGTGCACGATGACAGCCTCACTGACCGCGATGGCGGCATTGGCCGCCATGGGAACCCTCACCACTCTGCCGGACGCGAGAGGAGCCGAGCCTGTGTCCACCCGGGCAAGCATCGAGTTCGTAGGCGAAGGCGCCGTCGACACCCTGCAACCGGGCGTGCTCCTGTTCACCGACCGGAGCTATCTGGCCGCCGACCTCCCCGACTCCCTGGACGGGACGTCCTTTCTGCGCCGCAGCATCGACCATCCGGCCATCATCGGCGTCGCGCAGCCCGGGGAGCTCTTGGCCATCACCCCCGACCCGGGAGACCCCGGCGCCTGCGCTCAGGGTGCCTGGCTGGAGCGCAACGGCTTTGCTCCCATCACGCCCCCGGAGACCTTCCAGCTCTTCGGGCAAAGCAGTCTGGACATCGTCCGCGTCTACCGCAAGATGGTGGCGCGGGGCGAGGAGCTCATCGCCCGCAAGTACGTGCTCTTCGCCGGGTTTCACAGCGCCACTCAGACCGCCGAGTACCCGACATCCTGGGCCGACAACCGTGGCGAGCGCCTGTACAACGGCATCGTGCTCCCCGAGACCTGGCCCCCGCCCACGATCGTCATGGCCGGCACCGATCCGCTGCCTGTCCCCTACCTCGAGGCGCGACCACAGGTGGTTCCCATCGACGTGGGCCGGCAGTTGTTCGTCGATGACTTCCTGGTCGAGCACACGGACCTGCGCCGCACCTTCCACATGCCGGAGAAGTACGCGGGCAACCCGATTCTCAAGCCGGAGACGGAGCTGGAACTACACGGGGAGCTCAACTCCGCGGCGGTGCCCAAGAGCGGCGGCGTCTGGTGGGACCCGGCCGAGGGCCTCTTCAAGATGTGGTACGAGGCCGGCTGGATCGGCACCATTTGTTACGCCACCAGCAAAGACGGGCTGCACTGGGAGCGCCCGGCTCTGGACGTGAACCCGGGCACCAATCAGGTGCTCCCGGCGGACCTCACCCCGGATTCGTGGACGGTGGTGCCGGACTTCGCCGCCCAGGACCCGTCTCGGAGCTACACCCTGCGGCTGCAGCCCCCGGGCGCCACCCAACCCGGCCTGTGCATGACCTCCCCCGACGGCATCCACTGGACCAACCGCACCCCCACCGGCCCCGCCGGTGACCGCAGCACACACTTCTACAACCCCTTCCGGAAGAAGTGGGTGCACAGCATCCGCTCCGGAGGCAGGGGCCGCGCACGGGAATACTGGGAGTGTGACGACTTCCTGGCCGGAGCCCACTGGGAGCGCAATGAGCCCGTCCCCTGGGCGATGGCCGACCGCAACGACCCGCCCGACCCGGACATCGGCTTCATCCCACAGCTCTACAATCTCGACGCCGTGGCCTATGAGAGCCTCATGCTCGGAGCCTTCGAGATCCACCGGGGCCCCGAGAACCCGGATTGCGAAGCCCTGGGACTGCCCAAGATCACCGAGCTGAACTTCGCCTACAGCCGCGACGGCTTCCACTGGCACCGCCCGGACCGCAGGACCCACATCCCGGCGGAGCGCCGCGATGTCTGGGACCGCGGGTACGTGCAGTCCGTCGGCAATATCTGCACGGTCCACGGCGACAGGCTCTACATCTATTACACCGGCTTCCAGGGCGACGTGGACCGCCGCGGCGTGAACTGGCTCAGAAACGGCATGTACCACCGCGGCGCCACCGGCGTGGCCTTCCTGCGCCGCGACGGCTTCGCCTCCATGGACGCCGGCGACAGGCCGGCGACGCTCACCACCCGTCCGGTCACTTTCTCCGGCCGCCACCTGTTCGTCAATTTGGATGCCGCTCAAGGCGCGCTGCGCGTGGAGCTGCTTGACGCAGACGGTAGCCCCATCCGGCCCTTCACCCTGGCCAACTGCCGTCCGCTCACCGCCGACGGCACCCTGGAGCCCGTCATCTGGGAAAGCGGCGCCGAGCTTCCCGAGCTCGAGGGTAGGGCTGTACGCTTCCGCTTTGAGCTCACCAATGGCCGCCTGTATGCCTTCTGGGTCAGCCGGGATGCGACGGGGCGCAGCGAGGGCTACGTCGCCGGGGGCGGCCCCGGTTACACGGGACCTCGCGACACCGTCGGCCGCGCCGCCCTTGCTGCCGCCGCTGCTCTTCGCTCCCACCGTCGGTGAAGGCGCAGGTCGACCTCGCCAGCCTACGTCGCCGTCATCCTTGCCGTTGCCGTTGCCGTTGCGCGCCACGCATCACGCGCCACGGCCCTTCGCCGTAGCCCTCTCCTGAGCGGTGTTTGCGAAGGAGAGGGAAAGCGGGTCCCGCTCGGGACCCGCAGGGAGCGGCGCCGTTGGCCGTTGGCCGTCGTCCCGCCCTGCGGGATCCGCCTTTGCAGCCCGAATCCGTGCCGTCCGCCGTTGCCGTTGGCCGAGCACTTCCCAGGCCGTCGGCAACACACCCCCGAGAACCACCGTGCCCGCGGGCTTCCGAGCCCGCAGCCGTTGCCGCAGCCGTTGCCGCAGCCGTTGCCGTTGCCGTTGCCGTTGCCGTTGCCGTTGCCGTTGCCGTTGCCGTTGCCGTTGCCGTTGCCGTTGCCGTTGCCGTTGCCGTTGCCGTTGCGCGCCACGCATCACGCGCCACGGCCGTTCGCCGTAGCCCTCTCCTGAGCGGTGTTTGCGAAGGAGAGGGAAAGCGGGTCCCGCTCGGGACCCGCAGGGAGCGGCGCCGTTGGCCGTGCCGTCGCCGTCGTCCCGCCCTGCGGGATCCGCCTTTCCAGCCCGAATCCGTGCCGTCCGCCGTCCCCGCCGTTCCCGCCGTTCCTGTAACCTATCTCCTGTCACCTATCTCCTGTCACCTATCTCCTGTAACCCGCCGTTCCCCGCCCACTCGTCAATCCACCTCCGGACAAGGAGGACAACGGCGGCCAACGGCCAAGAGTCAGGCTCCATTGCCCCTGACTCGCCCCCTTATAGAGGTGCCCTGTGGTTAGCATCACGCGGTTCGTCTTCTCTCTCCCCGCTCGCCCCGATCTGGGTGACTGGGCCGGCGCCCGGCTCCGCGGCGTGCTGGGTAAGGCCCTGCGCCGCATCGCCTGCGCCACCCATGCCCGCACCTGCCACGCCTGCCCCGTGCGGGACATCTGCGCCTACGCCTACTGCTTCGAGACTCGCGCCGCGGAGGACGGCAAGTTCCACAGCGGCGGCCAGGACGTCCCCAGGCCCTACATCCTCCGCCGTCCCTCGTGGGAGCCCGAGCGCGGCCTGCTGCGCTTCGACTTGGTCCTTGTGGGGCGCGCGGTGGAGATGTTCACCTACTTCGCCCTGGCCATCAAGGACTGGGAGCAGCCGCACATGGGTCCCGACCACTCCGCCGGGGTCCTCGAGGCCATCACCCAGCGCCACCCCTTCAGCGGAGAGTGTCACCCGGTCTACACCCGGGCCGAGGAGGTCCTCTTTCCCCTGCGGCTTCACCTCTCGCCTACCGACATAGAGCAGGCCGCCGCCGGCATTGACCGCCGTGTCGCGATACGTTTCCTGACCCCCACCCGCCTGAAGCACCGGGGCCGGGAGGTGACACAGGCGCCCCCCTTCCACACCCTGATCGCGGCGCTGTGCCGACGCTTCGAGGCCCTGGAGCAGGCCCACGACCTGCCGAGGATCATCGCCGACCCGCGAGGGCTGATTGGCCAAAGTGATGGGGTCAGGCTCGCAGGCTGGGAGGGCCACCGGGAGGCCCGAGAGCGCTATTCGTACCGGCAGAAGCAGCGCATGCACGTGGAGGGGATCGTGGGCGAGGCGGTGTACGAGGGCGACTTGAGGCCCTTCGGCCCGGCGCTGAAGCTGGGGGAGTTGGTGCACGTAGGCAAAGGCGCGGTATTCGGGCTGGGGGAGATGGAGGTGAGCTGAGGGCAGCGGCCGCCCCGCCCGTCCGCCGTTGCCGTCGCCGTCGTCCGTTGGCCGAGCACCTTCCAGGCCGTCGGCAACACACCCCCGAGAACCACCGTGCCCGCGGGGCTCCAGGCCCGCAGCCGTTGGCCGTTGCCCGTTGCCCGTCCAACCTCTCCCAGGCCCGAAGCCGTTGGCCGTTGCCCGTTGCCCGTTGCCCGTTGGCCGTTGCCCGTTGCCCGTCCAGCCTCTCCCAGGCCCGCAGCCGTTGGCCGTTG
>Ga0334883_1004672_pt1 | contig 12902 bp, 12 predicted proteins | sample GraSluR1_MG_6_FD_207230 | JGI IMG/M metagenome (GOLD analysis project Ga0334883, IMG submission 207230) | Sludge microbial communities from methane-producing bioreactor in Wageningen University, Netherlands - Granular Sludge_09_05-R1 | ecosystem: Engineered > Bioreactor > Anaerobic >... | reverse complement strand
ACAATAAAGTAGAAGCGAACAAAGAATGCCTTTATTTTAACATTTCATCAAATGAAAACAAAACGCAGCTTATGGTAATCATAGATGAGCCTATCTTGGGAATCTAGTTCACACAAATCTGCGAATAGAAGAAGCAAAAAACAAGAATGCATTAGAAAGTCAAATCTGATTCGAAGATTTATCAGCCAGGCAGATGAGAGAAAGTTCTCTCAGTAATTACACTACACGAGATGACGTATTATGCCAGTGTTGCTGTCTGAATCCACTCGGTCTTTCTCGTGTGAATGAGCTTGCATTACGTTAATGTAAATAATAGAGTCTGTCCCTTTTTTGCCAATTTTTACCCAACCTATTTTCCCTCAACCAGTCGTCCCTAGACTAAATAATAATCCGATTCTTGGAGTTCATCGAAGAAGCAAGCGTCAACGTTTCTTAGATCGCTTTTACAGTAGTGATTCAAGAACTCTCTGTCAGAGACATGTTCTTTCCACTTGCTGTAATAAATGTGCCGTAAGACGAATGCAACGAAATCTTTGGGCATCATTATACGGCGTACAGGAATTCTCAAATCATTCTCTAAGCCAATATGAATGTGTGAGACCGGGTGTTTTATTGAGTCATAACTACTCTCATCGTAGTCATATCTAATAGGTGTCACAGATTGCTTCAAAACTGCTTCGCTTTTGTACTGCTCGTAGTCCGCGTAGAAATCAATACCTGAATCGTCGCACTCGCGAATATCGAAGCCTTCATTTTTTAGAAATTCCTCATAGCAAATGATGATTTTTGGACATTCATAAAAGGCATATCTAATTATCTTCACCCTTTCTTCCATAACTATATAGGAGAATTGGAACAATGAAGAATCATTCTCTAAAAGGATATCATAATCATAGTTTTCCCTAGCTATCTCGTAGATTTTCGCATAGTTGTTCTTCTGAAACTCTGACATGAATTCGTGAGAGTAGCTTCTTTTAAATGTCACTCCCCTCACGGTATTTACTGCAAACACTAAGTCAGTCATTTTCAAAAGCTTCAAAGCTTTATTGAAGCCGATCTTAATTCTCGCTTCCAGGCTCACTCTTTCTCGAAATCCCTTCAAGCATTTTCATTGCATCCTCATGAGACAAGTTATGCTTTCTGATCAAAATCTCCAGTTCCTCCATAGCCAATACCCTTCTTTTATTCGAGTTTGACCACTCTCGGCGTAGAGTTCTTATGTCTTCCTCTCCAGGATAGACGAACTTTAGATATGGAAAGTTGGATTTTGCTTTGTTTATTTCTTCACTCAGTGTCCATGAACCTATTCCAGAGACTTTTAGCCAGCCCAGTGTTCTTGTGAATGCAGTAAACACTTTATTCCTTTGAAGGATGTTGTTTTTATCGTGTTCCGAAAAAGCATCAGCGCCGACAACATATACAACCGCTGCTTGGTTACCTTTAGCCCGATACACGGTGGTAAAAGTGATGCAGTTGTCTTTAGAAAACTCGTCCCCTCTATATGATTCAAGAACATTGTTACTGAAGATTTCATGGCTAAGCAGCTGCTCTCCGATCTTTCTAAAGTATACTCTGGCATTTCTGTCGTCAAATGAAACAACCATAATGTCTTCTGGAAGAAGTTTATCGGCAATCTGCTTTTCTATTGATTCACAAACCCAGTTGATTTCATCGTCAAAATCTTTTGCTCTGTACGCTTCGATCATGTCATCTATGGCTTGCTCTCTAGAGATCAAGGAGGGGCTATTCTCTTCAGGCCGCTCAATCACTGTGTATTGACCAGCTAAACAATTGCCAGAAACAACCAAATATCCAAGGTCTTCCCAGTGTTCTCGGTTTTCGAGACGCTGAACAATTCTGTCACTATAGATACCGAAGCCAATTGCGTGGCTTATTACTAGAACCTCTCTTGGTGTTCTATAACACTTTTTCAATACTATATCATTATTCTGATAGGGATTCTCTTTCTGCAGTCTTTCAAGATCTATGCCTTCATCTTTGAAGGGACTCCTGAACCATGTTTTTGTGTCTTGAATTTTCACGTCCTGAATATCCTGAAGCTCATCATAAGCCCATGCAATGGAATCTTTTCTGGCTAGTCTTCGACATAACCAGTAAAACGAAGGATTGAAGTCTTGACCTTCATCTATCAATACATAATCATATACCTTCTGCAGTTGTTTATGGTGAGTAGCGAGCAGATCTAAGCATACTAGGTCAAAAGCACTTTTCGCATTCTTCAAAATGGGCTCTTTATATTCATTAGGAAACATCTCAATATTCTTAAGTTCTAATGATGCAGCTCTAAAAGTTACCGGCACCTTATTGACCAAAGTGCAAGTATCGTAGTATACACCAGGAATGCTCTCACTGCCCCATGCATGTCTGACATGGATTTTATCTTCAAAGTTAGGACTTTCGTCCTTATGAAGCCGGTAGAATCTTGATATTAGAGTCTGCACATGATCATATAGGCTTTTCGTATAGAAAGTGTAAAGTATTCTTGCTTCAGGTTGTCTAAGATGAATAAGAGCAGCTTTCATAGCCAAGACCACAGTCTTCCCAGAACCTGCGAGACCCCGAATTCTTTGTGGCCCATCAATTTGCGAAAGAGCCGCAAGCTTCTGTTGGTTGTCGAACTGCTTTATTTCGTTCTCAAGCCTATCCATTATAGCTCCCTTTGAAGCCATGTCCTCAGAGGAGACGTTTCTTTTATTTACCTTAAGAATTGCTCTGCTTCCATCAATGACCGAGATCAATTCTGAGAACACTTGTCCTTGAATCGAACTTCCAGTCTTCAGCAAGTCCTCAATTTTTCGCGTTAATTCGTTTGTTGTTCTCAAAACTTCAATGTAATCAAAATCAGCGGACGTAGCTATGTCTCCTACCACCACTGAGTTTAACTGGAAGCTTAGCTCGTTCCGCTTTCCCTTTACCCTGAAAGAAGGAATCCTAAGTAGCCTTGAAAAAAGGTAGTTGTTTACTTGATCTGCATGCATGAGAATCTCTTCTGAAGATCCTGTTCTATATGATTGCCTTGCTACATGAATCAGGAGGACTCCTAGCGTATCATGAACTAAAGTGATCTCTGGGTAACGAATCACTCCTTCAAGGTCAGTAAAGACAGGAAAAGCATAGTAAATAACACTTTTCGTAAGTCCGAGGTCCTTTTCCTTATTTTTGAGAGTACTAATGATCTCTTGAGAAATACTGTCTTCAGCAAATAACTGAGAATTAGATGTAATTAATACTTCCAATGTTGCCTCCAAATTTTGAAGTAAACCCCATAATAGCACGTGTATCCAATGCAAAACCGAAGGGTTCTTCTTCAATTCTGCGAACTAACCGTTTTTTGTATGCCGAAAACACCTTGGAGCAATGTGGTGAAAAATCCTCCTAAAAATCGCATTCTCTACAAAGATGAAAGAATACGATACCCCCCTGTTTCTCAATGCTAAAGGAATTAGAGTCACTCAACTTAATGATACAACAATTCCTGAGGTTTCCCAAATCATGGATACTCCCTTATGAATTCGATATACTTTCTCTTATCTGAATCATCTTCAAAGACATTCTGCCTGAAATTGCCTCTCTGGGTAATATGATGAACCACACCCTCAAAGACGACCCTTACTCTTCTGGGCATCCAATCACCTCACAAAGAGAAAACTGACGAAAATGGGAATCTTGCATATCCAACAATACAGATTATAGCAAAAATGGAGTCTGTCCCTTTTTTATGACATCTCATCAAACGAAAACAAAACGCAGCTTATGGTAATCATAGATGAGCCTATCTTGGGAATCTAGTTCACACAAATCTGCGAATAGAAGAAGCAAAAAACAAGAATGCATTAGAAAGTCAAATCTGATTCGAAGACTGATCTGCTTGGCAGATAAGAGAAAGTGCTCTCAGTAATTACACTACACCCGATGACGTATTATGCAAGTGCTACTGTATGAATCTACTACCTCTTTCCTCGGTCTTTCCCGTGTGAATGATTGTGCGTTACGCTGATGTAAATAATAGAGTCTGTCCCTAATTACTGTATTTTATCTCACTATTTATTGGATACGGTGTCTCTCTTCGTCTTCACAGCTCATTTGCAATATATGCGAGTGTTGCCATAACTAATAGCTCTACTTGCTGCTTGATAGATGCTGTTAGTGCGGAGACGGCTTTTTCAGAGGACATTGTTAGAGGAGGAATACCAAGTGGGATATCTAAATATCCTCTTTGTAAATCTTCTTTAGTGTGTTCCTCAGGAAGAACCTTGGAAAGAAATGCGCCAATAGCGAACGTACTGTTGTCATATCCATAGTGGTGAAGGGAAATAACCAGACGGTATTTCTTTTTATTGTCAATTTCGATAAACATTCTTCCCCAGCACTTATGCAATGATAGATTCACGTAATAACTGTGTTTGTTCGCATAGTCAATTATTTGTCTGGCATAATAGTACTCCTCATCTCCTTCTGGAGCGCAGTATTCAGTATTGATGACAGCATTAAGCTTTTGATCTAAGTCAACTTTGAAATATTCCATTTGCTCCTTAATGACTCCGAAAACACTTTGCATATTTCTGAGAATGCGATTAGCTTGTTCCTCTGCTGTAGCGGCTCGATGATTCAATAGTCTCTCATTCAGCACACTTAGGATTCTGTCATATCCTGTTGAATCCTCAACGGTCTTCAAATTGAGTGCCTGTTCAATTGAGGTAATTTGATTGTTTGCAAAGATATCAATTAACGGCTGGTATACTTCTTTGTCAGCACTTTCCAAAGCATCTATGTATTTGTCTCTGTCATCTCTGTCAATTGAAAGCGGAAAAAGCCCTGCCTTTATAAGCACAAGACTTGCTAGCAAGCGTGCTATGCGTCCGTTTCCATCCTGAAAGGGATGAATTTGAGTAAAAGCATGATGAAGGAAAGCCGCCTTCACAAGAACATGAGTATCTTTCAGTTCATCATTGTATATTCTGACTAGATTGTCCATTTCGGAATCTACTTGTTCTGGTGGACAATAGTCATAAATGACACCATCTCTCTTTGGATTATTTGGAAGTTTCTTGAATTGACCCCTCAGCAGAGGTAATGTTGTATGGTTTCCGAATTGATCAATTCCCTCCGTTGAGTCTTGATGCTGAGTGATCAAGCTGTGAAGTTCTTTGATATAGCAAACACTCAAAAGTCTATCCTCTTTAACAAAATCGAATACCCAATCGATGGCATTAAAATTATCCCTGAGATAATCCATAAGTAAACTTTGATCAATATCCGTGTCCCCATGTTGAAGGTAAGAATCTGTGAAACCTTCTCTTACGAAAGTCTCTGTAATACCTCTTTTTAGGTCATACATTCTTTCAATGATACCTGTATCAATGGCTTGTTTCCGTTTCAATTGATCGAGAAAACGGTTGTATTGTTCGGGATGTTTGCTGAATTCCTCCCGTCGTCTTTTCCATGAGGGCCAGATATTGTCAAATTTCTCCGTACTCACATCATTCCACTTATCATCATATTCTATCGGCTTCCAAATGCTGACTTTCATTTTTCCACCTCCATTTGGCCTTTCAAGAGTTAGATAATGATCAACGGAGCAAGACTACTATCCTTTCCACCTATCACGAGCGAACCTTTATTGTACTCCCGGAGTTCAAAAATTGTCACATCCCAAACAATTTGTCCGCGACACAATAGGCATTCACGTGGACCTTCGGTATATTTTGACTGAAGAGCTTTCTGAAGGTCAGTCTTGTCTACTTTCATAGAGTGACACCTCCTTTTATTAAGAAACTACACAGGTGAACATTCCTTGTCTCATCAACAATCGCTTACCCGCCAATTAACTCAATGATTTTTTTCGATTATGTATTCCACAGAACTTGAGAGATGTACAAGACTTAGAATAGTTAGCTTACCTAAGTAATATCTCGACTGTGTTTGCAATACTCCTCTTTCAGAATGCTATATACACAAATATCGGTAAATCCTGTACTTAGCATTTCATCCTGACGGTTTATTCCCTCAAAATGCAGTCCACATTTTTCGGCGACTTTTATTGATCCAATATTATCCGCACTCATTTTTATGATAACCTTGTTTAGTTCATACTGAATAAACGCGACTTCTATTATCTTCCTCACGCATTCTGTGGTTATCCCTTTGCCACTATAGTTTTCGTCAATCCAGTACATAACCTCTGTTTTCAAGTTAAGCCAATCAATGTATTTCAATCCTGCAATTCCGATCAATTGGTCATCAATGAAAATGCCGGCTCTGAAACCGTTATTCTCTGAGAGCTGTTTGAGAAATAGAGCAATAACTCTTTCCGTGTCTTCAACAATTTTAGTCTCCGTGATCCTTGGCATGAATCTCGAAAGATGTCCCATATTCTTATTCATTAACTCAAAGAAAGCTTTAGCATCTTTGTGTAGCAATAATCGTAAGAAAATGTTGTTTCTAACTGTGATTGAAAACAAGACTTCCACCTCCCAAAAAAATTTCTCGCCATATTCGGATTTAGAGGAGGAACTCAATATTTAATCCGAAATCTATTGACCTTTGATCCGACACCGAGCTTTCTAGATCGATACAAATTGGATTCCTCGATAAGAAAGCAAAACTCATTTGATCCTCCTTAACTAATGCTTTTCACGAATCTTGGGTACATACATGTGCAACTACCGAACTGTTTCTTGTAATTAAACAAGCCTTCGTTGATTTTCTCGCCCCAGTTTTCAGTGGAGGGTCCAAAGCTAAGCCATTTAAACCCTTCGTATTTCGCTTCAAGAAGTAACTTATGAATCAAGTACAGGTTTGGATAAGTTGATGAAAGTTCGTAATTCATATCGAGATACTGAGTATGGAAGACTTGTTTGAACTTATAAACAACTGCCATTGCACCATATAAGTCACTATCAGCTTCTTCCGAATAAAGGACCTCAATTCTATCAGGGAAGCGATTGATCAAATCCTGAATCTCTTTCAAAGTGTGAGTAGGAGATGTGGCAAATTTTCTAGAAAGATTTCGCTCAAGACTTTCCCAGAGACTCTCAGGCATCATCTCAACTTTAAATAAGGAAAAACCACCATCGCGAAGTGATTTTCTCACTTGATTCCGTCTTTTTGACTCGTAAATACGAAACAGTTCTTCTTCATTGTTGAACATCGATAGATCCACGATATTGCCAAGCGATATTCCTTGTAGGCAATATCCTCTTTTCCAAAAAGCCCAAAACACATCTTCTCTATGTAGTTTTGAGAAGACACCTGGGGAGATTCTAACTTCTAGGCTTTTAAATCCCAAAGAATAGTAGTGCTTTTCGATTAAATCCATATATGACAAAAGATCAAATACACTAGACTTGAAGAGATCAAATATTGGACCTGCAAACGATGTTCCCATGTGGGACACAACAGAATCATTGTTCCCTTGAACAGCAGGAAATACGCAAAGTATGTTTCCTGACTGACCATCAATTATACCTACAGATTTGTCGACAAAGCGTCCTTCCGGGTGGTATGAAAGATATCTATGTGTATTTATAAATTCACCATTAGTGGTTGGTGATAATATGAATTCATCCCATCTTTCCATAGCCATTTCGTCTATCGTTACCAAGTTTGGCTGCATTAATACCTCCTACTCACCTCTCCTTATACCATCTACTCATGAACTCTCGGTACTCTTTGTCATGGTCGAGAATCTTCTGCCATGCTTATCGATGGATCACAAATCAGATCTATGTTATTCTACGGACTTGACCACCTTCGCGGGATTGCCTGCAATTACCACATTTGAAGGAAACTTGCCGCCAGTTACCACTGCACCGGCACCAATGACGGAATTATCACCTATTTCGGTCCCCTTTAGTATTATTGCATTATTTCCGATCCAAACGTTTCTTCCAATAACAATTGGCTTTACCTTTCCGATTGAGTTTCTCCTTTCAGAAGGGGCTAAACCATGTGCATCAAAATCTATCATCTGAACGTCTTTTCCAATCAGGCAATCGTTTCCAATCTCGATTCTTTCGGCACTAATAATAAGTAGTCCATTATTAGAAGCAATATTCTCTCCGATTATTATTAGGGACTCCTTGAAGCGGGCTTGAATTTCACAGTAATTATGTAGATACTTCCCCCCCACATCAACACCAAATGATGAATTCGAACCGACTTTTACGCTCCCTTTACCTGTAAACCGCGTTTTCTGATGAAATCTAATATGCTCACCCAAGTCCAGCCTTGCACCACTTCTTCTGGCAGATCTCTTCGCTTTAGTTTTATTAATTGTGCTTCTGATTCTGTTGTGTAGTACTTTTAGAGCAAGCCTGGGATTTCTGATAGCTTTCATCAGCTTTGACAAGGTTCTATCTCTCCTTATACCATCTACTCATGAACTCTCGGTACTCTTTGTCATGGTCGAGTATCTTCTGCCACCATTCCTGATAGTTCACATACCAGTCGATAGTCTCTTTCAGATTGCTCTCGAAATCTTTCTCAGGAGAATAACCGAGCTCGTCTCTTAGTCTGCTGTCATCCAGAGAATACCTCACGTCGTGACCCGGTCTGTCCTTTACATAGTTTATCAGTTCTGTACTCTTGCCAAGTCTTTGGAGGATTGTGTTTACCATGAATATGTTCTCTCTTTCGTTTCTGCCGGCGATATTATAGACTTCACCGATTGGAGCTCTCTCCAGAACAACCTCTATCGCTCTGGCAGAGTCTCTCACGAACAACCAGTCTCTGACCTGTTTTCCGTCTCCGTAAACCGGCAGCTTTTCATCTCTCAAGGCCTTAATTATCATCACGGGTATGAGTTTCTCGGGGTACTGGTTCGGTCCGAAGTTGTTGGATGGTCTAACTATGTTCACGGGTAAACCATAAGTCTGGTTATAGGCGTAAACGAGTCTGTCGGCTGCCGCTTTGCTCGCTGAATAAGGGTTTCTTGGATTTATAGGGTCTTTCTCCGAGAAGCTGTGTTCGGAAGCCACTCCATAGACTTCATCGGTCGAGACATGTAAGAACCTCTTAAGATCAGGATTCCTTCTTGCGGCTTCAAGCAGAACGTAAGTCCCATATACATCGGTTTTTATAAACTGGTCCGGGTTGAGTATCGATCTATCTACATGGGTTTCCGCGGCGAAATTGACAACTGTATCGCATAAGGGCATTATCTGTTCAACGATACTTCTGTCTTCAATGCTTCCTACAACAAGTACTAGGCGGTTTTCCAAAAGAGCGTTTTCGACAAGTTTCCGCAATTCAGCTACCGGCGCTTGATTGTGAGCAATCCCGTCGAGCTTGAACTTCAGTCTCTCAAGATCTTTCGATATATCTGTTGCAACGCTGCTATTACCGGAAAGATCATAGCTTATCGGTTCAAGTCTTTCATGTTCTTCGGGAATGAAAAGATTGCTTCCATTCAGATGATCGGACAGGTTTGCGAGATTTCCGGCATATGTTAGAGAATCCAAGACTATTATCTGCAGGTCTTCTCTTCTTTCAAGAATATGGTTTACAAAGTTACTGCCGATGAAACCGGCGCCACCGGTAACAAGTAGTCTCTTCATACAGATCGACCTCTCTTCGTTCTTCCTTTTAACCGTTTCAGATCTTCTCTATAAAGAAAGAGTATTAGTCCCGAGCTAAGAAGAGAAACGGCAAACCACGGAAGAAGTGTTTTATTCAAGAATAACTTGGACATTACAAAAAACAGGGTTGCTATAGCCGCCGATGTGATGAATCTTCTTCTAACTTTCAGAAGACTCATCCTTGTAGTTATAATTGCCATTATAACGACTGAACAGGAGTAACCTATAAGAGTTGCAATTGAAGCGCCCTCTATTCCCAGAACAGGTATAAGAAGATAGTTCAATAAAACGTTCAACCCCGCACCAATCACCAGCGAAATTGTTACCCAGTAACTCCTCTTGATAACCAGAAGTTGATTCCCGGACGTCTGAAACAACATAAGCAGAAGCGGGGAAAGAAAGAGATACGGAGCTACTTGATATCCCAGAACATAGTCTCCGGTGAATAGTATCTGAAAAAGCAATGGAAGCCAGGGCATTATTAGAGAAGTTGCGACAAGTGATACGATTCCGAGGTATTCAAAGACCTTTGAAGTGAGCTGCACCTGGTCTTTGTCTTTCATTGTCGAAAAAGCAAAGAACTGCCAGCCTCCTGCAAAACCAGTATATATGAGCTGACTTATGCTTGCTACTTTCGAGCCGACGGCATAGATTCCATTCTGAGATATATCGAGCATATTTGAAATCATGACTCTATCGAAAGATTTGAAGACCCAGTATATTAGGAATGTCGGCATAAGTGGAAGCCCGATCTTGAGCATTTCGAGCGCGAGCTTTCTATCTGCAAATCGGAAACGAAACCATTTCCCGTTCAGAACCCAGAATATGAAGAGCTTTGATACTACCGAAGCAAAACCACCCATAATAAGCCCGAACAGAGGGTCAACAAAGACTATTAACGGAATACTTATTCCATAGCTTATAAGGGGAGTGACGACACTCAGCACAACATACACTTTTCTCTTGTTCTGCATCCTCGTCGGAGCTGCTATTATACTATCCAGTGCACCTAGAGCGATCTGAACTCCCATCAGCATTACCCATATCTGATACACATCTGTCGTAAAAAGCAGACGCGACAGAATCTTGCTGAATAGTATTACCGCAGTTCCAGCAATTGTCGAGCTTAAAGCCACAACTGATAGTGCGCTTGAGCAGACTTTGAGCTTATGCTCCTGTGTGTCTTCATCGAAGAACATTCTGAACATGGCGTCGTACATTCCAAGCATGGCAAATGCAGAGCCAAAAGACACCAGAACGTGAAGAAGATCTGAAACACCGTATATAGAAGTGTCCGGTATGAGCCTTGTGATTATGGGAACCATCACAACCGGGATGGCTTTCCCGATAATCCCGGTCATACCATAAACGAGAAAGTTTTCTACAAAAAGCCTTGCTCGACTCATTCCGGTTTCTCAATTCCCATCTTCTCGAAGTAATGTTCGTACATGATCTTGTTGGCTACGTAATAAGACTCGAAAGTACCAGTGTCCATCCATCTGCCCTGAACAAAGTCGTACTCGAGCTCTCCAAGCTCTATGTACTTGTTGTTGACGCTGGTTATCTCATACTCGCCTCTTGCGGAAGGCTTTATATGGTCTATGACATCGAAGACTCTCCTGTCATAAATATAAGCTCCGACAACTGCATAGTCGCTCTTCGGGTTTTCCGGTTTTTCCTGGATCTCTACTACCTTTTGCTCGTCGAGTGCAGCCACTCCAAACCTCTGCGGATCTGCGACTTTTACGAGCAACACTCTGGCTCCCTTTCCATTCTGTGCGTTTTCGTAATTCTTCACAAAGTAATCTACAGGCTTTTCAAATACGTTGTCTCCGAGAACAACCAGAATGTTCTCCTCTCCCGCGAATTCTCTTGCGAGCCTCAGTGCATCGGCTATGCCGTTGGCCTCGTCCTGGACCTTGTAAGCGAATCTCAGCCCAAAATCAGAACCGCTTCCCAGAAGGTTTACCATATCCCCCATGTGTTCGGTGCTGGTGACTATAAGAACGTCTTTGATACCGCTAGCCTGCATATTGTGGATAGGATTATAGATCATAGGCTCCGGCCCTACCGGGAGCAGATGCTTATTCAAGGACTTCGTCAAAGGATAAAGCCTCGTTCCTTTGCCACCTGCAAGAATAACGCCCCTCATACACTCACCCCTTTGAACGTATTTATCTTCTCGATTACATAATCGACTTCTTCATCTTTCATGCCGTTATATAGCGGCAGGCTGAGAATGCTGTCTGCATAGTCCTCTGTTATCTGAAAGTCGCCCTTTTTGTATCCGAAACGTTTGTAAGCTCCGGAAAGATGCGGCGGGACTGGATAATGTATTTGAGTCCCTATTCCGTTGTCAGATAGATATCTCTGGAGGTCGTCTCTTTCACTGCACTTGACAACGAAGAGATGCCACACGTGCTTGAAGCCTTCTTTAATCTTCGGTAACTCTATAAGGGGATTGTTGATCTCTTTTAGATACTTCTCGGCTACTCTTCTTCTATCGTCTTCTAGATCGTTCATGTGTTTGAGCTTAACACTGAGCAACGCCGCCTGGAGTTCGTCAAGCCTCGAATTCACGCCTTCGATCTCGTGGTAGTACTTCTTGACACTCCCGTAATTTCTTAACAGTCGCATCTTTTCGGCTAGCTCTTCGTTGTCTGTGACAATTGCCCCGGCGTCTCCAAAGGCCCCGAGGTTCTTTGTAGGAAAGAAGCTAAAACAGTTTATGTCGCCGAAAGTCCCGATATTCTTTCCATTGACAGTCGCTCCATGTGCCTGCGCACAGTCTTCGACGACAAAGAGATTGTGTTTCTTTGCAATAGCCATTATCTCTTCCATTCTTGCTGGCTGGCCATAGAGATGTACTGGAAGAATAGCCTTTGTTCTTTCAGTGATTGCTTCTTCTATCTTTGCGGGGTCGATATTGTAGAATTCATCCGGTTCGACAAAGACTGGCGTTGCTCCGTTCTCTGTTACACCCAGAACCGAAGCGATATAAGTATTTGCGGGGACTATGACTTCATCGCCTTCAGAAATCCCGAGCGCTCTGAAAGCGAGAATAAGCGCGTCCAGGCCTGAGTTTAGACCTACGCAATGCTTGAGGCCGACGTAATCGGCAAACTCCCGCTCGAATTGACTCACTTTCTCTCCGAGTACGTACCAGCCCGAATCGAGAGCTTCAAGAGCAGCCCTATCGTACTCTTCTTTGAACATGAGATACTGAGGTCTGAGAACATTGAAAGGTACTTTCATCTCTTCCAGTAACCCTCCTTCACAAGCCTGATAAACTCGTCGTAATCA
>Ga0334883_1004669_pt1 | contig 12906 bp, 13 predicted proteins | sample GraSluR1_MG_6_FD_207230 | JGI IMG/M metagenome (GOLD analysis project Ga0334883, IMG submission 207230) | Sludge microbial communities from methane-producing bioreactor in Wageningen University, Netherlands - Granular Sludge_09_05-R1 | ecosystem: Engineered > Bioreactor > Anaerobic >... | reverse complement strand
CAAGGGTGTTCCCGCCGCCAGGCTTTCCACCGCCGGCTACGGCGAGGACAGGCCTGCGGTTCCCAACACCAGCGCCGCCAACAAGGCTCAGAACCGCCGTATCGAGTTCGAGATTCTCGGACGATAGAGAACGACGCATCGGTTCCCACGGGGGCGGGCTTCGGCCCGCCCCCTTCGCTTAGCCCCCACTTCCCACCAGCTTCCTGAAGGGGGCGGGTTTTCAAGATGATGGTGGTGTGAGGTTGGATGCTTGCCTTGATTTCGCGGACAATGCCATGCTGGAGAGCAGGGCGCTGACTTGGATTCCGATCGCGGACCTCTTCTATACATACCTCGGCCTCTGCTTTCAAACAGCCATCCTTTCGGAGATAGTTTTGGTCAGTTCTTCAGATGTAGTGGAAGGTAGCAGTAGCTTTTAGGGAAGCACTCCCCGGTTTGCAGAAAACACATTCGGGCGTCATGTTACTATCTAAATAGAAGTGCCACACTTCTAGGGTTGAGAAAGAGGCATTAACTTGACACTTACATGTATGGTGATGATCAGCAACAAGATACGACAGCAATCATACTTTACTAAGACCGTAACAGAAAGAATGACTTATTAATATGTCTGAACACTCAATTCTGTATAGTCATACCATGAACGGGTGTCCGAAATCAGAGTGGCATCCTCTTTCTGATCACCTTCGTTCTGTTGCATCTATGTCGATGAAATGGGCTGAGTCCTTCAACTCCGGAGACTGGGCGTGGAATGCTGGTTGGCTACACGATCTTGGTAAAGCATCTGAGGCATTTCAGAGATACCTTGAGTCGTCAAGTCTGTTTCATGGTTCAGAGAAAGCCATCTCAGACCCAGACTATGACACTTTGAGTCGAGTTGGCAGGGTGAACCATTCTGCGGCTGGTGCTGCGTATGCTGAGTGTGTGTTTTCGGGACCGATCAGTCGTGTACTTGCCTATCTTTGCGCAGGTCACCACGCTGGTCTTGCTGATTACGCCTCTGAAGCTACCAGACTCGCTTCCCTTCCTGCTCGGATTATGGAAGGTCGAATTCTGTTGAAAGCAGTTAATGCCGGGATAGACGAGATAGATACTAATCTTAAAAATGCAATAACTCCCCCCGCTTTTGTCGGAATGGACAACTTCCACCTATGGGTAAGAATGCTGTTTTCTTGTCTTGTGGATGCAGACAGGCTTGATACTGAGAGATTCTGTGATCCGATTAAGGCATCAAGACGAGGGTGTTTCGGTTCCCTTGCTTCTTTGAAGAAGGAATTTGATGACTATGTAGGGACTCTGTGCTTGAGAAAACCAGAAAAGCCTGTGAACAGGATACGTAAAGAAGTGCTTGACTGGAGCCGGGAAGCAGCAAAACAGCCATCAGGGTTATTCTCGCTCAATGTACCAACCGGGGGGGGAAAAACTCTGTCCAGCCTTGCTTTTGCCATTGATCATGCGCTGATCAATAATAAACAAAGAATAATATATGTTATTCCTTACACAACAATAATTGAACAGACCGCATCGATCCTGCGCGACATTTCTTCAGAATGGGAACGTAATGTAATCGAACACCATTCAAACTTCAATCCAAAAAGAAACACGTTAGAAGCTGATCTTGCAGCCGAGAATTGGGATGCTCCCATTGTTATAACAACTAATGTTCAATTCTTTGAGTCATTGTTTTCTGCAAGAGCATCCGACTGCCGCAAGCTTCATAACATCATCGATAGCATTGTTATTTTTGATGAGGCTCAACTCATTCCAGCGGAGAAGCTCGCGCCATGCGTTCATGCGATGAACGAGCTTCGGCGGAATTACGGAGTAACACTTCTTCTCTCGACTGCCACACAGCCTCCTCTTCCTGGTCTTGAAAAATCGTACGAAATCGTACCTAACCCTGCAAGTCTTCACGAACGACTCAAGCGGGTGAGTGTTAGTTTTTCCAATGATGATAACTCTGCTACTGACTCAAGGGTCTGCTGGTCTTCAATAGCTTCAGACATTGCATGCCATAAACAGGTGCTTTGCATTGTGAATTCTCGTCGTGATTGTTACGACCTCTGGTCCAAACTAAGGGAAGTTGTACCATCTGGCGATGAGCCTTTTCATCTCTCAACTCTCTTATGTGGCGCACATAGATCTTGTGTAATCACTGAAGTAAAGAACCGCCTTTCTGCAGGTGAGAGCGTTCGAGTTGTTAGCACCCAGCTTGTCGAAGCAGGAGTGGATATAGATTTTCCTATTGTGTATCGTGCTTTGGCTGGGCTTGACTCAATAGCACAAGCGGCAGGGAGATGCAATCGCGAGGGCAACTTGTCTGAAGAGGGCGGATTTGGGGAGGTTCGGGTTTTCATGCCTCCCAAACAAGCTCCCCGAGGCCTTCTTAGAAAAGGCGAAGATACTATCAAAGAGATTGCGTCCCTGCCGGCTTTCGATCCATTGGAACCAGAATGGTTCAAACGTTACTTTTCTTTGTTCTATTCGAGGTTGTCTGATACCGGAACGAGGTTTCTGCGGGCGCTGACTCCGTCGTGCCCTCAAGAGCTGGATGTTGCATTTCGTACTGTGGGGAATGAGTTTAGACTGATTGATGAGGTATCCAAATCTGTCCTTGTAAGTTACGATGAGGGCTTGGAGCTGATTAATCTAATGAGAAACTCAGGTCCAAACCGTGAACTCCTCAGAAAGCTTCAACGATACACAGTCTCACTTCAGCAATGGGTCGTTGATAAACATGCACATAACCTCATCGAGGTTTGGGATGGTTTCTTTGCATGGAATGGCCCCTCAAACAAGTCAATAGATGTGGATATATTCAAGGATACCTACTCGTCTGAAGAGCTTGTATTATAAACGCCAAAGGGAAGGAGGTGACATGTAATGAAGGGATTTTGTATTGAAGTGTGGGGGCCATTCGCCTGTTTTACCAGACCAGAGATGAAGGTCGAAAGAGTCAGTTACGACGTGATTACCCCCTCTGCAGCTCGAGCGATATTTGACGCAATCCTTTGGAAACCAGCAATTTCATGGCAAGTCAGAAGAATTGAAATCCTTTCTCCCATTAGATGGATCTCAGTCAGAAGAAATGAACTTGGTACAATTGCTTCCCAAAGATCGGATTGCGTCTTCATTGAAGAGGACAGGCAGCAGAGGGCAGGGCTTTTCCTGCGGGATGTGCGTTATCGACTTCATGGTGATTTCAAGTATCTGCCTCCTGAACAAAGGCTTGGCGTAGATAGTCGGCACTGGGAACTCCCACTCAGCTTTGAAGAAAGACCACTATCGGATGCTGCCGAATCCGAAGCCAAGTATGCGGCGATGTTTGAACGCAGGGCTCGAAAGGGACAGTGCTTCAATCAACCCTATCTGGGCTGTCGTGAATTTAGCGCAGAGTTTGAGTTGGTGATACCTCAGCCTGGGCAATCGAAACCAATCGAAGAATCGAGAGATCTTGGCTGGATGCTGTATGACATCGACTTTTCAGATCCAGAGGCTCCAATGCCCCTTTTCTTCAAAGCAAGAATGGAAAGAGGTGTTGTGCAGGTTCCTGACCGCAACAACAGGGAGGAGGTGAGAGGTGTATGATCCTTCAAGCTTTGAAGGCATACTACGACCGTAAGACAGCCTTTCAGGACAACCTTTCCAGCAGCCATTCCTTCGATGCTGGTGAGAAGTTGGCACCTCAGGGTTTTGAATGGAAGGAAATCCCCTGGGTCATCATTCTCCGTCCCGATGGCACGCCTGTTGGTATAGAGGATACACGGGTGTTCTCTGGCAAGAAGCTTCGTGCAAAGCCAATCCTTGTTCCACATTCAGTGAAGCGAGCTTCCGGTGTAAAGGCCGATCTGTTCTGGGGTAGATCTGACTATGCAATCGGCTTGGATATCAAGGATAAACCTGACCGCGTGATTGAACAACACAGAGCCTTTTGTGATGAGGTTAGCCTTTTTACTGGAGTAGAGGATCCTGCTCTGAATGCGTTGAAGCTTTTTCTCGAAAGACAGGATAAGCTTGAGTTACTCTCGTCCCTCGGAGAAAGCTGGAGGTCTTTCTGTGAGGACAGGAGTGCCACGCTTACCTTCAAATTGGCTGGAGATACCGAGACGGTTGCCGAGAGATCAGTGATTAAGGACGCTATCGCTAAGCGTGAATCCGAAGAGTCTGGAGAAGCTGGGATATGCCTTGTTACGGGTGATAGCGGAGAGATGTTGAAACTTCATCCTGCTATTAAGGGGGTTTGGGGCGCTCAGCCTACAGGCGGCAACATAGTCTCGTTCAATCTCAGTTCATTCAGGTCTTACGGAAAAAAGCAAGGCGAAAACGCTCCAATGGGTAAACAAGCCGTCTTTGCCTACACGACGGCACTGAATCATCTACTCAGTAGAGACTCCGATCAGCGAATGCAAGTTGGCGACTCCACAACTGTGTTTTGGGCAAGCGAACCAACCGATTTCGAGCAGAGCTTCGGTTTTTTCTTTAGCGAACCATCGAAGGAGAACCCGGATCGTCTTGTGAGTGCGGTCAGAGACCTATACAGTTCAGTGAATTCGGGAGTCTATAACATTGGTGGGAACACGCTGTTTCATGTTCTCGGGCTTGCTCCCAACGCTGGCAGGATTTCGATACGGTTCTGGATTACAGGCTCAGTTTCAGATATGGCCGATGCTATCAGTCAGCATTTCAATGATACAGCCATCGTCCACGGGCCAAAGGAACAAGACTGCCTTTCGCTGTTTCGACTACTCATATCAACTGCTGTGCAGGGTAAAGCGGATAACATGCCCTCTCATCTCTCTGGAGATTTTATGCGCGCAATCCTCGAAAGACGTCCCTATCCCAGAGCCCTTCTGCAAGCAGCGATTGTGCGAGTCCGAGCTGAACATGAAGTGACATATCCACGTGCAGCTTTGATAAAGGCATGTCTTAATAGATTCAGCCGTATCGACGGATTGGGAGCTGTAAAGGAGTTGAACATGAGTTTGGACACAACGAATAAGAACACCGGCTACCTTCTTGGGCGTCTGTTCGCGGTTTTGGAGAAGGTTCAGGAAGATGCGAATCCGGGTATCAATGCAACCATACGAGACCGCTTCTACGGTGCAGCTTCCAGTACACCAGTGATGGTTTTTGGAAATCTCATGCGTTTGAAAAACCATCATATCGCCAAGATGGATAGTGTTGGACGGCAGGTTCACTACGAAAGGCTTCTGGGTCAGATTCTTGAAGGTATTACTGACTTCCCGGCACACCTTCCACTCGATGATCAGGGGCGTTTTGCTATCGGATACTACCATCAGAGACAGGATTTCTTTTCAAGAAAAACCGAAAAGTCTGAAGTTGAGGAGGCACTGAAATGAGTGAAGCCATTAGAAATAGGTACGATTTTGTTCTTGTTTTTGATGTTCAGGATGGCAACCCAAACGGCGACCCAGACGCAGGTAATTTGCCCCGGCTTGATGCTGAAACCGGTTGCGGACTAGTTACTGACGTATGTCTGAAGCGAAAAGTACGCAACTTTGTTGAGATCGCGAAGGAGTCACAGCCTGGGTATGAGATCTATGTTAAAGAGAAAGCCATCTTGAACCGTCAACATGAAAGGGCATACAGGGAGATCGGCGCTGAAGACGAACTGGGAACAGGGACCGAAACCGACGAAAAAAAGGGGAAAGAGAAGAGAAAAGGCGGAAAAAGAGTTGATGATGCCCGCACCTGGATGTGTGGCAACTTCTATGATGTGCGGACATTCGGAGCTGTGATGTCATTAGGAGTCAACTGTGGTCAGGTTCGCGGTCCTGTTCAGATGACCTTTGGTCGGTCAGTCGATCCAATTGTTACCTCTGAGCACTCAATAACACGTATGGCAGTGGCAACGGAGGCCGAAGCTGAGAAGCAGGGTGGAGACAATCGAACCATGGGCAGGAAGAATACAGTTCCTTATGGTGTTTATGTTTCCCATGGATTTGTGTCAGCCAACCTGGCAGCACAAACGGGTTTCAATGAGGATGACCTGAGCCTTTTATGGGATGCCCTGAAAACGATGTTTGAGCACGATCGGTCAGCAGCGCGTGGGCTCATGGCAACAAGAAAACTTGTTGTCTTCAAGCATGATTCGCCTCTTGGCAATGCACCGGCTCACCAGCTGTTTGACTTGGTTAAGATTGAGAAGATATCCCCTTCTCAGCCGGCGAGATCATTTCGTGACTACGAAGCAAGCATTAACAGGTCTGAAGTTCCTGCAGGAGTGACACTGATCGAAATGATTTGAGAAGCGACACAGTCTTTCCATCAGCCTAAGCAGACGAAGGAACAAATGTTGTACAGCGATGATGAGTTGCTTTCTCTTTCATTGTTGCAGCACTTTGTGTTTTGTGAACGTCAGTGTGCTCTCATGTGCAACGAGCAGCTTTGGGCTGATAACTCTCTGACAATCGGTGGCACTCAGATGCACAAGCGTGCCCATGGAGAAGCTCCCCGGAGGGAAAAAAGGGGGGACATTGCAATCGTCAGAGGTTTGATGATGTCGTCCCATTCACTTGGAGTTTCTGGAAAGGCGGATATTGTTGAATTCCATAAGGTAACGGAAGGTGGTGTTCACCTTGAGGGAATTGGCGGAAAGTGGCTCCCATTCCCCATCGAGTACAAGCACGGGAAACCAAAGGTCGATGATTGCGACAGGGTGCAGCTTTGTGCACAGGCAATTTGCCTTGAGGAGATGATGCAGACAGTCATTCCAGAAGGCGCAGTTTACTATGGTCGTATCCAGAGACGCGAAGTAGTCGAGTTTTCGGAATCTCTCCGATCTGGGACAGACAACGCTGCGGTCAGGTTGCATAATCTCTTCAGAAGTGGCGAAAACCCACCGGCTATCTACTCCAGTCGCTGTGAGCAGTGTTCAATGATGGCATTGTGCATGCCTGTTGTCACTGGATCTACAAGAAAAGCTTCACAGTACCTAAGAAAAGCGTTGAGAGAATTGGTAAAGGAAGATAAGTCCTCGTGAAAAAACACCTCAACACTGTGTATGTAACAACAAATGGTTCATATCTATGCCTTGAAGGCGAGGCAATAGTTGTTAAAGTTGATGGTGAAGTTAAAGGCCGACTCCCAATGCATATGTTGGAAAGCATAGTTTGCTTCGGATACATTAGTTGCAGCCCGCAGTTGATGTTTGCTGCGAGCGAAAGAGGGATTTGCATAGCTTGGTTCTCCGAGCACGGTAGGTTTCTTGCCAGGGTAGGAGGACCAGTTTCTGGAAACATCCTGCTTCGCAAGTCTCAGTACCGGCATTCTGAGGATTCATATCGCAAGGCAGTTATTGCACGATCGTTCGTACTCGGAAAAGTTGCTAATTGTAGATCAGTGCTGATGCGTTGTTTAAGGGATCATCCTGAAGCATCAGGGGTTGAAGTTCAGCATGCAATTGATGCCATGGCTGATAGCATCCAGAGTGCTTCTGAGTGCATTGATGTTGATGCCCTCCGAGGTATCGAGGGAATGGCAGCCAGCCATTACTACAAAGTATTCGACAAACTCATTCTTGTTGGAGTTGATGACTTCCGGTTCAATGGAAGGTCCAGAAGACCACCGCTGGATCAAGTGAACGCTCTTCTTTCGTTTATCTATACTATGCTTGTTCACGATTGTGTTTCAGCTCTTGAAGGTGTTGGACTTGATCCGCAAGCAGGATTTCTTCATGCAGATCGACCTGGTCGCCCCTCACTTGCTCTAGATTTAATGGAGGAATTCAGAGCATATATTGCGGATAGACTTGTTCTAAGCCTGATCAACAGGCGTCAGATCTGCGCATCTGGGTTCACGAAATCTGAGTCAGGAGCGGTATTGATGGACGATGAAACAAGAAAGAAGGTTTTAGTCGGGTATCAAGAACGAAAGAGTGAAAAGCTAAGACATCCATTCCTTGATGAGCAAGTTACGGTAGGGATGCTTCCGCATCTTCAAGCGAGACTCTTGGCAAGATACCTCAGGGGGGATATTGATGAATACCCACCATTCTTGACAAGATAGGTACATATGTTTGTAATTGTAAGCTATGATGTTAGTACTGTGAACTCAGCGGGTCGTAGAAGATTACGTCGTGTGGCGAAAACCTGCTTGGATTACGGACAAAGAGTTCAGAATTCGGTGTTTGAGTGTATACTTGATTCTGCACATTGGACTATTCTTAAGAACAGGCTTTTGCAGGAAATTAACGTCGAAGAGGATAGCCTTCGTTTTTACTACCTTGGATCAAGTCCTCGCAACAAGGTTGAGCACCATGGAATCAAGGTTGTGCCAGATCTTGAAGGTCCACTCTTTCTATAAGCGCGAACATGAAGCTCCCATGATTTTCTTGGAATGTTCGCGGACCGTTATAATATTACCACGTATGGAGTTGAAGCGTGGTGCCGATAAAGCCACGGGATCCTCATTGATGCAGATAGATGTGTTCGCGGTAGCTCACTCGTATATGTTGAGTTATCATTATCATAGAGTAGCCACAGTCGCGCCTCGCGCGGGCGCGTGGATTGAAACCCATTATGAAAATACCTCCTTGACGACAGCCCGGAGGTCGCGCCTCGCGCGGGCGCGTGGATTGAAACTTTTTGTCAACGATAAAAGCGAAAGAGAGCCGCGGTCGCGCCTCGCGCGGGCGCGTGGATTGAAACTTAGGGACGGAGTAATACTCCAGCATTCCCGATCGGTCGCGCCTCGCGCGGGCGCGTGGATTGAAACTCAATCCAACGGCCGGAAAGCTCGCCGATCGAGTTGTCGCGCCTCGCGCGGGCGCGTGGATTGAAACATATACTTGAGGAGCGAGCGATATAAATAGATCGGGTCGCGCCTCGCGCGGGCGCGTGGATTGAAACGTTGAACCAGTATGATGACAGGCCGGCATCTTCAGTCGCGCCTCGCGCGGGCGCGTGGATTGAAACTCAACTGCTGCGAATTGATCGCCGCGTTGTATCGTCGCGCCTCGCGCGGGCGCGTGGATTGAAACTTCAATAATGGGTCTTGCAATCATTTCCATGGAGTCGCGCCTCGCGCGGGCGCGTGGATTGAAACTTGCTGGCATGTCATCCCCTCTTAAGTGATCGTTGTCGCGCCTCGCGCGGGCGCGTGGATTGAAACCTTCAAATGCCGCATGAAGAACACACGGCCCTGGGGTCGCGCCTCGCGCGGGCGCGTGGATTGAAACTTCCAGGATCGTGAGAACGCGATCCGACCAGCGCGGGTCGCGCCTCGCGCGGGCGCGTGGATTGAAACCGTTACCTGGCGCGGGATCGCCTTGCCGAGCCTGGTCGCGCCTCGCGCGGGCGCGTGGATTGAAACAACCTCGGTTGGTGCTGTCACGCTTGCCGGCTGGTCGCGCCTCGCGCGGGCGCGTGGATTGAAACTTCAAATGCCGCATGAAGAACACACGGCCCTGGGTCGCGCCTCGCGCGGGCGCGTGGATTGAAACGTTTTTTCCTGGCGGATCCGATCGCCGCGCCGGTCGTCGCGCCTCGCGCGGGCGCGTGGATTGAAACTCGGCAGGCGGTTGGTTCCTGCACGGCACCAAAAGTCGCGCCTCGCGCGGGCGCGTGGATTGAAACCCGGAAGCCATTGCAGCCGTCACACGCTGCAACCGTCGCGCCTCGCGCGGGCGCGTGGATTGAAACGCCGTTGCTGGTCGTTCAACAACTGCCGCTGGTGTCGCGCCTCGCGCGGGCGCGTGGATTGAAACCTGGGTGTTCAGTTCAAAGAACGAGAACATTTTGTCGCGCCTCGCGCGGGCGCGTGGATTGAAACTTGAGTACCGCTTCCAGGACAGCGCCGGCGATCCGTCGCGCCTCGCGCGGGCGCGTGGATTGAAACCTTGCCCTGCATGTTGTTGCAGAGTTATCAACAGGTCGCGCCTCGCGCGGGCGCGTGGATTGAAACCTGTAGTCGTCAACGGCACGGGTTACGTGCTTGGCGGTCGCGCCTCGCGCGGGCGCGTGGATTGAAACTTCGCCGTCGCAGCACCCGCACCCGACCCGTACGTCGCGCCTCGCGCGGGCGCGTGGATTGAAACACCTTCAGTAGCATTGGGAAAAGCTGCTCGGCTGTCGCGCCTCGCGCGGGCGCGTGGATTGAAACACTGTTCTGGATGCACGAGCCGGAGAATGGCAGGGTCGCGCCTCGCGCGGGCGCGTGGATTGAAACTAGATAAACTTGCCGAATATGCGCGTCATCTGCTGTCGCGCCTCGCGCGGGCGCGTGGATTGAAACTAGATAACCTTGCCGAATATGCGCGTCATCTGCTGTCGCGCCTCGCGCGGGCGCGTGGATTGAAACTTAGGCATCCACGGCAGGCACACCAGTTACGGTGTCGCGCCTCGCGCGGGCGCGTGGATTGAAACTGGTTACAGTATATGCCAGTGTTCCGAGGTCAGGTCGCGCCTCGCGCGGGCGCGTGGATTGAAACCATTTCTTCCCGCATCTGCCGAATCCGGGCAATCTGTCGCGCCTCGCGCGGGCGCGTGGATTGAAACTTGTATCCCGTGAACAGTGTGTCCCTGAACTGTGTCGCGCCTCGCGCGGGCGCGTGGATTGAAACCTGGTAGCAGTCCAATAGGTCGCCGAGGATGAGGTCGCGCCTCGCGCGGGCGCGTGGATTGAAACTTCTTATGAGCATGAGCCTGACATACGACGGAAGTCGCGCCTCGCGCGGGCGCGTGGATTGAAACAACCTGGGCGCGAGGTTGAATTGTCGGTAGCCAAGTCGCGCCTCGCGCGGGCGCGTGGATTGAAACAGCGGGGATATTGATAAGCTGCACAACATTCCCGGGTCGCGCCTCGCGCGGGCGCGTGGATTGAAACATCTGCTCCGTGCGCTCTTTGGTATTGGCGAGGAGTCGCGCCTCGCGCGGGCGCGTGGATTGAAACATCTGCTGCACTGATCTGCTTATGTTCCCCGAATGTCGCGCCTCGCGCGGGCGCGTGGATTGAAACGACAATAGCTACAACATCACGGCAGCGGACATGAGGTCGCGCCTCGCGCGGGCGCGTGGATTGAAACAACGAATCGGGCCGGGCAATGTCCGGGGAGCAGATGTCGCGCCTCGCGCGGGCGCGTGGATTGAAACACAGCCCACGGCATCAACGCCACCTTGAACATGGTCGCGCCTCGCGCGGGCGCGTGGATTGAAACACCCCACTTCGGCGGCTCCGAACAGGTCATCCCGTCGCGCCTCGCGCGGGCGCGTGGATTGAAACTCGTGAGCAGGAAGATGTACTCGTGCGCCTTCGGTCGCGCCTCGCGCGGGCGCGTGGATTGAAACATTGGTCGGAAAGTTCACTTCGGCGACCCTGGGGTCGCGCCTCGCGCGGGCGCGTGGATTGAAACCTATTACCGTGTTCCCGGGGTGCGGAATCTGGGTCGCGCCTCGCGCGGGCGCGTGGATTGAAACTTAAACGCCCGCCTGAAAGTCACGGACGGATAGGTCGCGCCTCGCGCGGGCGCGTGGATTGAAACACCTTTGCCGGAACAGACCGGTGAGGATATCCAGGTCGCGCCTCGCGCGGGCGCGTGGATTGAAACCACAACGCTCTGGATGCGGCACAGCCTCCCGCACGTCGCGCCTCGCGCGGGCGCGTGGATTGAAACGTCAACATCAAGCAGGGCGGAATCGAAGCGCTTCAGGTCGCGCCTCGCGCGGGCGCGTGGATTGAAACCAGGCTGACCTGAACGCCGTGCCGTTTGCGTATTGTCGCGCCTCGCGCGGGCGCGTGGATTGAAACTCGTATTGCCGGATACGCCTTTTGCCGCCGTACGTCGCGCCTCGCGCGGGCGCGTGGATTGAAACACATACTCGCCTCTCATTTCAGCCTCCCTTCATTGTCGCGCCTCGCGCGGGCGCGTGGATTGAAACCTGTCTCTTGGTCACCGCTCTACCTCCCCTTCTGTCGCGCCTCGCGCGGGCGCGTGGATTGAAACCGGGGCTTGCTGGTGGCTCCTGTTACAACAGGAAGTCGCGCCTCGCGCGGGCGCGTGGATTGAAACTTGAACAAGACCGTTACCCCCATCGTAGAGGCGTAGTCGCGCCTCGCGCGGGCGCGTGGATTGAAACATGTCCTGAGCGTCGATGTCGGTGATCTTGAAGTCGCGCCTCGCGCGGGCGCGTGGATTGAAACAGCGAGGTCAGGTAAGCGCCGGTTCTGAGCGCGGTCGCGCCTCGCGCGGGCGCGTGGATTGAAACTCGGTCTCGGTATGTATGTTGACTGCTGTCTGCGTCGCGCCTCGCGCGGGCGCGTGGATTGAAACATTCGTGAGTTTCATGTTCCCCTCCCATATCCATGTCGCGCCTCGCGCGGGCGCGTGGATTGAAACTGGAAGTTGAGTTGATGTTTGTCATTCTTCGTCGTCGCGCCTCGCGCGGGCGCGTGGATTGAAACCTTATCCCCGCCCCCGCACTCGGAAGCAGAACCGGTCGCGCCTCGCGCGGGCGCGTGGATTGAAACCCGTGACCGGAGCCAGAGCCGCCGCAGGGCAGAGTCGCGCCTCGCGCGGGCGCGTGGATTGAAACGCTGTCAAGCGGGAACTGACCGAGCGCGAAAAGTGTCGCGCCTCGCGCGGGCGCGTGGATTGAAACAAATGTGATAACTGCGAAGCCACAACCGGCAAAGTCGCGCCTCGCGCGGGCGCGTGGATTGAAACTGATTCCAGCCATATCGTGTCACCACTCGCGGAGGTCGCGCCTCGCGCGGGCGCGTGGATTGAAACAACCACTCCGCCGCCATGCGGGTGAGCATCTGTGTCGCGCCTCGCGCGGGCGCGTGGATTGAAACTCGACCGAGCTGGCTATTTGGGGGATGATGGCGAGTCGCGCCTCGCGCGGGCGCGGGGATTGAAACTCGCATGTGTAAAAGCACCCGACCGAA
>Ga0334883_1004667_pt1 | contig 12912 bp, 10 predicted proteins | sample GraSluR1_MG_6_FD_207230 | JGI IMG/M metagenome (GOLD analysis project Ga0334883, IMG submission 207230) | Sludge microbial communities from methane-producing bioreactor in Wageningen University, Netherlands - Granular Sludge_09_05-R1 | ecosystem: Engineered > Bioreactor > Anaerobic >... | reverse complement strand
TCCTTCAGATTCCACCTCACGATGGACACCCTTGCCTTCGGCTAACAGTTCCCACTGCAAAGCCTGTAACGGTCTTTCACCGTCTAGCCTGCGCACATGTCGGGCGCACTGAAATCATAAAAATGCCCGCTTATAGCGGGCATTTTTATGATGACCATAAACAAATTACAGATGCGATCAGATATCTATATGTTCTGCCCTGTCGGGCCTGTAGATCAGCACTGAACAGGTCGCATAACGAATCACCTTGTCGGCAGTGCTTCCCACAAGTATCTGCTCTATAAGGTTGAAGCTTTTGTAGCCCAGGAAGATCAGGTCGAATTTGTTTTCTTCAGCATAACGGAGTATCTCATCGGCAGGCTCCCCTGAAACTATCATTTCTTCTATCGCCAGGCCATCTTTTATGCCATTTTCAGCGATCACGTCCTCCATCACTTTGTGGAGCTTCAGTTTTGCCGCTTCTTCGATATTCTTTTGGTCTTCCTTGCCGGTCGAGGATACAAAGGCTTTTATATCGTATCCCTGCAGGAAGCGTGAAGTCTGAGGTGCACAGTGAAAGAATGTTATCTCAGAAGCTATCTTCTGGGCCAACCTGTAACCTGCTCCTGTAGTACGACGTCCAACCGGGCTGAAATCCACTGCCAAAAGTATTTTCATGATAATGCAGACCTCCTGTAGTTTTTATGCAATATTTATATTGTTGTAGATATTCTAACATTCATTTTATAAATAACCACAGAAGACCTGTCAGGGGAAATGCCTATTTTATTATTTTAAGGGTAAATTCATACAAAAAAACACAGGGTGCTCCGGAATAAATCGTTCGAAGCCCCATTCATGCTTTTGCCGGGTTTTTAATTCTTAAATGATCAGTCTTTATCCGGCCTGTAGATCATTACAGAGCAAGGTGCATATCGGGCTACCTTTGACGCCGTGCTCCCCACCAGGAGATGTTCGATCATACTGTAGCTTTTATAGCCAACTATTATAAGGTCCGTCTTCTTTTCTTTGGCAAACTTTAAAAGCTCGTCTCCCGGTTCCCCAAATACAACCTCTTCCTCTATCTCCAAAGACTCAGCGACCCCATTTTCTGCAAAGACGTCCTCCATTATTTTATGAAGCTTCTGCTTTGCCATTTCCCCGATCTTTTTCTGTTCATCTTTTCCGGTTGAAGAGACAAAGGCCTTTATGTCATATCCCTGGAGAAAACGTGCCGTCTGTGGAGCACAATGGAAAAAGGTTATCTCGCTGCCTATCTTCTTTGCGAGCCGATAACCGGCGTGCGCAACTTCCCTTCCCACCGGGCTAAAGTCTACAGCCACAAGAATTTTCATTGTTATCATTACCTCCTGTCGGTCATTGTGGTATTTATGGAACTATAATTATACCTGTTACTACATCTTTGGGTAAATCAATTCAGGAGGATATTACATTGAAGTATTTGTTTGATGCAGTGCTTATCCCGTCAGAGAAGATGGAAAGGCATGACTGCAGGCTAGTAATCGATCTGCTCAGGGCATCTACGCAGATCACAACATTTTTCGACTGCGGCGGCGGCTCGTTGATACCATGCGCAGGAAAAGAAGAAGCGCTCAGAATAAAAGAGGAGATGGGACCTGACTGGATCCTGATGGGTGAGATAGGAGGCATTATGATACCCGGCTTCGACTTTGGGAATTCACCTGTTGAAATAACAAGACGCGGTGCTCCGGAAAACGCCGTCATAACGACTTCAAACGGAACTAAAACCCTTTTGGCTGCAGCACAAGACTGTCCTGAGGTAAGGGTGGCATGCGCAAGGAATGCAGAAGCTGCTGCATGGGATGCGATCTGCAGCGGGAAACACATCTGTGTGGTAGCCTCCGGCAGAAACGGCAGATTTTCACTCGAAGACACTGTATGCGCAGGAATGATAATTGAAAAGATGCTTGCTCTGGCGCCTTCAAACGGCGGAACAGAAATGGAGCTCACTGACGGCGCAATCACAGCCATGGCACTCTGGCACCATTTCGGACCTGACCTTGTTTCCGTATGTATGGAGTCCGAACATGGCAAAATACTTCAGGAAATTGGTTTTGCGGAGGACATTTTCTTCTGCGGGGAAAACGATTCTTCTGCGGTCGTACCCTATTACAGAAAAGATGGAAAGTACGGATACATTTCAGCCAGATAAAAAACTGTGGGCTCCGGAAAATATCCGAGGCCCGCAGTTTTCTAACAAAAGAGAATTTATGAAACGCTTTTTTCCATATCTTCAATAATTTCGGAAAAGACACCAAGAGCCTCTTTGAAGTCCCTGCGCCCAAGTCCGAGACGGAAGTTGTTCGTATCAAGCCCAAAAGCGCGTTCCCCAATTATGAGAAGCTCCTTTTCATTCATTGCCTTTTCGCACATCTCTGTTACGTCAAAGGGTCTAATCAACTGAGGAAAGGCTGTGCTGCCTCCGTTCGGCTGTATCCAGTGCAGGATCTTCTTATGTTTTTTGAAGAACTTCTCTGCAAGATCAAGATTGTCCAGCACTATAGTGTGATTTCGCTGGAGCAGATCTGTTGCATTGCGCATCGCTATGGTTGCAAGTATCTCCCCCGGAGCGTTATTGCATAGGGTCGTATAGTCCTTATATGCGGCGCAGTTTTCCAGTATGGTTTTGTTCTTTGTGACCAGCCAGCCGATCCTGGTGCCGGGAAGTCCGAATTTGTTGAGGCCCCCGATCGTCGTAGCCCTTGGATACATGTCGGAAAGAGAGGGCAGTGCAGCTGCCGGGTCATGCTCCATACCGCGGTATGTCTCTTCACAGAAGACCCATGTCCCCATCCTGTCAGCTAAATTCAGGATCCTGTCCATCTCCGTCTTTACGGGTATAAAGCCGGTGGGATTGTTTGGTATGTTCAGGACAAGAAGCTTTGTACTTGGGGAAATATTCTCTGCAAGGAAGTTGAAATCGAGATTCCACCCCCACTTTGTCTCCTGCAGCGGCCACCTGATTATTTTGCATCCAAGCGCTCTCGGTATCTCATAAAGAGATGGCAGACAGGGCTGCATTACTATAACTTCGTCACCGGGATCAAGAAGGGTATTCATAAAAATAAAGATACCCTCTTCGGGTGCCAGTTCCAGAATATCAGAGGGACGGATCGTGGTGAACCTTTTAGCTACCGCTTCCCTTAAGGGGGCAAAGCCCGTCTGGTCAGTATAACCAAGAACAAGTTCATCCCACATTTTTTTGCATTCGCTGTCTGCCATGTCCAGTATTTCCTGCATCGTGCAGTACTCGCAAGCAGACTGGCTCAATCTGTATTTAGCTTTTGAAGAGTATCTGGCAAAAAGTCTCTCCAGTTTAAATTCTTTAATTTTCATAAAGATCCCCCTCTTAGAGTTTTTTATTCTGCATAAGCTTTATCACATCACCGATAAAGTATAACCTTTTTCAGAAAAGTTGTAATCACCCCTGGAATAGCGCTCTGATAAATTTAATGACAAAAATAAAATAGCTTTTCTTTACTTTCGGTCAATCAATTAAAGCTATATAATAAAATGCGCATGATCATTTAATGCCTGTTAATTTTAACATAGATGAAACTCAAACAAATATATCACGTTAGCAGTGAGAAACTGAATCAATATATTGTCTGTCAGACAGGTTTTTATAAAAACTCACGATAGACTTAATTATACATTTCTTCTTTCAAGTATTGCAATCTGATATATCTGTGGTACAATTGTAGAGAGGGGTAATGTCATGAGCAGCAGCAACGATTCTTTTTTTACGATCAAATCTCTCAGGGAACAGGTTTACGATTACCTTCGGTTTCAGATGAACGATGGTAAGATCCGTCCCGGATCCTTTCTTAACCTGAACGAGATAAGCATGGAACTGGGAATGAGCCGGACTCCGCTCAGAGACGCCCTTTTCCAGCTGGAAACAGAAGGATTTGTGACTATCTACCCAAGACGGGGAGTTATCGTAAATACTCTGACCCTTGAAAAGATCCGAAATATATATGAGATCCTCGGGGGACTTGAATCATCGGTAATGGTACACATTGCGCTCCGTTTCCGTGAAAGTGACGCTGACATTATGGAAAAATGCAACTCTCAGATGAAAAAAGCTCTCGACCAGAATAACTACTCAATGTTTTACGAAGAAAACCTGAAGTTCCACAATGTTTACCTGAACATGTCCGACAATTTGGAAATATTGCAATATATAAAGATACACAAGGAAAGGCTCTACGATTTTCCAAGAAATAAGACCTACGTCAAGGAGTGGGAACTGCACTCCCTGGAGGAGCACAAAACACTCATAGAACTGCTTCGCAAAGGTGATTTCAACGGAGCGGCAGAATATATCAGGGACGTGCACTGGTCGTTCCAGGTCCAGGAAAGATTTATCAGAAAATATTATTTCGCGAAACATTCTGAACTGGACGTATCTGAGGAGGCATAACCGGATTGAACACAACAGGGATAATTTTTGACATAAAGAAATACTCCATACACGACGGTCCTGGAACACGCACAACGGTACACATGAAAGGATGTCCTCTCTCCTGCTGGTGGTGCCACAACCCGGAAAGCCAGTCGATGACCCCTATGATCCTCTTCCGCAGCGAAAAGTGCATAGGGTGCGGAGCATGTGTCAGATCATGTCCCAATAAAGCTATATCAGCAACAGAAGGCTCTTTGACAACAGATCTCGGACTATGCGACGGATGCGGGATATGCGAAGATGTTTGCCCTTCCGGAGCACGGGAGCTTTGCGGCAGGAAATACACCGTCGAGCAGTTAATGGAACAGCTCAGAAAAGACGAGATTTTTTTCAGGGATGGCGGCGGGGTCACTTTCTCGGGAGGAGAACCCCTGATGCAGCCGAAATTCGTCATCGAGGCCCTCAAGGCATGCGGGCAGGAAGGGTTCCACAGAGCAATAGATACCTGCGGTTTCGTTGACAAAAAGGTCATATTGGAAGCAGCAAAGGAGACGGACCTCTTTTTATACGACCTGAAGCATATGGATCCGAAAAAACACAGGGAATATACAGGAGTGGACAACTCTATAATACTTGAAAATCTTCTTGCCCTTTCTGAGTTCGGATCAAAGATCAACATCAGGTTCCCCTTTATGCCGGGGCTCAACTCTGATGACGAGAACGTCAGGGCGACAGGTGAGTTTATCTCAAAGCTCAAAGGGATAACCGGAGTAAATATCCTTCCCTACCACACCGTGGCCAGGGGGAAGCATCAGAGGTGGGACATGGATTACAAGCTTCCGGATCTCCTGCCTCCCACCGAAAACCAGACGCGGAGGGCAGCCGGAATACTGGAAAGTTTTGGTCTGAAAACACACATAGGCGGCTAAAAACACCTAATTTTTTGGAATATATTGCGCATGAGGCGCATTATTATAAAAGTGGCAGACCTGAGCGCATAACCGCGATGGTCGGGGAAAAACTTAAAAAAATACATAAATATCGGATGACAACACCCAGGGAGGTAAGAACTATGAACGAACGCATCAAACGTCTCCGCGACGAAAGCTTTGAAGCACATCCCTCAATATGCATTGAAAGAGCCGTTCTTGAGACCGAGTTCTACAAGGAGAACGACAACAAGTACCCTATGCCTGTTATGCGCGCCATGAACTTCAGGCATATATGCCAGGATAAAAAGATCTACATTGGAAAAGACGAGCTTATCGTCGGCGAAAGAGGCTCAAAACCAAAGGCAGTATCGACATTCCCTGAGCTCACCTGCCATTCCAGGGAAGACCTCGAGATACTAAACATCAGAAAACAGCAGAACTACACCGTGGATCCGGAAGATATAAAGACCTATGAAGAGAAGGTCATTCCTTTCTGGCGCGGCCGCTGCATGAGAGACAAGCTTTTTGACCGCATGCCTGAGGACTGGACAAAGCTTTACGAAGCCGGCACTTTCACTGAGTTCGGCGAACAGAGAGCTCTTGGACATACTGCCCTTGACGGACTTATCTACACTAACGGCATGCTCGACCTTAAAAAACAGATAGCTGAAGCACGCGCAAAGCTGGACTACCTCAACGATCCCGAAGCAACGGCAAAAGACGAGCAGCTCCAGGGTATGGATATCTCCTGCGATGCAGTGATCATATTTGCTGAAAGGCACGCGGAGCTTGCCGAAAAAATGGCGGCCGGCGAGAGCGATCCAAAACGCAAGGCAGAACTTCTCAAGATAGCCGATGTCTGCAGATGGGTCCCCGCAAACGCACCCAGAGACTTCTGGGAAGCAGTCCAGATGTACTGGTTCGTACACCTTGGCACAATTACAGAACTCAACGGATGGGACGCCATGAGTCCCGGTCATCTTGACCAGCACCTCGCCCCGTTCTATGAGAAGGGCGTAAAAGCCGGAACACTTGACAGAGATGCGGCGAAGGAACTCCTCTCCTGCCTCTGGATCAAGGTCAACAACACCCCCGCACCTCCCAAGGTCGGTGTAACTGCAGCCGAAAGCGGAACCTACAACGACTTTACCAATATAAACCTGGCCGGACTTAAAGCTGACGGCACAGACGGATCGAGCGAAGTGACTTATATCTGCCTCGAGATCTTTGACGAACTTCGCCTCCTGCAGCCCCAGGGCAACATCCAGGTCAGCGAACGGACTCCTGACAGCGTTATCCGTGCTGCGGCAAAAGTCTTCCGCAACGGCATGGGGTATCCTTCGGTCTTTAACGCCGACATGGTGATCCAGGAACAGATGCGTGTAGGCAAGACGCTTGAAGATGCGCGCGAAGGCGGCACAAGCGGATGCATCGAGACAGGCGCTGCAGGCAAAGAGGCATATCTGCTCCATGGATACCTCAATATTCCCAAGCTCCTTGAGTATGCACTTACAAACGGCGTAGACATGCTTACTGGCAAGCAGGTCAGCATCCAGACAGGAGACATCAGTGAGTTCAGGACCTTTGACGATCTCTATGCTGCATTTGAAAAACAGCTCAACTACACAGTAGAGACAAAAATCAAAGTTGACAACTATCTCCGCTATCAGTACGCAACGAAGATGGCAGCCACGTTCCTCTCTGTCGTGATCAGGGACTGCATTCAGAACGGCAAAGACTATTACAACGGCGGACCGCGCTACAATTCAGACTACATCCAGTGCACAGGGATCGGAACGATAACGGACAGCCTCTCAGCGATCAAGAAGCATGTTTTCGACGATAAGAAGTACACCCTAAAACAGCTTGTTGCTGCCATGGAAAAGAACTGGGAAGGCGAAGAGGAGATGCGCCTCACTCTCCGCAATAAGACTCCCTTCTTTGGCAACGACGACGACTATGCAGATGACATCATGAAGAGAGTCTATGACAGCCTCTTCAGGACGATAGACGGCAAACACAGCATTCTTGGGCCGACATATCACCTTAACATGCTCAGCACTACATGCCACAACTACTTTGGCCAGAAGCTTGCCGCTTCGCCAAACGGGCGTTTCTCAGGCATGCCGGAATCAGACGGTACATCTCCGAGCCATGGCGCTGACAGCAACGGACCTACGGCAGTAGTCAAGTCACTGGCTAAGATGGATCAGGTAAAATCAGGCGGAACACTGCTCAATCAGCGCTTCCTCCCCTCGGTCCTTGCCGGTGAAGAAGGCATCGAAGGCGTAAAGAACCTTATCCGCTCGTACTTCAAGCTCGGCGGGCACCATATCCAGTTCAACGTTGTGGATGAAGATACTCTCCGCGACGCTCAGGAACATCCCGACGGCTACCGCGGACTTCTTGTCAGGGTCGCAGGCTACAGCGACTACTTCGTTGACCTCGATGCTTACCAGCAGGAAGAAATAATCGCAAGGAACGCCCAGGAAGGTTTCTAATACAAGGCGTTCAGAACAACTAAAAAATGAACAGGGGGCCTTTCTCTTTGAAGGGCCCCCTGTGTTTTCAGTTATGTCGATGCTCCTTATCACTTTGTGAGTTTCAGCTCTTCATCAAGCCTGTGCATTTTTGAGAGTGAATACTTGTCAAGTTTTTCCAGCATTCTCTTCCTTGCTGCCATTCCAAGTTCGGTCTTTGAAAGCCCGCCCTCTTTCCCTCTCTCTTTCCAGCTGATCTTTTTGCCTTTGAAGTATAGGTCCAGGTCAGCCACACGTTCACCTGAGTCATCATATTCCAGTCCTGAGAGGAATCCTTTTACCGATTCCTCGTCAAGAGGGGTAAAAAGTTTCAGGAGGTATACTTCAGCCACCCTGCCCATCAGGGTGTACTCCCTCTCCCAGCCTTCTTCCAGTATCGTTCCGATCTGAAGCCCCTGGACCGCGGTCCAGATCCTCTTCCTGTGCGTTCCGAAACGTCCCTCCTTGTCCCCGATGCGGATCTCCATACCGTTCCAGTCAGGTGTCCCCATCGAGTCACCAAGGTATTCGTTCTGCCTCATCCTCAGTGTTGCGATCAGTTTTTCCTTTGAATGTTCGGCAACGTAAAGGGCCCTGTCATGCATTTTTGAGTGAGGGATCCGGTGGTTGAGGGGTTCAGAGGTAAAGTAGATCACAGAGGAATCTTCAGGAAGTGGTTCAGTGAAATACGGATCGTTCGGAACGTAATCCCCTCCAAAGTCCTCCTTTATCCTTTCGATCCCCTTCTCTATGTCGCCAAGCAGTCTCATAAGGATATAGCCCGGCTGCATCCTGCTCTCAGCTATGCCTTCGCCAAGCCCGGCGTTGAGCATAGTGCAGAGCAGACGCTGTATACAGGTCTCTGAGATATAGACCCTGACCTCTTCCTTCTGCCCGGGCCCCTTTATGATCCTTGCGATCACTATCCTGCTGAACTCTCCGGAAAGGGAGAAGGCCTCTTCTATATCGCTGCCGGCATATTCACCCCAACCGAGCAATATCTTTTCAGCCTTGTCGAAATTCCCGGTGAAAGTAAATACTATAGTCTCCGGACCGCTTCTCACAAAAAAAATCATCAGGATGAGTTCCTTTCTTGATCAATTTAAGAAAAGAGGGCCGGTTAAATAAACACAGCCCTCATTGAATATTATATATTAAAAGTATTGCTGGTTTTTATCTTTCCAGAGACCTTTTTATCTGATGTCACTGCTTCCTTCCCTTATAAATAAGAGGCAGGACTCCAAGACCAAGCAATATGAGCATCACCGGTCCGGTCGAACAGCCGCCGCTGCTGCTTCCTGCAGGATCATGTTCCGAAGTTCCGAAAGCCTTTATGCATACGTTGGCATTTCCATACCCGGACTCTTCCGTCAGATCCTTCCATTCTATCCCGTCCGAAGAGATAAAGCTCTGGCCCGCGGATGAGGTGGCCTTTTCTGAATAACCGCTTATAGGATATTCGACAGGTATTTGAGGGTACATCATTACTGATCCCCTCGAAGCTGAGCTTTGGGAAATATATCCTGAGGACCTTGTAGGTGCGGGGAGTGCAATGCTTACCACGACCGCAAACTTGCTGTACTTTGGAATTTCGATCTCTGAATCAAGGTCGACTGTGTTGTAACCCGGAGCGGCTATCTCAATGTTCTTAAAAGCCACAAGAGTCCCTCCTACCGGATCACCGGCACAATCTTTGTAAATTTTTACTGTGCAGCTGCTCTCCGGATAACTTGTGTAGAATGATACAGAGCCGATCTTCTCATTCCGTGAGGCTGTGAATATATTGGCGAAATATACAGGGTCAGCGGACTCATAATCAATAAAATTGCATAGCCCCAGTGGGTCATACTGGTAGATCTTCTCTTTGTCCGGGGCAGCCACCGTATCATAGACTACACCGTCGAAGAGAGAACCCTCTTCGTAAGAGACATAGTAGTGACCGCTGTCTCCCCATCCACTTCCCCAGCTGTTCCTGACTATCCACGCGCCATTATATTCAGGCCTGTAGGATGCGTTAAAATTTAACCTGTCATAATTATCATCCCAGCCAACCACTGTTACAGCGTGATTGGGGGTTTTCTCCAACGAACTTATAAAGTATGCCTTCGTAGTTGGATTAAGAAATAAACTGTCACTCCCCTGATCTATGCCGATACTGACAGCTCCGTAAGTTCTTATGGCTTCCTTGATCGTCTCTGCCCTGCTGTCCTTAAGCCTTACCTCTTTTGCTCCGAGATTTCCCAGATAGAGAACATTTTTAAGCTTATACTTTCTTGTCTGCACATCGGGTGCGTAAGCAGCAGCCGCACTGGTAGGATATACTGCAGAGGATTCCTCAAGGAATCCTGTCCCCCTTGTCAGGATGGCAGCAGATCTCCAGTCATCTCCGCCCGCATTGTAGTATTCCAGAGAGGACGGGTATGTGAAGGCGGGAAGTTCGTTGGATTCATCGTTATATCCGTAATAAGCAAGATACCATTCCGAAAGGTCTGCGCTGTCCTTGGTCAGTATGACTTTTTCGTGGATAAGGTTGGATTCTGCGGCAGCCATCGCGGAAAAGGTCCAGCAGGTCCCGAATGGATCCTGATCCCTCACAGCAGGCATCTCAGGCCTAAGGTCATAACTCACCGGGTTTGTTGCCAGCCTGTTGGTGGTTTTAACTACACTGTACACCTCATTTTCAAGGTGCGACCAGTTGACAGGAGAAGGTGCGTATCCCTGGAATTTATCCGAGCCCAAAGAACCGGTGCTTCCGTTTCCGGATGTCCTTGTTCCTTCTATTTTTTTCTGCCATTCGACAAAAAGCGGATTAAGGGGGGCGGGAACTATCTCAGAAGCCGAAGCGCATGAGACAAAGCCTCCTGCCGAAATAAGGATAGAGATGATGATCATGGTGTTAACTTTTTTCATTAAGGCAGAATACAACGACAAGTGAAGCACCTCTTTCTATTTAAAGTTGATACTGGGTATTATATACTGTTTTAAACAACTGAAACATAACAATAAGTCCCGACCACATCCAAAAATTATGAAATATCTTCAGGAATGGATTGAAAAGTACTTACAAAGTATAATAACAGGGAAGTAGTATATCCCAAGGAGTGGGGAAACATGGCCAGGCCTGATATTCTTAAATGCGTACTTTGCGGTAGGGAACATGAACCTTCAGCAGAGAGGTATATCTGTGATACCTGCGGACTCGACGGTACGCTTGATGTGCTCTACAACATCAATGAAACAAAGAAGAATATAACTAAGGATTCCCTTTCTCTCTGCAGAGATATGTCGATGTGGAGATACAGAGATATATTGCCGGTACTGAACGACGCAAATATGCCTGATCTGGCAGTCGGATGGACCCCTCTTTATGAGAACAAAAGAATGGCATCGAAATACGGAGTTAATAAACTATATATCAAGGACGACGGACGAAACCCCACAGCATCCCTCAAGGACAGGGCAAGCGCGGTGGGCGTTGCAAAAGCCATGGATTTTGGGCAGAAAGTCGTCGCATGCGCATCAACGGGAAACGCCGCCAGCTCGCTTTCTGGTTTTGCCGCCGTATCAGGGCTCGAAAGCTACATCTTCGTGCCTGAAAAAGCACCTGCAGCAAAGGTGACACAGCTCCTGGTCTATGGGGCAAATGTGGTCCTTGTCAAAGGAGATTATGCCGACGCCTTTGACCTTGCAACAGCAGCAATAGATAAATTTGGCTGGTACAACAGGAACTGCGCAATAAACCCATATCTTGTAGAGGGCAAAAAGACATGCGCAATGGAGATCGCCGAACAGCTGCACTGGGAGGTGCCGGACAGGGTGTTTATTTCAGTCGGGGACGGATGCTGCATAGGGGGGCTCTATAAGGGATTCCGGGATCTGCTCGAACTGGGACTCATCGACAGGATGCCCAAGATCACCGGAGTTCAGGCAGAGGGTTCCTGCCCCATATACAAAGCGATAATGGAGAATTCCGAAAGAGTGAACTTCGGTCCTGCAGATACGATAGCGGACAGCATCTCGGTCGGCGCTCCGAGAAACTGGGCAAAGGCACTCAGGGCAATAAGGAAGTCCGGAGGTACGGCAGTGACAGTTTCAGATAATGAGATACTCTCCGCCATCCCGGAACTTGCCCGCTCCTCGGGCGTCTTTGGAGAACCTGCCGGAGTAACAGGTTTTGCTGGATTTCGTAAAATGGCCCTCGCAGGAGAGACAGGACAGGATGAAACGATAGCAGTAGTCGTTACCGGAAACGGACTCAAGGATATCGAAAGCGCAAAGAGATCCGTAGGACAGGCGTTATCATGCGCTCCTGACATAGAGGAATTTTCAAGACTCATAGCCTTACGATGAACTTACAAAACAGAAAAATATTCTGAAGGGGGAAATATTCAGTGATCGATCTTACAGTCCACGAAGAAAAGCTTAAAAACGCAGTCGAAATGGCAAAAAAGAGGAATATACTGATACCGACGTTCAAGCAGATGAGGGACCCTGAAAAATATACGCCTGCCGGGATCAGAGAAAAGCTTAAAAAGACCGGCCTCTGGGACGTCGACCCTGCAAACCTCTTCCGGATAACATGGAAAAATGAACCTAAAAAAACGGGAGGACTCTTCGGTGAGGTAAACACCCTGGAATTCCCAAGCGAGTTCACCGGAGTAAAAGCACGCATCATAGCCCTCTGCGGCAAATGGTTCCCCACAGGAGCACACAAGGTCGGGGCAAGCTTCGGATGCCTTGTTCCCCGTCTCGTGACAGGACAGTTCGACCCAACATGCGAAAAGGCAGTCTGGCCCTCAACAGGCAATTACTGCCGCGGCGGGGCATACAACGCACAGCTTCTTGGCTGTGAATCAATAGCCATATTACCTGAAGGAATGAGCAAAGAACGTTTTGACTGGCTTCGCACCGTGGCAGGGGAGATAATTGCCACTCCCGGCACAGAGAGCAACGTCAAGGAAATTTACGACGAAGTCGCGAGGATACGTGCCTCACGGCCCGAAGCGGTCATTTTCAACCAGTTTGACGAAAT
>Ga0334883_1004664_pt1 | contig 12912 bp, 10 predicted proteins | sample GraSluR1_MG_6_FD_207230 | JGI IMG/M metagenome (GOLD analysis project Ga0334883, IMG submission 207230) | Sludge microbial communities from methane-producing bioreactor in Wageningen University, Netherlands - Granular Sludge_09_05-R1 | ecosystem: Engineered > Bioreactor > Anaerobic >... | reverse complement strand
ACTCGTCGAGGAGAGCCCTCTCCTCGGGATCATCGCTGAACCTCAACGAATCCAATAAGTGGAGGACCTTGCCCTGGTATCCGCCGCATTTGAATTCGTCGTACTCATCTCCGTAATATGGCAAAACAGATAGGAGGTTGTTCTTATTGCCCGAACTTGCTATCCCCTTCGGTATCTTCTGCTCATAGAGCCGGAGGATCTTGTAGAGCTTCAGTTCTTTTGAGGGCTTGGGCTTGAACCTCGGATCTGTGATCGCAGCCTCGACGGCCTCATATCCGTCTTGAGGGTCGGATGGCAAGGTCGATCTATCAAGAGTCCCCTCGACGACCACGCCCCGGTGACCGGCGTTGAAGCTTCCCGCCAATCTGATGGAGAAGCTGGCAGACTCGGCGTCAGCAGGGATGGGGACGGTCACGGTGAAGGGCTGGCTCATGGGGTCCGGCATTAGACCTCCTTCGGGAAACTTCTCTTCGTGAAACGTCTCCGCCTCCTCCCCGTCGACCATGACGCTGACGTCTATCGTCGCGCCCCAGCCGTACATCGCCGTCGCCACCCCTGAGATCGTCAGCTCACCGCCTGTGAGGGTGCCACCGACCGATCGTGATAGGGTGAAGCCCTCCGAATCTTTGGGAGTGTTCAGAGTCGCTCCCGAGACCGAGTAGCTCACCTGGAGTCCGTTGAAGGGAGCTGCGGGAAATACGTCGGCGATAGCCGCCGTGGCCGTCAGCGTCAATAGCACCATGGAGAACGCTGCAACCCATGGAGAACGGATCGACATTTTTTTGATTGTCATATTAGCCGCCTCATATCCTTCTAAATTCGGATCTCTTATCGTTTATAGCCGTATTTCCGATCTGTGACTATTCTTCCTGGAATCTTTCGTTTTTCAAGCTCCGTAAGCTGCACCAAAAATCACAGGCGCCAAAGGGGATCGTCTTCCGGCCGGAGCTGCCGCATCCGTCGATCTCCGCCTCCTTAAGACGAATAGATCCGAGTTAGGAATGGGGGAGTAGATGGCCTCCCCCGATATCCACCCCTATATCCACCCTTATATCGCCTCTCCCGCTTCGATCCCCTCCCATCCGCCGGGAGGCGCGTCGATCAGAATATCTCCGTACCTCCAGAGGTCGGATTGAGGGAGAGATCGGGTGCCTATCAGGGCGACGGCGTCGATCTCGTTCCAGCCGGAGACCCTCCTCGTATCCAGGATGATCCTGATACGGTCTGAGGGGAAGTCGGCGTCGATATCGATCGCGGAGATCCGGGCGGTCGTCGCCGGCTCCATCGACCCCTCCCAGGCGAGGTGGCGTCCGCCTTCCCGGTCGTATATCTCCAGCCCGATGATAGCTCCAGGGTTGTAGGTCTCGTATATCTCAACCCTGGTTATCAAGATGGGGACCTCATACTCGAGGTCGAGCCACTCGATCCCGGCGTCTTCATCCAGGGGAGCCCAGGCGGTCTCTATATCCCCGTGGTCCGGATAGGTGTCCGGCTCGCCGGTCGCCTGGAGGGCGGACCACCCTGTGGACGAATATTCGCTGCTGGCGGTGGCGTGGACAGCCCACTGGAGGAAACCTCGACCGTTATTGTCCGTCCCATCTTCCCCCAGAAGGTCGTCCGACGATATCAGCCCCTTCATCTCCGAGGTGATGGCTCCTTCGGGCGTCGGCTGATCTCTCTCACTCACCTTGAGAAGAACAGAAGTATGAATCTCATCCGTCGCGGAGGTGATCAGATCAATAGTGTGGATGTAGTCTCCGTCGTCTCCGATCGGAGGGAGCATGGGATGGTACTTCGGGTCGTCTACCCTGATGGCAGGCGAATTTACCTCTCCCGGATCGAGGGGTTCGTCGTCGGTGAGCCCTGGAGGATATACGTCGAATAGCCTGAAAGGCCAAAGGGCGCCATCTGACCTGAATCCCGTTATCGGGTTGAAGGCGAATTCGCCTCGCTCGTCCGTTGTGACGCTCTCGATAACCCTTCCTGGATACACGAGGGAGATCCTAAGGTCCCTCAGGGGCGTCCCATCAGAGGCTGAGACCGCCCTCCCCTTGATAAAAGCGGTCCTTGGGACGAGATAGACCTTCACCTCTTCGGGGCTTTCGCGGATCACCGTAGAAGCCAGATATACGCTTGTAGATCCGCCCGCCCGCTCCCAATTTGGCGCCGGGTCAACCCTCAAGTAATGATCTCTCTCACCGCCTCGCCAATTCTTCCAGCTATCATCCGGCCAGGTGATGCTGAATTTGCCATCGTGTCCCGTGATCTCCTCGTAGCCGGAGAAGGGGTCCACCCTCCCGGAGACCCCGGCTTTGACGCTGACGTCGCTGACTGGAAGGCCAGTGCGGATATCCAGCACCTCGCCTGACCAGGTCCGGGATCCCACCCCCGGCGACACCACCAGAGCCGCCAGAGCCGCTAAGCATAATATAAATTTCAGTCTCATCTCTCCATCCACTCCATGGTCATCGTCGGCTCCGCTCCGGCCAATAATAAAGGCTCCTGTCCGCCGAAGACCCCGCCGGCGTTCCCGGGCCAGGGGGGGTCGGAAGCTTCGAGCGGCCGCCTCTCTTCGGGGCTATAGGAGGGGTCGAGGAGGAAAGGATCGCTCCCCCACAGTCATACTGATGGCAAACCTAAGCCTCTCCGATCCTCTCCATCGCCCTTCTCGCCGCTTCTCGAAGCCCCCTGTCATCGTCCTCCGATGCCAGATGGGCCAGGGGGGCAAGGGCCCTTCTGTCACCGATCTCCCCGAGGGCTTTCGCGGCGTGCCACCGGACCCACGGGTCTTCATCCTTCAGAGCCTCGATGAGGGGATCGACGGCTCTGGGATCGCGAATCTCCCCGAGAGACCTCGCTGCCTCCGATCTGACCCTCGGCTCCTCATCCTTCAGAGCCTCTATGAGGAGATCGACGGCCCCCGGACCGCCGATCCTTACGAGGGCGCCCATCGCCTCCTTGCGAAGATACCTGTCCTCTCCCTTAAGCGCCAGGGTCAACCGGTCCAGATATTCGTCTCTTCCCAGTTTCACAAGAGAGCTGGCAAAGCAGAGCTGTACGACACAATGATCGCAGAGATCGGGGATGCAGGGGCAGCCGACGGACCCTTCGGGGTTTTGAGGGACTGTTTCCGGGAATACTGCCTTTCCATATCCCGGATCCCCGAGTGCTTCGCCGGAGACGATCGATGCGACCTCGTCCTCCTCCTTGAGGGCCTCTTTGAGGGGACCTATGGCCCGCTCATCCCCGATCTTTCCGAGGGCGATCGCGACGACGCACCGGACCTCCCGGACCTGGTCGTTGAGGGCAGCGACGAGGGGATCGATCGCCCTCTCATCCCCGGTCTCCCCGAGGGCCCAGGCGGCGTTCAGCCTCACCTCGCGGACATCGTCTTTGAGGGCTTCGACGAGGGGGTCTACCGCCCTCTCGTCGCCGATCTCTCCTAGGGCCATGGCCGCCTCCGCCCGGACCTGCCAGTCCCCGTCATCGAGATCTCCGATGAGGTCTTCCACCCTGTCGGCGGCCCCAGGCGATGCCAGAGCCGCCAGAGCCAGTAAGCACAGAACCTGCTTTGTTCTAATCTCATCCACTCTCCTGGATATGGTGGCGGTCATCATCAAAGAAAGATCTATCGATACTGAAGGAAACCCCGAGAGGCCCATATCTCCGTCCTCCACCGCCCCCCCGTCCCCCTCGCCCTTCCCGAAATGAAGGGTGGAGAGGTGGAGATAACTCCGGTGAAGAGGTTCACCGGACCCTCACAAACGGTACCCCCCTCCTCTGGGCGTCCCTCAACTGGTCACCGAAGGTGAAGCGGTAGTCGTACCTGTAAGTTCTCCCGTCCGTCGTCGTCACGGTTATGGGCATGTTGAACGCCCCCCAGGTCCACAGCTCCAGCTCGAAGTTGTTATACGGGTTTCTGCTGGTATGCTCCGACGGGCTGAAGGTCGGATGGAGCTGGTAGTGGACGGACCTGATCCTGTAGAGGTCGGGGCCCGTCACCAGGACCTTGATCTTGAAGATCTGGAGCCCCTGCTGGTTGGTGGAGTAGTAGACCCTGTTAGTCTGCGGGTCGACCGCCTGGGTCACGATCTGGATGTTGGGCCTGACGCCGGGCTGGGTCGGTGGAAGAACGGGGGTCGTCCCTCCTACGTGGAACGTCAGGATATCGCTGTAGGGACCGTTTCCTATCCGGTATCTAGCCTGGTAAGTCCCCGGAGAATCGGCATAAAACCAGATCCTGTATTGATTGTTCGCCCAGACGTTCCCGAAGTTGTAGGTCTGGACCTGGCCTGTGGGGCGGCGTTCCTCCAGGATCAGCGGCCCCGAGTTGGCGGGGATGAGGAGGAGCCTCGCGTAACGGTAGAGAGGTATGTTGACGGACCTCCAATATTGGGTTCCGTCTCCGGATACGATCCAGAAGAGGTTCTGGCTCCCTCCAGGAATGGCTGCGAAAGCGCCAGCAGAAGCTGCTGGAGATGATGCCCGGCCATAATGTAGAGACGTCCTCTCCTCGATCAGGGTCTCTGAGCTCTCTAGGATGCTGCTGGGAAAATAGGCTTCAGAGGCATCGGAGGTGTCAGGAGGCGGCGGCTGAATCCAGCCGGTGGATGTCGTTTCCAACTCTTCAGAAGCGGGTCCCCAATCTGCTGATCCCTCCCAGCCCCCACTTTGAGCAAAAGACGGGGAGCTGAATAAAATTAAAGCCCATATAAGTGCCGTCAGCTTGACAATAGATGCATTAATCATGGGATACAATTGAATAAAGCCGGATAAAAACTTTTCATTCCGATGGGCATGCTCCTGGAGGATCCAGAAGCTCATGAGCCCATGATCAAGCTCAGAAGGCTTCCGACGGAGAAGCAGCCGCCATTTATTATCTACGCCTCCAGCTCCTCCGCCCTGGCGGATGCCGCCTCGGCCTCGGCGTCTCTTCCCAGGGCATGGAGGACGGCGGCTCTGTTCCACCAGGCCTCGGGATCGTCTGGGTAGAGGCTTATCACTTCGTCATAAGCTATGAGGGCCTCGTCATACTTTTCCAGGCTCTTGAGGGCCAGAGCCTTGTTGTTCCAGGGGTGGGCGTATTCCGGATCGAGGCCGATGGCGAGATCGTACGCCTCTATCGCCTCTTCCTTCTTTCCCAGATCGTAGAGGGCGACGCCTTTGTTGTTCCAGGCCTGGGTGTATCCCGGGTCGAGGCGGACCGCCTCTTCGTAGGCCGCGACCGCCTCCTCATATCTGCCCATGAGGTAGAGGATCACGCCCTTGTTGTTCCACGCGCTGGCGTCGTCGGGGTCGAGGCGGATCGCCTCCTCGTAAGCGATAATCGCCTCATGTTGGCGTCCCAGCTCCCCCAGGGCGATCCCCTTGTTGTACCAGGCGTGGGCGTAACTGGGATCGAGGTTTATGGCTGCATCGTACGCCTCGATCGCCTCGATGTACCTTCCCATGTCCCTGAGGGCGACGCCCCTGTTGTTCCATGGGTAGGGGTCGATGGGGTTGAGGGTGATGGCGATCTCGTAAGCCCGGACCGCCTCTTCGCACCTCCCCTGATCATAGAGGGCAAGCCCCCTGCCGACCCAGGCGAGGGCAGACTCCGGGTCGAGGGCGATCGCCTCCTCCGAGAGGTGGACCTCTATGAGGGGTCCCGCCGCCCCCAGGTCGCCGATCTCAGCGAGAGCAGCGGCTGCCCTCGCCCGGACGATGGGATCGTCGTCCTTCAGAGCCTCCATGAGGGAATAAGCCGCGGGTTCGCCGATCTTGACGAGGGCCTTGCCTGCCTTCCCTCCAACCTCTGGGTCGGAGTCCCTCAAAGCTCTTATGAGAGGATCGACAGCACCGAGATCGCCGATCTTGCCGAGGGCGTCGACGGCGCCCCCCCTGACCACGGCGTCCCCATCTCTGAGGGCGAGGTAGGCGAGGGGCTCGAGGGCTGCCGGGTCGCCTATGGTCCCGAGAGATATGACGGCTTTGAGTCGGACCGACGGCTCGGCGTCTTTGACTGCATCGATGAGGGGAGCGACGGCACGGTCGTCGCCGATCTTGCCGAGGGCCTCCGCGGCTTCGCCCCGGACGTCCCCATCTGCGTCCCTGAGAGCGGCGATGATGGGGTCGACGGCTCCGGGGTCGCCGATCTCTCCCAGGGCCCAGATGGCGGAAGATCGGACCTTTGCCGCGTCGTCGTTTATTGCTGTGATGAGGGGATCGACGGCTCCAGGGTCGGCGACCGCGCCCAGAGATCGAGCTGCCTTCTCCCGGAGGTCGGCCTGGCCGTACTTCAGGTCCAAGATGAGGTCCGCCGCCCCATCGGCTGTTGCGGCGGAGGCAGCGGTGGCGAGAAGGGCAGCCAGCAGCAGCGCCGCGCCCGTCACCGCCACCGTTGCCATCATCGCCGAGATCCCCGGTCCCAAAATGAGCTCTCTATTCGTAATAACCCCCTCATGGTTACCGATGGTCGCAACCCTCTAAAAATGTACCGGTGCCCTTCCCATCCTGTCGGGAAGACCTGCCCCGGGGCCGAAGGGCTCCCGAGTATTCCGGTCTCCTGATCCATCCGCCTGCACCTTGCGCCAGTCGTCCAGGAGCGCGATCTTCGGGCGGCGTGGGATCACAGCTTGCCCCAGAAGGCCCTCTCCAGCACCGCCGGGAGGAGGGCGTCCAGATCCTCCGCCGTCCGGGCCTGGCATCTCTTGAGCCCGTCGACATGGGCCTGGAGGACGTCGAGGCGGGCGACGATGCGGCGGTCTACGTCGAGTAAAAATCCGAATGCGGGTCATCCGAGAATGGCGAAAGAAGGCATAGGAGGATAGGAACGGAGGATCATCCGAATAGCCACCGCCGCAGCGACCCCCCGCCCCGGATCCGAAAAGCTCTCGCTCTCGCTCTTGCTCTTGCCTCTTCGCTCTCCCTTGAGAGGGATACGGCGATGGTGGCGATAATCATGCATAGGAGCATCAGGAGCCATACGCTCTGGTAGGCCTCTGGAGACCTCGATGTGAGGATCAGCCCTGATACCTGCTGGAGGACCGCCCCTCCGGCGAAGGGGAATATGTTGAGGGCTGCCGTCACCGTTCCGACGATTGCCATGGGGAAGAGCTCTTTGATCTGGGCGTAGCTGACGACGAAGAACCCGCCGAAGAAGCCGAAGAAGAAGTTTATCGCCATGTAGGCCTGGGGGCTTGATATCGATCCTGCGGTGGACCATATCACAGCCCAGATTACGGTATAGGCGACAGACCCCGCCAAGAGGACCTTCTTTCTCGACCCAAGGACCTTGTCGGAGATGTAGCCGGCGGTGGTGCAGCCGAAGATCATCCCGATCCCGATGAAGGAGAGAACGAGGCCGTAGGTCGTCTTCTCCCACCCCAGGACGTCGCTATAGAACGGTCCGGCCCAGAGACCCTGATAGACCATGACGCTCCCGTACATGAAGAAGAACCAGACCGCCATCGGCCAGAACTTTCTCCCGGAGCCGAAGGTCATCTTCAGCGCCGTCCTCATGGGGATCTTCCCCGGTTCGGAGGCGAGATCCGATTTGCCGGTCTCGTACGCCTCGATCTCGGATATGGCAGGAAGGCCCATATCCTCAGGTCGGTCCCTGGTTATGGCCCAGGCGCCGACGGCGATGGCAAGGGTGATCGCCCCCAGGATGAGAAAGACCTGCTGCCAGCCGAGGGCTGCTGAGAAGAAGGCGAGGGGTCCTGCGGCGCCGAGGGCGCCGAGGTTTCCCACCGCCAGGAGGATCCCCGAGAGGGTGGCGAACTCGTTGGTCCTGTACCAGGTCGAGATGATCTTCATGGTGGGGATGTAGACCATCGCCACCCCGACGCCGATCATCACCCGTCCGACGACCACCAGCTCAAAGGAAGAGGCGATCCCCGTCAGGATCGCCCCGGCCGCAGCCAGGAGGGTGAAGGCGCTGACGGTCTTCCTCGGCCCCCAGTTGTCGGTCAATAGCCCTGCCGGAAGCTGCATGACGGTGTAGGCGTAGAAGTAGGCGGAGCTGAGGAGGGCTATGGACGCCGCTGAGACGGCGAAGGTCGCCTCCAGGTCTGTCGCCACCGCCGCGGTGGAGACCCGGTGGAAGTAGACGAAGAAGTAGGCAGAGGCGAGGATGCCGAAGACCGCCCACCGATGGCTCATCACCCTGTCAACATCGCTCTTCTCTAACGGCGTTGTAGAAACCCTCCTCTACATGAGACGGGACGAATCGAATCTTGCCCTTCGTCGGCCAGCTCTCGGAAGGTCGGGACGGCTATATATCACCATGGGCTGATCTGCAGATGAATCCTCTCGGAAAAGTTGTTCATGAATCGTATTATATAACTAGCTTTAAATGTTATTTGATCCCCTCCCCTCTAATTGTGGCCGTAATACATATCGTTCCTCTAATATCGTGCCTCTGAAGGCAGCAAAATCGATATAATGGATTAAGATGACGAGGATAGGATTATGTCAGTGACATACATAAGGATCACCTTTTCGCTCCTCCTGGTCTTCGGCCTTGTCGCCAGCACTGGGGCATCTTTCGCCGCAGATGAGCCTCCCGGCCCCGATCTGGCGGCGATGGAAGGCCAGACTTCCATCGAGGAGATGGCATCCTTCCTGGACGAGGCGAGAGATCGCCTTCTGGAGAACGGCAAGATCGAAGGGCTTGAGGCCATCAGCGACCCCCATGGCGAGTTTGTCAGGGGCGAGCTCTACATCTTCGCCTACGACTTCAACGGGACGCTCCTCGCCCACCCCTATCTCCAAGATCTGGTGGGCAGAAACAACCTCGACCTCGTCGACCCCAACGGCGTCCCCATGATCAAGAACCTGATGGAGGTTGCAGGGCGGGGCGGTGGCCTCATCTACAACTTCTACCCCAACCCCGCCGCCGATAACGTCGATGAGCTGAAGCTCGTCGGCGTCGTAAAGGTCGATGAAGACCTCTGGATAGGCTCCGGGATCTACATCTCAGCCGAGCCGCCCCGGTTCAGCCCTCAGGATCGGGAATCTCTGAGAAATTTCGTCGATGAGGCGGTGAACTATTCCATCGAGAACGGCAGGCAGAAGGCTCTTGCGGCCTTCAACGATCCTGCCGGGGAGTTCGTCGGAGATGGCCTCTACATCTTCGCCTACGACTTCAACGGCACCGCCCTCTCCCTCCCCTTCCAGCCCGATATCGTCGGCGAGGATCGCATCGACCTTGAAGACGCCAACGGCGTCGCCTTCGTCCGGAATTTCATATCCCTGGCCAGGAAAGGGGGTGGGGAGTCGTACTATATCTATCCAAACCCCGAAAATGAGATGGCCGAGGATCTTAAGCTCAGCCGCGTCGCCAAGGTCGACGAGACCTGGTTTTTGGGGGCGGGGATCTACAGCTCCCGCTCCAAAGATGAGAACCTCTCAGGAAAGAAGCCGGCAAATAGGGTAGAGCTCCAGAGCTTCGTCCGGGAGGCTGCGAGCCACGCCCTGGTGGCAGGAAGGGAGAGGGCCGCGGCCGATTTCATGGATACCGAAGGCCCCTGGGTCCGGGGGGACGTCTACATCTTCGCCCAGGAGTTCAACGGCACCGCCCTCGTCCTCCCCTACCTCCCCTCGGAGGTGGGGACCTACCGGCTTGACATCCAGGACGAGGAAGGCGCCTTCATCAACCGGGATATGCGCTCCATCGCCCTCAACGACGGCGGTTTCTACGAGTACCGGTGGAGAAACCCCGTCACCGGCGAGACGATGGATAAGGTCAGCTACGTCATGAAGGTCGACGAGACCTGGTGGCTCGGCGCCGGTATATACGAGGGGTAGGGGAAAGCGGCCGCTTCCGCCCCCGACCCGGCCATCTTTTTTCATTCAAGATCGAAACGGGCTTATCTTTCTCCTCGAAGATCGCAACCGGTTTATCTCCCCTCGAAGATATCGATCACCGCTCTAAAAACGTCGGCCAAATTGAGAGGCCGGGAGGAAGAATCTCATGATCGAACTGCTGCGCAAGAGAAGAAGCATCAGAAGGTACAGGGACGAGGATATCGACCCCGGGGTCGTGGAGCTGCTCAAGGAGGCGGCCCTCCGGTCGCCGACATCCAGAAACTTCAGGCCCTGGAGTTTCGTCTTCGTAGAAGATCAAGAAAAGCTCGCGGCGCTGTCGAAGGCGAAGCCATCAGGCTCGTCATTTGTCGCGGGAGCGCGCCTCGGGGTCGTCGTCTGCGCCGATGATGACGAGTCGGACGTCTGGATCGAGGACTGCTCCATCGCATCGATAATCCTGCAGCTGGCGGGCCAGAGCCTCGGCCTCGGATCCTGCTGGATCCAGATAAGGCTCCGGATGCACGACGGCTCGCAGACGAGCGAGGAGTACGTCAGGTCGGTCCTCGGCCTTCCCGATGGATTGAAGGTCGAGTCGATCATCGCCTTCGGATATCCCGACGAGGAGAGGGGGACGGTGCCGGCGGAGGAGCTAGAGGGGGAGAAGATACTGTCGGCCTGAGGACCGCGATAACCCCGTCTTACACCCTCACTTCCCACCGAAAGGGGGATCTTCAGACCCGACGATCCAAGACCCATGAAAATCGGAAGAAAGGCGAAGCCCGACTCCCCCGATGAGATGGCCCTCGTCCATCACGCCCTGGAAAACCCCATCAGAAGGAGGATGATCATCCTGATGGTGGAGGGGTGCCTCTCGGTCGAGGGAATCGGCTTGGCTGTAGGTCCGAAGATGCTCGACTACCACCTCCACCGGCTGGAGCTGGCGGGGCTCATCGATCTCGCCGGCGGAAAGATAGCCCTGACGGAGTCGGGAGAGGCCTACGGCGGACTCGTAAAGTCCCAGGCGGAGAGGGGGGGCGCATGGTGAGATCCAGCCCGGTATAGGGACGCTCTCGCATCAGGGAGAGCGGTGGTGGGGGTTATGCCCGCTGCCCGGCGGGACCGTTGCCCCCGGCCCCCCATCCTTCTAGATCAGCCCCAGGAGTTCGGCGACACGCCGATCCACCGCCACCCGCCACCTAATCTTCAGGCGGTTGAGGTGGCTACGTATACCATCTCGCTTCTTGCGATCTCGCTAAACCCGCCGCCCCCCGCCCAGTTCTCAAACATCCGAAACTCGTAGGACCCTTCCTCCTCCGGAGCGGTGAAGGTGAGCGTCCCGTTCTTCTCGCCGCGGAGGTAATGCCACTGGCCGTACTCTTCGTTTGCCGCTCCTGCCTTGTAGATGGCGATCCAGTCGGTCTCAAACCCCGGCGCTCCCGAGTAACCGACGGATATCTCCCCGCCGGGGGCCACCCGAAGGGGGAACGGCGTGATATTCGTAAGGTTTAAAGCTATGATCTCGACGGTGACGACGTTGCTCCTCGCGATATCGTTGTAGCCGCCTCCAGCCCAGTTCTCAAACATCCGAAACTCGTAGCTCCCTCCTTCACCGGGGGCGGTGAAGGTCAGATTCCCGCACGTCTCGCCGCGGAGGTAATGCCACTGGCCGTAATCTTGGTTGCTGGCGTTCACCTCGTAGATGGCGATCCAGTCGGTCTCAAACCCTGGAGCGTCCGAGTAGCTGACGGCTATCTCGTCCCCGGGGCTCGCTACAACCGGCGATGCATAAATCGTCGCCTCCTCACCCATCGCCTGCGAGGAAGCGGCGATGAGCAGAATCGCGATCGTCAAGAGGGGTCGGACGATCTCAGAATAGGCATATGCCTTCGATCTCAATCGAGTTACCTCCACAAATCTGTCAGCTTCCGCCTCAAGAGAGGCGTGGGCTGAAGTAGGATCTACGCCCCCTTGAGTTGAAATAGGTTCTTCAAGGATGGCGGGGAGCTTCCGAACCCATCTCCTTTTGAGCTCTCTTTCTGATCCTCCGCTTGTAGGCCTCATGGCTCGCGAAGAGGAGGATCGGGAAGGGGATGAGGATCCAGAGATGATCGATGGGGACGTGAGAGGTGTTGAAGACGAGCTGGATCGCCCCGACGTTCAGGAGGGCGTATATCCAGAGGAGCACGAGGAGGATGGCGACGATGAGAAGCCTGTTTTTGAAGAGCCCCCTCTCGAAGGCGGAAGACTCCCAGGAGCGGAGCGTCCAGACGTTGAACAGCTGGCAGCTGACGGCCCCCAGGAGGGTCATCGTCATGGCCTGCTTATGAAAGTCGGTGTTGGTTATGGAGAGGTCTCCGTAGCTCCAGCCGTTCAAAAAGAGGAAACCGAGGAAGGCGGTCATGGCGGCGGCCCCCTCGATGGGACCCAAAAAGAAGTAGCCCCGCTTGAAGACCTCCCTGTCGAGGATCTTCTCGTCCTTTCCCACGGGGGGACGTTCCATGATGTCCTTCTCCGGCGCCTCGTTCCCCAGGGCGAGGCCGGGGAGCATGTCGGACCCCAGGTCTATAGATAGGATCTGGATCACCGAGAGGGGCAGGGGGATTCTGAAGAAGAAATGGAGGATGTAGGGGATGATCTCCGGGACGTTCGAGGAGAGGATGTAGGTTACGAACTTTTTTATGTTGAAGTAGACGGTCCTCCCCTCCTCTACGGCGGCGACGATGGATGCGAAGTTGTCATCCAGAAGGATCATGTCCGCCGCCTCCTTGGCCACCTCCGTCCCCTTCATCCCCATGGAGATCCCGATGTCCGCCTTCCTGAGGGCGGGAGCGTCGTTGACGCCGTCGCCGGTCATCGCCACCACCTCCCCGTTCTCCTGGAGGAGGGCCGCGATCCGCAGCTTCTGCTCAGACCTCATCCGGGCGAAGAGGACGTTATCTTCGGCGAGGATCTTCGCAAGATCCTCGTCCGGGATCTTCCTGATCTCGTCTCCCGTCAGGACGACGTCGACCTCGAGCCCCACCATCTCGGCGATCGCCTTGGCTGTGAGGGGGTTGTCCCCGGTGAGGATCATGACCCTTATGGAGGCTCTCTGGCACTTTTTTATGGCGTCGCGGACCTCCT
>Ga0334883_1004663_pt1 | contig 12913 bp, 10 predicted proteins | sample GraSluR1_MG_6_FD_207230 | JGI IMG/M metagenome (GOLD analysis project Ga0334883, IMG submission 207230) | Sludge microbial communities from methane-producing bioreactor in Wageningen University, Netherlands - Granular Sludge_09_05-R1 | ecosystem: Engineered > Bioreactor > Anaerobic >... | reverse complement strand
AATAGTCACATAAAGAGAAAATTGAAAAAACTTTTCAGTTCCCTGAGTTAAGGCATCTCTTAGATATTCAATATCGCGCAAGGCTGTTTCTCGAATAGGGTCACGAGGGGCACCTTTTTCTGAATCACTGACAATTTGAGCTTCTAAATTACCTACCCTATTTTTTAATTGCTTTAAGATGATAGCGCTCTTAACGGGGTAAAAAAACATCGCCACATCAAAACATTCATTTAAGTTAATGATAGGGGCAAACCAGCCGACACTAATATAACGTGGATAACTGACAACAAAAATTGTTCGAACAAATTTTTGCCCTAAACTTAAATAAGTTGGATTAACCTTTAAACTAGCCGGAGATATTAAGTCTCGGACTGACAAAACTCCACGTCTAAAAGCTTTTTCTTCTTCAATTAGTTCCTGAGTTATCTCTAAGTCTTCCCTTCTAACTCCAATACGACTAAGCTCTTCATCTAAAAGACCCTTCTTTTTTTTCTTTGATTCACCCAAGCTTTCTTGTTTTTTTAAATCTATCATATTTTAATTTTACTTTTTTACTTAACAATTATCTAAGCTTATGTTTCGACCTGAATTTTATTAATATCTACTAATTTTTGATTTTTAGATGTTTCTGGGTTATAAGAGTTATAATACAATTCTATTAACTCCTGTGTTTTCATCTGCTTAACATCAACCCCCAAAGACATTAGGGCCGAAGAAACACTATCAACTCTTCGAGATAAATTCTCTTTATATTTGGCAAATTTAGCTTCTTTCAGGCGCAAAATAGACGCTGGCTTAAAGGTTTCTGAAAACTGAGACATAAAACTTTTATGCTTATCGGAAAAAGGGCTATAAGGAACTACCACAAAAAACTTTTTATTCATAATTTTACCAATAGAAACTAATTCCTTAATATATTCTATATATTCAGCTGTCTGAGCCTTGAGCAACCTATTAGTCTGAGATCTTTCCTTCCCTTTTAAATATTCAATATAATTATCAACGTTTAAATCACGAGATTGGATAACAATTTGAATCGGAGTGCTAATATTATTCAAAAAACTAATATAAGAAGATATAATCGCATTTTGCTCATCTTCACTTTTTAAGGCAAAATTAATACTAGAAACCAACAAAACTGCTCGTATGGTTCCGTCTCGCATAACTACGACATCATCTTTTATTTCTAAAATGTCTAGATATTGCTGAGTGGACACGCTAGAAATTTTTTTACCTTTCTTTTTTTCAGCCATTATATTTTAAATTATATTTAATTAATTATCTTCTAAATTAATTTCCGAACTATCTTCCCCCTTATATCTACCCTTGGTATCAATAATAAGGGACAACTTGGTTAACTTTTCTTTAGAGAAGTATTTATCAGGTGTTATAACCTTTTCATATTCAACCTGTTTATCTTCTTTGTTTTCGAAACTAGTAATTTTATGATTCCATATTCTTAAACCAGGTTTTTTGAGGGACTGAATTAAGTTTAGCACAAAATAGTGGAAAGGGCGACCATTTATCTTTAAAAAAGCAAAAATACCGGCAAATGCAAAAACTAAAATACTTAAAATAACAAAGGTACTAAAATCAAAAACTTTATAAAAAATAAAAATAACCAAAGATGTGGCTAAAAATATCAAAAACTGCCTGGCCGTAATTGGGCCAATGATTTTAGGTTCCACATCGATAAATTGAGGTACAGTAAACTGTTGCATAATTAACTTTAATTATAAAACTAAAGACTTATTAAACCTTATCAGAGCATTAATCTCCTCGCGACTTAAATATTCTTTCTTGGAATTTTTTAAATTTTCAATAACTTTATCGACACTAATACCCTCTTCACTGGATTTGGAAAATATTTTTAAATATATCTTGTAAACCGGGCTCTGTCGCCAAGCCTTAATACCCTCTAACATCTTGCCATAGTCAATCTCCTCTAAAATCTCTAATTTTTGTCTAATTTTCTCAAATGATTCTTCTGGATTATTAGACAATCGACGGAAGTTTACTAGATCCATATACTTGATTTCATCAATAGGTCCAGTCGTTTTAATTCTCCTGACATCAGCCATTTTTATCTTACCACTGCTATCAGGCTTGATATCCACCTTGCCAGCCATAGACCTTGTTTTTATGGGGACATCTATCAGACCAGACAAAAGATCATCTTCTTTGTCTTCTTTGTCGGACTTTATTTCCTTAGGCGCTTCCTCTTCTTTTTTGCTTTCGGTAACAGCAACTTTGCTCTCGGCTTTTTGTGAGAAACTTTCTATCTTTTCAAGGTCGTTTTTAATTCCTTCAAGCTTACCTTTAACTTTTTCTGGTATGTCTTCTACAACCATTGGAAAGTCTGACTCTGGAATAATCGCCGGAACTAAAGGAGCTAAAAGCTCGGGTTCTTTTTTCTTAGCAACAACCTTAGAATCCATTGAATCTGAAATATTTCCATGTCCCAACTTATTAATTTTAGACAAAATATCGCCTTCAACCCTTAAATCTTTCTTGGCTTTTTCATACTCTCTTTTTTCTGATTCTTGGGCCATTATAAAAATACTATCTACAGTTTTATCCGTTAAACCAAATCCTCCCTCGGATAAATTAGCAGTAAAGATTTGTCGAGCCGAAAAACGATCTTTAATTCCACGCAAATATTTATCTAATAATACCAAAAATTTAATCTTTTTGTCCTCGTCTTTAAATCTAATGCCCAGGGAGCGAATAATTTCTGCGGCCACTGAATTGGTTTTATTCTTAGCAACCGGAAATTCTTCTTTTCTCTCACTAATAGATTTGGAGCTCTCAATATCTTTTTTTTCTGTTTCCATAACACTTTCCAGGTTGGCTGGAATATCTGGTTTTTTAGTAGGCGTAACCAATGGTAATATTCCTAGATAATCTCCAGCTCTAGAAAATATTTTATTCTCCAAGGTCTTGGCCAATTTTTCTGATTTTTCTTGTCCTAGTTTAAATTCAGTAAAAAGAGTTAAGGGCAACATCTCAACACTGACATCTTTAACCATAACCCGCATAATCAAAGAAGCTAGTTCAATATTATATTCGCCCTCTAAGTCTTCAATAATTTTAAGAGCCTCCGGATCAGAGACCGAAGCTTTTAAGTCAGAACTTAGGGCATTAAATTTATCTAAATAATCAAACATATAAAATTATTTTTTTCTTTTTTTTATTTCACTTTCAATTGCTTTTCTTTCTAAAGATTTGTTAGGATATTTTTTAAGCATTTCTTGCAAGACACTTAACTCCTGATCGGCTAAATTCATCGGAACAATAGTTTCTGGTTTTTCCACCTTTTTAGTTTTTTCTGTTTTTTCTTTTTCGATAGAAGGGCTCATCTCGGCTTTTCGACTTACCTCTTTTTTGTCTACTGAGATTTTTTTTATTTTTTTTTCAATAAACTCCGAATCTCTATCAACAGGGATTATTTCCCAATTCTCAAAAGGGGTGTTGCTCATAGAATCAGGAAAAAAGGACAGACTTCTGTAGGTTTTTAATACTTTTCGTAATATTTTTATCTCCTTATCTTTTAAAGCTTCTTTTATTGCTGATGATGTTAAATATTTAGCCAAAACTATATTGCTAAAACCTTCACTACCATGCTCGGAAATAAAATGTTTTATCCAATTGGCAATAGTTGGTTCCTGCTCCTTGCCAGATAAAATAATTTTTTTACTTCCCAATTTTTCCTGGTTATTCATGAAGGCTTTAATAAATTTATTCAAAGAATCTTTTTTATTGATTAACAAGTAAATTAAAGAGCCGTTTATCTTTCTAGGGCCAGAAATATCACTATCTTTATAAACGTTCATTAAATCTTTTTCCAGCATGTGCGAAATTAAAGCTTCCTCTTCTTTCGGAGAAAAATTTTTGTCTAAATCTTCTAAAACTTCGTTTAAATTATCTAAGTTTTTATCCTCCACTAGATCATTAAATTTTTCAATGTATTCTTTATAGTCATCAATTTTTCCTTTATATTTCTTTATGGCAGAAGAAATATCTTTTTTAATAAATAGCTCTACTGGAAAAAACAATTTACCCAAGAAATCAGAAGAAAAATTATTAATTTTATCTTCGGTAATATTTTTGATATTATCAGAAATTAATTTAGGTAATAAATCGGCTTGAAAATCGGAAATGAAAAAATCGTAGATTACTTCATCTAAATCATCTCTAATAATATCGTAGGTAGAAATTAAATCTCGGCAAGCGTCGGCACTAGGGCGAGAAGAGAAATAAAGGCTAACCTCTTTTGGAAGTTCTTCTATTTTTTTTAGAAATTGTGATATTTTGTCGTCCATGTAAATATTTTATTAAGAATTAACTTTTTCCCAAATTTTCTTAAGAACACCTCTTTGTTGTGGAGATTCGTCAAATTGACATTTATCTGTTATTTTATTCATTTTTTTACGAAAATCGTCCAAATTTGTAGCGGTCTTGAGCTCGACTAATTTACCATGTCTAGAAAGAGCTTCCTTTAGGCTTTCAAGTCCTCCAATTGAATTAGATAAATCTTGAAATTGAAAAAACTTAGCTTTTTTAAAATACTTTTCTAAATCTGCATCTTTAATCGGCTTAGTTGATTTGTTCATGATAGATAATTTATTATCAGCTTTAAAGGTTCCGGCTCTTTCTAGGGATAACTCGATTTCATCTTGTCTTTCGTTAGTTTGCCTATCATACATACTAACAAAGTTGCTATCGGTCATGTCTTCGGCTAAGTTAGGCATAATCAAATCAAGCGAATCCTGCCCATCAATACTACTAATAGATATTTTTTGATCAATAATATTACGGGCAATTTTATCCTTTGTTTTCTCATGTTTTAATTTTACTTCATCACTTCTATTGTCAGACCCACTCTTAGGAGCGGCAGTAGAATGTAAGTCAGTAAATAATCTAGACAATTGTTGGTAATTACTAGCTAAAGAAGCGTCTAGTTGATCTAAAACCCGACCATCATAGCCATAGGAATCTACAATTTTATCTTTTTCAACTCTGGCCTCCTCTTGACTTAGTTCCTTTCTTTCTAGCAGAAGCATGGTGGCCGCTGTTCTAGAATGGTTACTTTTAGAATAATCATCTTTAACAGCCCTCAACTCCTCTTCTTTTAATCCTTTTAACTTATCTTTTTCTTTTGATATTTGAGAGCTATTGTAATTTGAAGCTAAATCTAAAGAATCAGAGCCAGCATTAATTAGTCTATTTCTTACAGCTGTGCCAGCTATACCGCCATAGGCAGCTCCGGCTACTCCGCCCAATGCCCCCAAAGGTCCACCTAAAAATGAGCCAAAGGCCCCTCCGGCGACAACTGCACCCCATTTGCTAATATTTTCGACTTTCTTCCTGCTGTCAGATAGATCTTTGTGGCCCGACTCTATATCCTTAGTCTTAGCTTCGATATCTTGAACATTTGAGTCAATCTCAGCTTTTTTGATTGTTATATCATTGTCTTTATCAACTCTAGCTTGAGGCAAGTTTGTACTTACATCATTTAATGAATTTAAATTTTGCCCAGTAACACTATTAAAGTCATTCAAAATTTCGTTCTCTTTTTCTTGTATTCTTTGATTGTAGTCGCTCTCCATATCTGTTTTTTCTGTTCTTAGTCTGCCAGATAAAGCGAAATCACCCGCATTTTGAGCATTTGTTATCTGTTGGTCAAAATCACGTGACTTAACTCCTTTTTCATTTTCTAAATCTGAAATCATTCTTAGATCACCCTCGATTCTAACTAACTTATCTTTGTCTTTCTCTAATTTACCTAAGTCGGAACTTAATTGTGATCCCTGGTCTTTTAGAACTCCCTTTTCTTGCTCGGCGCTCTTAACACTTTCTTCTCTTTCCTTTATTTTTTTATCGGAAACCCCAGCCATAGCTCTAAATGGCTTGGATATAAAATTACCTATAGCTTGCGCCGGCTTAGCGATAACTGCCTCCTTTACTCGTCCTTCAGCTTTTAATAAAGCTCCGGCATCTCTTTGGGCCAAATCTTGGCGCTTGGATTCTTTTTGTTGTTTATATGACTTATAAGCATTCTCTGCTCTCTGAATACCGGTAGCCCTCTTACTCATCTTTAGAGCTCCGGTACCCATGGCTTGTAATTTGCCCATTCCCTTGCCAGCGACCTTGCCAGCAACTCCACCCATCTCTTGGGCTATCATCATTCCACCTAAAAGCATGCCAATGGAAATGATATATTTAATAATATTCTCAGGGGTCCCAGCCTCACTTCCTGCCACCTTTACTTCCTCTTCGCTCTCCTCCGGAGTCATTTCTTTTATGGACTCGGCACTATTACCAGAACCCATAGAAGCAAACGACAACCAAATAAAGAAGGCTAAAACTGGACCAATAATTAAATTTTTAGAGAAATCTGACCACCATCTCTGAGAATATTGTTGACCCTGAGGAAAAGAGGCTAATAAATAGGCTAAAGGAGATAAAACCACATAGATCCAAATCATTACTATCCTCATTACTAGCATAACCAACATTGTCAAAATAACTACACAGGCAATAACCACAAAGATAAGCGCCAATATAACAGACCCGATAATTGATTCAAAGGTTTGTTGCGCTGTTCTATCATCGCTGTCCCCGAAGCTCAATATGTCAGTTATGCCCAACATTTCTGTTAAGTTTGCTCCGGCCATGTCTTTAAAGGCGTTGACAAAGGTAAGCATGATAACCTGAGTGAAATCGATAAAGACACCACAAATTAATTTAGAGAAGTTTATAAGAACAGCCATTATCACTAATTTTGGTAACCATGTTTTTAGATTGTAACTTTCTATTCTTAGAATAGAAGCAAAGGCAATAACAAGAAGAATCAAAACAAAAAACATGTTGCACAAGTCTCTCACCACCACCCAGCCGTTTGTTACTGCCGGAGAATGAATGAAATTGCTATAGGAGGCTACTTTCACTAAAATGTTTAAGAAAACGACGGTCAACTTACCAAAGAGAGCAATGAAGGGAAATATTATCCAACCCAGAACCTTAGCTACTCCATTTCTAACATCGGCATGGCTAGCTTCTGGAATTAAAAGGAAAATCATTACCAAAAAAAAGACCGGCAAAGCTATTGCTAAAATCTTTTTCTTGTTTTTTAATATTTTTTTCATTTTTATTTAAAAATTTAATCGCCTAGACCAAGCCACCCCTTGGTAGCCTCCCAAGCACCCTCGGCTATACTATATAAAAACTCCCAAACAACGCTCCAAGGATTAAGTATAAAATAAATAACGGCTACTAATATTATAATGACAAATAAATGAAACAGGCAAAAACATCCTGCTGCTGGTTTCTCGGCTATGCCAATTTTATCTCCCATTCTCTCAGCTTGTTCTGGATATTTTTTTTTAATATCTGCTGGGACCCACTCATGCCCCAACTTAGAAAAATAGCTAGGGAAAACACCTCTAAGAAAAACATGTAAATATACATAAAAGGCTGACAGAGTAAAAGTTGCAAAAATCAATAAAATCATCTTTTTAAGCATCTCGTCAGTAGCTAGTTTTATTTTTGACGCCTTGCTCTCTCCGCTCTGATTAATCTTAACTTTTGCTTCAGCTTTATTTTTATCGTTTTGCTTAGCTAGCCTCAAATTAGCCTCCTTGCCTTCGTCGCTAAATGCAGAACCATTATCACTCTGCGAATCACTTTGATCGACCTTACTATCTCCTTCGCGAATCTCTCTGACCCCCTCTCTTAATATCATGTTCTTATTAGCCTGAAGAGAAGCCATTTGTCGGACTAAGGTCTGTGGTCTTTTTTTTATATTTAAAAAACTTTTTTCTTTATTAGCTTGAATCTTTTTTTTCCTTCTTTCCATTTCTGATGATTGGATATATTGCTTGCGACCCTCACCGAATTTATCTGGAGCTACCCTATTAACGCCACCTCCGGCGGGGACATCTTGCAAAGCACTTCCCTTATCACTTTCGATAGAGTCAGTTAAGTCTCTTTTTTTATCATAAAAATATTTTCTATCAACCTCTCCGCCTGACCTACTCCCCTTAAGATAATCTTTCAGGCTTTCATCTGGTTTAGCAAAATTACTTTGGGTTTCCTCTTTAAGCCGAAGAGCTTCTTTTTTAGCACGAGTCAAAATGCTCTCGGAAATTTTGTCTTTAGTCGCTTCGTCTGGACCAGAAAGATCAGCTGAACCTTCGTTAATAGTCAATTTTTCTTCGGGCATAGGAATTAATAAAATAATAAAATAATAACGGAAAAATAAACCCTCTACTATTTAATATTATACAATAAAAAAAATATTTTGCCAAATAATTTTAATAGCCAAAACCCATCATTTTTTGATGGGTTTTTTACTTATATTATCAATTTTTATTTGCCTCTATTCTCGTCATCATAATCGGTGTAATACTGATCCTTGTCGTTAGCCAAATCCTCCAAGGTTTTCCAATCATTAACCCAGTCATCAACTGAATAAATTTTTGGCTGGCCATTTTTATCATTGCCAACAAAACGATTTATTCCGGCATTAATAATCATCTTTTTACAAAGTAAGCAGGGATAAGCATTTACTTTGGTTTGAGTGTCGCCATCTTTTCTGGCCGCAAAAAGGAACATATCAGCTCCAAAAAGAGAGGTGCCGGAACGAGCTGCATTGATTATAGCATTCATTTCAGCGTGAACTGAACGACAGCGCTCATAACCGGTGCCAGATTTAACATTTTCTCGGCGACGAATGCAATAGCCTAGTTCAATACAATCCATGGTTTTCCTAGGCGCTCCAACATAACCAGTAGAAATAATTTCATCATTTTTAACTATTACACAACCGATAGCTGTCGAGAGACAATTACTTTTAATTGCTACTGTTTCGGCTATTTTAAGGTAATATTCGTCTTTGCTTATCTTTTTATTCATATTTTATTATTTAATTTAACAATCCAAAAAATAAATAAACATTTATCTAGTAATTTCTTTTTCAATACTTGCGTCTTTGTCTGGTCTTAATAGAGGAAAAAGAACCACATCACGTAAATTACTCTTACTAGTTAAAAGAGCTGTTAAACGATCAATGCCTAAGCCTAAACCAGAAATTGGAGGCATGCCGTGTGACATTGTTTCAATATAATCTTCATCAATTTCCATAGTCTCCTCTTCTCCAGATTCCTTGTTCTTGGCCTGTTCGACAAATCGTTCTTCTTGATCAACTGGATCCACAAGTTCGCTATAGGCCTTAACTATTTCCCAGCCCTTAACAACAAGTTGAAACTGATCGACAATATTAGTATCGTCGTCGTTTCTCCTGGCCAATGGTTGTAAATAGGTAGGATAATGATGCAAGAATGTTGGGTTAATAATTTTAGGGCGGACAATTTTTTTATAAAGATTATCAACTAAACCAGCCAAAGACATATTATCCATACCATCAAATTGTATTTTTTTCTCCTTAATAACGCTACGCAAAGAATCAGCTTCGGTAAAACTCATAATATCAATTCCAGTTTTTTCTTTTACTAGTTCAATGAAGTTAACCCTGGGCCAAGGAAAGCTAAAATCTATTTCTGTTTCATCTTCCATTTTAATTTTTAAAGGTATTTTTAAGGCCTTGAAAAGATGCTCAAACATTTTCTCGGTAAAGTCCATATTATCTTCAAAATTCCAATAAGCAGCATAATGTTCTAAATGAGTGTGTTCGGGTAAATGAGAGACGTCTACGCCTTCGTTACGAAAGGCCTTGCCGATTTCAAATATTTTATCAAAACCGCCGACAATTAAAGTCTTGAGAGGTAATTCATGTGAGATGCGAAGATATAAATCAATGTCTAAAGCATTATTATGAGTAACATAGGGGGTAGCGACTGCTCCGGTTGCACTATGCATAAGAGTCGGTGTTTCCACTTCAAGAAATCCATTTTGCCAATAAAAATTACGGATCTCACGAATTAAATCACTTCTGAAAACAAAACTTTTCATTGTTTCAGGGCTAGCTATTAAATCCAAATAACGTTGTCTGTATTTTAATTCTTGATTCTTGATACCTGCCCATTTTTCTGGCATTGCATTAAGCGCTTTACCAAGAAAAGAAAACTCATTGACCTGAATAGTTTTCTCACCAGTTTTAGTTTCAAACAATTCTCCTTTAACACCGATAAAATCACCGGTATCAAAAGTTTTTAGTAACCACTTATATTTTTCCTTTCCAAGAATATCTTCTTTAGCAGCGATTTGTATGCGACCAGAAAAATCCTGAATATGGGCAAAAGTAATTTTACCAATATCACGAAAAAGAATAATTCGTCCAGCTGTTTCAACTGAAGTTCCGATTTCTAACTTGGCTATTTCTCCAATATTTATCTTTTTTAGAAACTTATCGGGATAAGGATTTACGCCCTCATCACGAAGCCGGGCGATGGTTTTAAGGGAGTTAGATTTTTTTGAATTGTTTGTTATTTCGGACATATATAGGAAATTAATATAAATTTAAATATTTTAATACTTTTTTAACTGATATTTATTACCCAAGCTTTTATTATGGAGTCGGTCGAAAAAGCATATTATTCAATATTAAACCAAGCATAAAGGTAGTATCATTCGAAAACATTTTAACACAATACCGATAGATGTGCAACATTTATGCGGTTTAGGCCTAGATGTTCACCTAATAAAAAACCCGCCAATCAAAAAAATATTTTAATCATGATTTTATATGTTACTTATTATATTAAATATACCGCTTTAAAACTGAGAAATAAAACAAATATGAATTATTGGCTAGAAATTTAATTTTGGACAAACCTTGAAACATTTAACAACGGAAACATTTAACTACTTTGCCCTAATTGTTTATAATGATATAATAATATTATAATTTAATAATAATCAAATCTATGGATAATGGACTAATCATTCATTCTCTAATCGTTAATAATGGAAAAATACTTATTTTAGAACGTATTAAAAATGTTTATGAAGGTGAACTTTGGGATCTTCCGGGGGGAACGCTAGAGGACGGAGAAGATTTATTAGATGGTGTTAAAAGAGAGGTTTTTGAAGAAACTGGTCTTAGAATTAAAAATCCTGGATTATTTTATTATAAATCAAACATGGACGCTAAAAAAACAAACAATTTATTACCATCATCTTTATAGCAGAATTAAACAATGATAATAATACTGTTAACATTAACCCTAATGAGCATAGCCAGGCAAAATGGATAATACCAGAGGATATAATTAATTATCGAACTGTTGGTTATTTGAGACCATGTATTGAATATTATATTAATAAAAAACATCCAATGGTAAGTCTGTCAAAAAAATCATCCTCAAGTTGAATGATAAGGTATAGAAACCGGCACTTTCTACTTCATAAATATCTACAGGGATGACAGGAGGGGGTAATTAAAAAACCCGCCATTGAATGACGGGCCTTGCTTCTTGAGGTTGGTCAGATTATCTGACTAACAGCTTCTTAGAAGCTAAGATTTTTCCAGTTTTGTCCAGGACGTTCACTAGGTACATTCCGCTGGGCAGGGCGGAAATATCTAGGGTAGTCTTGAAAGACTGGAAGTGTTCCCTTTTCACCAGCTGACCGGTGGAGCTGTACAGCTCGACCGTTTTTTCGTTTACTCCGAAGACTGGAAATTCTAGGGTGAAAGAAGTGCTGGCAGGGTTAGGGTAGATTTTCAGGGCAGAGTTGATACTCTCATCCGGCACAGATCCGATGACCTGCATATCCAGGATGAGGCCGTTGTCACCAACGAACATGCCTCTTCCCTGACCATTGTATGATCCGGACCAGACGTTGAAGGTGTTTGAGGTCGGATAAACAACGTTTACTGAACTAGTTGGAACAGTAATATGCCTAATACCCCCTCCTCCACAAGTCACGACATTGTTGTTATCAATAATGATCATGTCTCGACCAAATTGATAGTAATCGTTAGTAGAGGATTCATAAATGAGGTCCATTTTTGCCTGATTATTGGTCCACCTATACAAATCACCGCAACCCATAAGAATAAAGAAAACATTATTATCCTTACTGCGGATGACATTAGGATTTCCTCTACTACCAGGAAAAGTAAAAAGGATAGTGTTGCTCTTGGTAATACTGTTGTAACGAATAAACATCGGATCATAATTAGTATTTTTGTAAGTAGCAACAAAAATATTATTCTGATCCTTGACGTATATGGCACAATACGTATACCAATATTCACTACTAAGAGCAGTAAAGCTGGTACCGTCCCAACGGTAAATCCAGCCGTAATTCTCAGTGTCCCTGGTAACAAAGTAGACATTGTTCTCGCTAAGGACAAAAGGGCGAAAAGCGCTAAAACTACCCGTAGGATAATTAGAGGCGAGCCCCCAAGAATTTGTACTGTCATTCCAGGAATAGAGCGCAGTTGAAGAATAAATAGCGTAAATTTCTCCGCCCCCCTTGTCTATCCCCGAAATTCCTCCACCTGCTTGAGAAGAAATCATTGTCCAGTTACTTCCGTCGTAATAAAGCTGACTAGTTCCAGATCCTGAAAGAGCCCTATTCCCAACGAGTAAAACCGAACCCAAATCATCTAAATTAGGGTCCGGATTATTCATCTGGGAAATTGAAAAAGTTTGCCCGTGACCACACAAGGTGGTCAAAAAAACGAAAAAGAACAAAAATACTGATTTCATGACAACCTCCTTGTTTTTGGTTTATATTTGTAATTAAGTTGTTAAAGAATAATATATTATATCACATATTATATTTTTTGTCAATTAAATTTTTATTGACACCTTTCACAAGCATCTGATGAAGGGCTTGGTTGTGTTTCATCCAAAAACTCATTTATAATACAACAATCGCCACAAGGAGTATTAGCAACCGCTCCAACAAACCCACTCAACCCAACACAATTATAGAACCCCCA
>Ga0334883_1004662_pt1 | contig 12918 bp, 8 predicted proteins | sample GraSluR1_MG_6_FD_207230 | JGI IMG/M metagenome (GOLD analysis project Ga0334883, IMG submission 207230) | Sludge microbial communities from methane-producing bioreactor in Wageningen University, Netherlands - Granular Sludge_09_05-R1 | ecosystem: Engineered > Bioreactor > Anaerobic > Unclassified... | reverse complement strand
GGCACGGGGGAGCCCGATGACGGGCACCGACCCGTGGGGTCGGTGCCGGCGGGCTGGAAAGCCCGCCCCACCAACGACAACTTGGCGAGGCCCGCCCCACCAACGACAAGGCGGCGAAGCCTGCTCCACCAACGACAAGGCGGCGAAGCCTGCTCCACCACCGGCAACGGGTCTCTGCCGTCAGTGGCGCGGGCTTTCCAGCCCGCGTGTCGAGCGGGACGCTCGACAGCCGTTGCGGCCGCTGGGGCACGGGGGAGCCCGATGACGGGCACCGACCCGTGGGGTCGGTGCCGGCGGGTTAGAGAGCCCGCCCCACCAACGACAAGGCGGCGAAGCCTGCTCCACCAACGACAAGGCGGCAAAGCCCGCCCCACCAACGACAACGCGGCGAGGCCCGCCCCACCAACGACAAGGCGGCGAGGCCTGCCCACCGGCGGCCCGCCGCAGCAGAAGGGCGCAAGACAGACACCATCCACTATCGGGAGCGATGCACATGACAAGCTGTACACTTCTGGCGATAGTCTCCTTGCTCGCAGGCGCGGCCCATGCCGGGCCGGTGTTGTTCGACTTCGAAAGCGACGCGGAGCTTGAGGCCTGGGTCATCCGCGATGCCGACCAGGACACGCTCGAGCGTGTGGCGCGCTTCGCCACCTCCGGCGAGCACTCGATGAGGTTCACCACTCCCGCCTGGGAGCAGGGCATGGGCGAGTGGCCGGCCTTCGAGGTTAAGCCTCCCGAGGCCGACTGGTCCGCCTATGACCGGCTCATGGTCGATATCGTCAACCCGGTGGACCAGTACTTCTTCCTCTCCCTCTTCGTCTCCGACAGCAAGGTTCCGTTCCGCGAGAGCCTGAGCTACAACTTCCAGCTTCCCGAAGCCGGCTACAGGCGGTTCATCATCCCGCTTGCCGGTCTGCCCGAGAAGGTGGACCGGAGGGACATTTCGATCGTCCACTTCTTCACCCAGCGCCCGCCGGCAGATATGACCCTCTACTTGGACAACATCCGGCTGCTGGCTCCCGGAGAGGAGCCGCCGGCGCCACGCGAGGGCTCCGGCAGGGAGATCGCCGCGCTGACGCTGGACCGCGTCGCGGCCTCGCAGGCGGTGCTGGACGGCTCCCGGGCCGAACTGGCCGAGCTGGGCGACGCGCCGGGACTGATGACGCGCGTCGACGCGCTCCAGGCGTGGCTGGATGGAATCCGGCGGACGCTGACGGCCCCGGAGGTCACCATCGCCCAGGTACAGCAGGCCAAGACCGACCTGGACCGGCTTCCGGGTGCCTCGGAGCGGCTGATCGCGGAGGGCAAGTTCGAGGCCGCCTGCAATGTGGCCGAAGTCGGCGCTCCCGCCATGCTGGTGGGCTTTGCCACCTCCATGGTCAAGCTGCTCCCGCGGGAGATGCCCTTCGAGGTCGATGTGCGCCGGAGCGTGGAGCTCAGCCTGGCGCGCAACGAGAAGGAGGCCTTCCAGGTAGCGGTGATGCCGCGGGGCGAGGCGCTCCGGGGTGTCGAGGTGTCCGTCACGGACCTGAGGACCGAGGCGGGCGAGGTGCTCTCTGCCGAACAGGTGGACTGTGACGTGATGGGTTACGTGAAGACCGAGGGCAAGCCGCCCTACGCCGTCTCGCACATCGGCTGGTGGCCGGACCCGATCCTGGACTTCCTGGACCCGATCGACATCCAGCCCGGCGACCTGCAGTCGTTCTGGATTCGCGTGCGCGCGCCCAAGACCCAGGCGGCCGGTGAGTACCAAGGCACGCTGACCGTCTCGGCGCAGGGCGTGGAGCCGGTGCGGTTCCCACTCACCGTCACCGTAAGGAACTTCACCTTGCCCGATCACACCTCACTGCCGACGGCGATCACGTACTTCGAGACCGCCAAGCGAATGGTTGGGGAGGAACAGTGGGGCCGGATGAAGCTGGTCTGGGCCGACTTCCTGGCCGACTATCAGATCGACTACGACAGCCTCTACCGCGGCGGACCGCCGGACTTCGAGGTCGTCGAGCATCTGCACAGGCAGGGCAAGCTCGTGGCCTTCAACCTGGGCAACGTGTTCAACGCGGGCACCAGCGAGGAGGGCTTCGAGCAGGCCATCGCCGACACCATCGAGCGCCTGCGGCCGGGGTACGAGAAGGCCAGGGAGCTGGGCCTACTGCCGTACGCCTACATCTACGGCTTCGACGAGCGACCCAAGGAGCAGTTCGGGCTCCTGGAGCGATCCGCCCAGGCGCTGAAGAAGGCCTTCCCCGAAGTCCTGCTGATGACCACCAGCTACGACCACAGCTTCGGGCTGGAGTCCGAAGTCAAGACCATGGACGCCTGGTGTCCGCTGACCCCGAGCTTCAAGCCCGACGTGGCGGAGGAGGCGCGGGAGGCGGGCAAGAAGGTCTGGTGGTACATCTGCTGCGGCCCCCACAACCCCTTCGCCAACTGGTTCGTGGAGTACGCGGCCATCGAATCCCGTCTGCTGATGGGCGCCATGACGGCCAAGTACCGCCCGGACGGCTTCCTTTACTACTCCCTGGACATCTGGAACGCCAACCAGCCCATCGAGAGCGGACCGTTCACCACGTGGAACCCGGTGAGCTGGACCACGTACCACGGCGACGGGTCTCTGATCTGTGCCGGGCCCGGCGGCAAGCCGGTGCCCACCATCCGCCTGGAGAACTACCGGGACGGGATGGAGGACTTCGCCTACGCCTGCCTCCTCGAGGAGGCGATCCGCCGCGTCGAGGCCCGGGGCGAGCTGAGCGAGCCGGAGAAGTCCTGGCTTGAAGAGGCCAAAAAGGCCGTCGTTGTCCCCGAGAGCCTGGTCAAGAGCATGGCAGAGTACAGCCACGACCCGGCGGAGCTCTACGCCTATCGCGAGCGGGTGGCCAGACTGATCGAGGACACCGGCCTGACGGACCTCAACCCCTGGGGCGACGGCTTCGGGGTGCGGGGCTTCGGAGGCTAGTGGCCGCTGCGGCGAGGCGCTCCGTCCGCCTGCCCCCATCCCCGGGGGCGGCGGATGCCCCGGAGCGCCTCGCCTCCCTTACCCCATGTTGCACAACCGTTCCTTAGCACTTGACGCCCGCAGGCTATACTGGGTACCGTTGTGTGCGGCAAGGCCCACGCAGGAGCGGCTTGAGCGGCCCGCGACCACACGCGCCGGTGCGCGCCCGCATCGCCGACCTGCGTGCGAGTGCCTCCGAGTGCACCCACTTTGGCTTCTTCCCCATCGAAGCTCCGCCAAGAGAGACGATACCTGGCAATGTCTGCAATGAGCCCCGCCGGCGGGGTGGGCTTCCTGCGTCGCAGGTGGCACGCCCGTTCCGGCTATCGCGAAGTTCTGGCCCTCGCGGGCCCCCTGGTCCTGAGCACCGGCTCCATGACGGTGCAGCAGTTCGTGGACCGCATGTTCCTGTCCTGGCACTCCCCGGAGGCGCTGGCCGCGGCGCTGCCCGCGGGCACGATCTCCTTTACCGTGATGTGCTTCTTCATCGGTACGGCCTCGTATGTGAACACCTTCGTGGCCCAGTACCACGGCTCCGGACAGCCCGAGCGCATCGCCGCTTCGGTGTGGCAGGCCATCTATGTCGCATTGCTCTCGGCGCTGTTCATCCTCCCCTTCGCCCTGCTGGCGGAGCCCCTGTTCCGCCTGGCGGGCCACGACGGGGCGGTGCAGGAGGCTGAGTGCGTCTACTTCCGCATCCTGATTCTGGGTGGCGGCGCCTCGGTGCTCTCCGCGGCGGTGTCTTCGTTCTTCACAGGCATTGGGAAGACGGCCACGGTGATGTGGGTGAACATCGGAGCCGCCGCACTCAACGGCATCCTGGACTACGCCATGGTCCTGGGCAACTTCGGGCTGCCGAAGATGGGCATTGCCGGTGCGGGGTGGGCGACGGTGATCGCCCAGAGCTGCGGCGCGCTGATGTTCCTGGGGCTCTTCCTGCTGGGACCTCTGCGGGCCCGGTACAACGTCTGGCACAACTGGCGGGTCGATTGGCCACTGCTGGGCCGCCTCCTGCGCTTCGGCGCCCCCAGCGGGGTGCAGTTCATGCTGGACATCCTGGCCTGGTCGGTGTTCATCATGCTCGTGGGGCGTCTGGGAGTGGCCGAGCTGGGCGCCACAACGCTGGCGTTTCAGGTCAACAGCATCGTGTTCATGCCGATGATCGGCTTCGCCATCGCTACCTCGACGCTGGTGGGGCAGCGTCTGGGCGAGAATCGCGCCGACCTGGCAACCACCGCCACGTGGTCGGCTTTCCACATCACCTTCGGCTACATGGCCTTCGTCGCGGCACTCTACGTCCTGACGCCGAACCTTTTCCTCGCGCCCTTTGGTGCCAAGGCGGATCCGGCGGAGTTTGCCCCGCTGCGGGACATGGCCGTGATCCTGCTGCGGTTCGTGGCGCTGTACTCCCTGCTGGACGGCGCCAACCTCATCTTCTCGGCGGCGCTGAAGGGCGCGGGAGACACGGTGTTTGTGATGTTCCTGTCGTCCTCGCTCGGCCTCGTCCTGATGGTGCTTCCGACATGGCTGGTCTGCCGCGACGAGAACGGTAGCATCTGGGCGGCGTGGTGGTCGCTGACGGCCTTCGTGATGGTGCTGGCGGTGTGCTTCCTGCTGAGGTTCCTGCAGGGGAAGTGGAAGAGCATGCGGGTTGTGGAGGAGGCGCCGGCGGCGGCGGATGAGGTGGCTCTGGCGGAGGTGGAGACGGCGTAGGGAGGCGCAGGGCCGTGCGCGGCTCGCGCGGTTGTCGGGCGGGGGTGCCGCTCAAGCCGCTGACCCACAACTCACCGTGCCCGCGGGTCTCCAGGCCCGCACGCCGTGGCCGTTGCTGTTCGTGGGGCGGCGCCCCTGCGCCGCCCCCTTTCCCTGCCTGGCATCCGGCGGCCCAGGAGCCGCGTCTCCGGCTCAGGCTGCCCCGCCACCTACCCCACCGGCCTGCTGGTGAGCAGACCTATCCCCCGTCCCCTATCCCCCACCGCATTGTAGAACATGAAGAAGGTGTCGCTGGTCGGCTCATGGACAATCGACGCCTTGTGGGCATACTGCCGATCCAGGCCGCTGGGGTTGCCGCCGGCCTTGTACAGAGGCTCCGGATGCACCGTCCAATGGCGAAGATCGGTGGAGAAGGCCGCCATGATGTGTGCCCCGCCACGGCCGACGCCGAAGTAGATCATGACCCAGTGGTCTTCGTCCCAGAACACCTTGCCGTCGGAGCAGAACTGCTCGTCATATCCCCCCGGGGTGTTGCGCACCACCGGATTGCCCGGGTGGCGCCGCCAGGTGAGCAGGTCGGTGGAGGTGGCCAGACCCGTTTGCTCGACATTGCCGTTGGCGGCGTTGTAGAAGTTGTAGTACAGCCCCTCGTGCTCTACGAGCCAGGGCTGGTAGATGCAGTCTTTCTCCCACTCCCCACAGTCCTCGTCGTGCACCGAGAGAACGTAGTCGTCTTTGGCCCGTCGCCAGGTGAGCCCGTCGTCGCTGACCGCGACGCCTTCATATCCCGGCCTCAGCTCGTAGCCCCCCTGCCGCGGATAGGCGCCGTACAGCGACCAGTAGGTGCCCTGATGGCGCTTGAGCAGCCGCGGGGCCGTGAGGTCAGACGACTCGTACAGGTACGCGCCCAGCACGCGGCCGCCGTGGTCGAACTCGCCCTCGGGGCCAAAGCCCATGGCAAGGCCCAGGTGCCTCCAGTGCAGGAGGTCCTCGCTCTTGGCCACAAAGGACTGGTACCCCCGGCCATCGAAGCCGATGAAGCTCATGTACCAGGCCTCGTCGCCCGGAAGCCGGTAGACGGTGGGCACGTCGGTGGCCTGCACGTCCTCAAAGCCCGGGATCATCGGGGCCGCGGAGATCACATGCTCGGGCCGGTAATGCCAACCCCGGAACCTCGTCGACCAGGCGTCCACAGTGGCGCGATCGATGGGCTCCGGAGCCGAGAACAAACACGAGGACAAAGCGACAATGGGAAGCATGGGTCGGGTGTCCTTTCGCGACGTGGACGGCGAGGCCCGGTCGTTGGCCGTGGCCCGCCTGGCCGGGCTGAGCGTGCAACCCTACCGGACACACGGCCCAGGCGTCTGACGTGCTCCCTCCCCGCCTGCGGCATTGGCTAGACACATTCCGCAGGCAGTCGGCTCGGCAGGACAGCGGCCGGCCCCGTGGCGGATGGTATGCCCGGTGGCATGGAAGACGGGGTCTGGGGCCTGAGGCCCCAGCGGGGTGCAGGGGCAGAGCCCCGCGACGTTGGCCGTCTGCCGGGAAAGCCGGCGTCGGAGGCGTCATCCGTGCCGTCGGGCAGCGACTCCCCAACCCCGACCTAAGGTTCCACCGGCGTCAGCGTCACCGAGCGCAGGTTCATCACCGCCATGCCCGGCTTGCGCACCGGCTTGACGGTGACGGTGATCTTCCCGGCCTGAGCGATATGTACCGTTCCCAGCGTGACCGTGGTATAGTCCTTCCAGCTCTTGGTGGACTCCACCTTGCCCCACCAGGACTGCTCAGCGATGCCCACGGCGTAGACGCTCCCCTCGGAGCCGGGCTCGCAGGCGATGGCCGCCGTGATCTCGAACACCCCGGGCCTTTGGATCTCGGCATTCCAGGTGACGTAGTCGGAGGCATTGGTCCAGTAGCCCACATTGGGCTCGCCCTCACCTTCGAGCCGAGCGCCGCCGCCGACGATCTCGGCGTCGACTGCCGAGAGTTTGAGCGCTCCGCCCTCGCCCTGCCGCACCGGGACCAAGATCACCTCGGGCTCGCCGTCCAGTTGCACCACGACCACGGTGGCAACCGGGTCGGGGAGTGTCTCGGGCAGGGCGATGGTCACGCCCTGCTCCGAGTTCTCCACGGCCAGCGCCTGGTCGGGAGCCACGAGCAGATGAGCGCCGGCGACCTTGCTACTCAGCGGCAGCACGAGCCTGCCGTCCTCCGGGCGGTCGAACACGTGCAGATACAGCGTGTCGCCCTTGCGGGTGCAGCGGCCGAACCCGAGCTGCCTGAAGGGGCTCGCCGTGGTGGCGTAGATCGCCTCACCGTTCACCGCCATCCACTCCCCTACCGCCTTCAGACGCTCCACGCTGGGCTCAGGGATGACGCCCTCGGCCGTGGGGCCCACATTGAGCAGGTAGTTGCCGCCCTTGGACGCGATGTCGATGAGATTGCGGACGAGGGTGGCGGCGGGCTTCCAGTTGCTGTCATAGGACTTGTAGCCCCAGGTGTCGTTGATCGTCATGCAGGTTTCCCAGTCACGGTCTCCCATGCCGGTGGCGGGGATGAACTGCTCGGGCGTGTCGGTATCGCCCGGGTAGACGCCGAGACGGTTATTGGTGATGATTCCGGGCTGCAAGGCGAGCAGGGGCACCAGCGTGTCCGCCTGCTCGCGGGTCATGTCCACCGGCGTGTCCCACCACAGGACGGCGATCTTTCCGTAGTTGGTGAGCAGCTCGCGCACCTGGGGGACGGCGATGTCGCGGACATAGGCATCCATGTCGCCGTCCTGCGCCGGGTCCCAGTGGCCCCCGGCCGCCGCGCCGCCGGGATGGTGCCAATCCTGGGCCTGGGAGTAGTAGAACCCCAGCCTGATCCCCCGGCGCTCGCAGGCCGCGGCCAGCTCCTTGAGTGGGTCACGCTTGAAGGGCGTGGCATCGTGGATGTTGTAGTCGGTGGCGTCCGAATCGAACATGGCGAAGCCGTCGTGGTGCTTGGAGGTGATGATGATGTACTTCATGCCGGCCGCCTTGGCCAAAGAGACCCATTCGTCGGCATCGAACTTCACCGGGTTGAACTCCCGGGTCAGGGCGGCGTAGTCGGCCACGGGGATCTTCGCATGGTGCATGATCCACTCGCCGATGCCGCCGATCTGCTTGCCTTCCCAAGTCCCGGCGGGTACGGCGTACAGGCCCCAGTGGATGAACATGCCAAAGCGCGCCTCGCGCCACCAGGCCATGCGGGCATCACGCTGCTCCTGAGTCTCGGTTTCGGCTTCCTGTGCCGGCAAGGGGAGAGCGGCGGACAGCAGTAGCGCGCCGAACGCCAACAAGCTCCATCGCATCATCCTGTGGCGGGTGCATCTCATCGGGCTCATCTCGCTTTCATGTGGCGGTGTGGGCGGTGGCGCCGCCGTCACCTCTCGGCGGCTCGCGTCGTGTGGGAGGGACCGGAAGACGCGTGGAATGGCCGCCGCCGTCACCTCTCCCAGCTCGCGTCGTGTGCGAGCGCCCGGGAGAGGTCGCGCCGGACGTATCGGCGCGGGTGAGGGGAAGCTCGCCGGGCGTGCATCGGGAGTCTCCACCGGCCGTGGCGCCGACCGGAAGACATCCCTCGAACCAACGCCGGGGGCCATCCTCTCATCCCCCCGGCCACTCCCAGTGTCTCAGATCGTCGCTCCATGCCAGTCCCAGACTGGCGTGGGTGTCGAACATCGTCCGCTCGTCCTCCGGGCCGCTGCCGTGGAAGAACAGCAGCGCCTTGCCCACACCCCTGTCGTTCCGCAGGTCGAGGACGAAGCCCGCCGTCAGCCGGCCCTGGGCCCAGGGCCAGTCGGCCTGCCCCAGCACAAGCTGCCCCTCGTCGGTCCAGGTCACCAGGTCCGGCGAACGCTTGACTCCGATCCCGTTCTCCGGCGAGTGGAACAAGACGTACTGCCCGCCATCCACCACCACACAGACGTTCTCTCCCGCCGCCGCCCGGCCGCGGTACGTCCAGTGCCGCAGGTCGTACGACCATGAAAGGCTCACACCGTTTTGCTTGTAGAAGCACCACCACTTGCCGGGCTCGTCCTTGTCTGCAAGCAGATAGGGGTCGATCATCCGCCCCATCTGCTGCTCCGGGACGTCGGGCCCCTTCACCCGCAGGAGTTCCGGCTGTCCCCAGTGCTCCAGGTCGGGGCTCCGCATAGCGTACAGCCGGGCGTTTTCATTGCCGTATTTCTCGCCATGGGGGCGCGGATAGGTCTGCAGACAGAGCACCCACTCGTCCTCAAACCGGATCACATTGCCGGGACTGGAGTAGTTCAGCGCCCGGTCTCGCGGAGTGAGGATGCGGGGCTCAGTCCACCGCAGCAGGTCCTCGCTCCGGCTCACCGCCGTGTATGAATACGGGCGCCCGTCGGTCTCGGTGAGCACCAGCGTGAAGAACAAACGGAACACGCCGTCTTGATACACCACGGCCGGGTCGCGGTAGGCCCGGGTGGCATCCCCGCGGAAGATGACGGGTGAGCGCAGGGAGGACAAAGAGATTCTCGCCATGGCAGGGGAGTTCGACGGATAACCGATGGCGCCCTTCCGCGGGCGCGAGAGCGTGGGAAGAGATTCACCACGGAGACGTAGAGAACGGCTGAGAACGGCGAGAGAGCGGGAAAAGCGGCCCATTGCGGGCGCACGGCCAAAGCAAGGAATGCAGGAGCAGAGGCGACTGAGTGGGCGGCGGTGAATACAATGGAGTCTCGACAGGTCCAAGGAGGCAGAAGAACCATGAGGGTCTGCGTCGTCGGAGGCACCGGGAACATCAGTACCGGCATCGTGCGCCGGCTGCTGGAGTGCGGGCACGAGGTGACCTGCTTCAACAGGGGGCAGCGCTGCGAAGCGCCCGAGGGCGTGCGGGCTATCTGCGGCGACCGCAGGGACCGCGCGGCCTTCGAGCAGGCCATGCAGGCCGAACGCTTCGATGCCGCCATCGACATGATCAGCTTCACGGCCGAGGACGCCGAGAGCAGCCTGCGGGCCTTCCGCGGGGTGGGGCAGTTTGTCCACTGCTCCACCGTCTGCACCTACGGGGTGGAGTACGATTGGCTGCCGGCCACCGAAGACCATCCTCTGCGCCCCATAACTCCCTATGGCCGGGGCAAGGTGGACGCCGACGCCGTTCTTCTCGGTGCCCACTACAGAGAAGGGTTCCCGGTCACGATCATCAAACCCTCCACCACCTACGGTCCGGCCATGGGCCTGCTGCGTCAGATCGCCTCGGAGTTCGCCTGGATCGACAGGATCCGCAAGGGCAAGCCCATCGTCGTCTGCGGCGACGGTCTCGCCCTCCACCAGTTCCTGCACGTGGACGACGCCGCCCTGTGCTTCGTGGGCGTCCTGGGCAAACCCCACTGCATCGGCCAGGTGTACAACATGACCCGGCGTGGGTTCACCACATGGGCCGACTACCACCGCTGCGCCATGCGGGTGATCGGCCGCGAGGTGGAGCTGGTCGGCGTCCCGTTGCGGACGCTCCTGGCCGCCGCCAGCCCGGGCATCGACATCTGCAGGGACATCTTCGCACACAACGTCACCTACAGCTCGGAGAAGCTGTTCCGGGATGTGCCGCAGTTCGTCCCGGCGGTCTCACTGGAGCAGGGAATGGCCGGCGTGCTCGAGGCCATGGACCGCGAGGGCCGCATCCCCGATAGCGACGGCATGACGTGGGAAGACGAGCTGATCGCGGCCCAGGACGGTGTGGGCCAACTGCGGCTCGGATAGGTGCAGTACAGATGAGGCCCGCTCGGAGGACGCCAGGTGCCATTCTCCGACTTCCATGACCAGCACGCCGCCACCCTGCGGGCGGCGCTGAACTCCGCCACATGGCGGGCGGCCCTCGCTCGCGGCGCCATCGAGGCCGCCCGGGAGGCCCTGCTCACTCCCCCGCCCACCGCGAACGTCTTCTCAACGCCCGTGGATCAGCTCAAGGCCATCAACGGGCCGCGCGTGCGGGAGATGATCGCCTCCGGCGAGCGAGACGAGGAGCGCCTGCTGCAGACGCTGGGCACGTGGCCCGACACGTGGCCGCGAGAGGTCCCGCTGCGGCTGTCGTTCCTGGGCCTGAACCTCACCTCGGCCTGTGACATGTCCCCCCGCTGCGTCTACTGCAATCAGCGTCCTGTCTCGCAGCGGATGGGCACCGACGACTGGCGACGGGTGATCGAGGGGGCCGCCGACCAGGATGGGGATGGGCCGTACCTGTACCTCACCGGCGGCGAGCCGCTGCTGCTGGGGGAGGACCTCTGGGGGTCCGCCGGGCTGATCCGCTTCGCCACAGGCATCGGCGCAGCCTGCAACCTCAACACCAATGCGCTGCAGCTCACCCCGCAGGTGGCCCTGGGGCTGGTGAGCGCCGGCCTGGGACGCATGCACGTCTCGCTGGACACCCACCTGGCTCAGGTACAGGACAGCATCTGTCGCCGGACGGGACGTTGGGAGCAGGTGATGGCCGGGCTCCACAATGTGCAGCTCGCCAAGGCGCTCCTGGGTGTCTCGCACCCGGTCATCCACATCAACTGCGTGCTGACGCGGCTCAATGCCGACGGCTACCCGGACTTCCTGCGCCTGCTGCTGTCGATGAAGCCGCGGCCGGTGGAGGGGCGCAGCCCGGATCTGGACATGCACCTGATCCCCGTGGGCGGCGAGGCCAACGCGAGCCTGCGTCTGACGCAGGAAGGCTATTTGCGCTTCTTCACAGACACCTGGGAGCAAGTGGAGGAGGTATGGGCCCAGTACCAGGAGGAGTGCGGCTCTGCCGACAAGGACCGCGGGCCTTTGCACGCCAGGGTGCCCTTCTTGAGCCCGTACCACCGCGTGCGCCAGGACGGCGACCTCGCAGGATGGGCCGCGAGGGCCGCGGACGGGCGGCCGGGAGCGCTGGCCATGGCCGCGCGGTGCTACGTGGCCCCGACGCAGGGCTTCATCCTCCCCAACGGGGAGCAGCACTGGTGCGGCGGCCACGCCACTTCACGCCCCGAGCCGGTGGGCAACACGCTGCACCGCAGCGTGCGCGAGAGCATCATGGCGAGTCTGCCGGCCGTGAGGTGCCTCCCCGGCGAGCACTGCCACACCTGCGCCGGGGCGACGCTGGCCATCAACCAGACCGTGGAGAGCAGACTGAAAGAGGCCCTCGCGGGCTGGCTGCACCCCGAGCAGGAGCAAGGCGCAGGGACGCCGGAGCCGGGGTTTGAGTAGGACCGAGGCGGACCTCGCGCCGAATCCACAGGCCCGCGCGGCGACCGGGGCTCTCCCCATCAGGGGGTGCGCCATCTTGCCCCCCAGCGTCGCGTGCGTGGCAGGCGCGCGATCACCGGCCCGGGCCGGCGGCGAGCGCCGTCCGCGGAGGTGGCGGAGGGCAAGCCCGCGCCCGCCTCCCAGACAATGAAAAGGGCGCCCTTCCGCGCCGTCTGGCGGAGAAGAGCGCCCTGTCTGGGTCCGTTCGGGCCACAGCGGAGCCCACCGGGGCCTCACGTGGCCGAGCCACTGCCTACCACGCAGGCGCGGCGGTGGGATTGTAGTTGTTGGTGCTGCGCCGCATCGCCTGGTCGCTCAGCCACTTCACGTGGCCATCGCAGAACAGACAGTTGGCGCCATCGTTGTGGCGGGCGCTGATGTTCCCGTCATGGCAGGCGCTGCCGCTATTCTGGCACAGTGGCCAGTGCTGGATGGTAGCGCTGGAATCCCAGAGGAAGATCTTCTCGGCCGGAGCATTGATCAGGGCGGAGTCCTGCACCATCGGGCTCCACTCTTGTCGCCGGATGAAGCCGCAGCAGACGCCGTAGCCGAAGGCGACGGTCTTGGCGCTGGGGCAGGTCCAGATCTGGGCGTTCTTGACGTACGGGTCCAGGACGCCCCACTGGGCCGGGGTGCCGCTGGCGGCAGGCAGCCAGACCATGTTGCGGTTGGGGTACATCTCGTCGTAGTCCTGAAGGTACATCGCGATGCCCAGTCCGATCTGCTTCTCGTTGGATTGGCAACTCGCCTGCCTGGCCTTCTCGCGGGCCCGGGCAAAGACGGGGAACAAAATCGCCGCGAGAATGGCGATAATGGCAATGACTACCAGCAACTCAATCAAGGTGAAGCCGCTGCGTCTCATGTGTACACCTCCTAGGATGATGACGGCGGTGGGCGGTGGCACCCGGTGCCGTTCCGCCTCGGGTACGCTTCTGTCCACTGGGCCCGTCA
>Ga0334883_1004651_pt1 | contig 12967 bp, 8 predicted proteins | sample GraSluR1_MG_6_FD_207230 | JGI IMG/M metagenome (GOLD analysis project Ga0334883, IMG submission 207230) | Sludge microbial communities from methane-producing bioreactor in Wageningen University, Netherlands - Granular Sludge_09_05-R1 | ecosystem: Engineered > Bioreactor > Anaerobic > Unclassified... | reverse complement strand
CAAACATCCATACGCTGCGCCAACTTTATGTGAACCTGTGGGGAACCATTTTCCAACTAACAGAATAATGCGAGCTTTAACTCCGGTTAGTGCTGATGGTAGTTCAATGTAGTTAACTTTTCCAAAAAGGCCTCCCTTTTCCTTGGGTTCGTTTTTCCATGTTATTCGGAAGAGGTTAATGGGATTGATCTCCCATAAACCAACGCTTTTTAGACGTTCTTTTAAATTGTGAGGAATCTTTTCAGGATTTCGTTGTTGTTCAAATGTAGGAAGAATAATTCCCCGTTCTTTAAAACGTTTTACAGCATTCTGCAATGCTTTCACATTGTTTATACTGTCAATTAAATGAATCATAGAAGTTTATTTAAGTACTGAATGAATATGAATCAAAAACATTATTTGGACAAAAATATAAAATTACATGCACAAATTCTATGTAAATTTAAAAATATAGAATAATTTACTATAAATTTGTAAAATAATGGAATTAATGTATTTTTAATTTATTAAACAAACATCATAAAAAAGATGAATGCTATAAAGAATATTGATAATGTTGATCGAAAGTTACTAAATATTCTTCAACAAAATAGTCGTGTTACCATTCGGGAATTGTCAGAAAAGTTGGAGCTTTCTACTACACCAATTTACGAAAGGATCAAAAAACTAGAAAAAAATGGCATCATCAAGAAATACATTTCCATAATTGATCCTAGGTATATTGGAAAGAAGTTGACCGTTTATATTTCAGTTTCGCTGCAAGATCATGGCAAGGAGTCGATAGAAACATTTGAAAACCAGATGAATTTACTCGATGAAGTGATGGAATGTTACTATATCTCGGGTAATTACGATTTCTTACTTAAGGTACAATGCTATGACATGGAAGATTATCACCAATTCATAATACAAAAATTTTCGACTTTTAAGAACATTACCCAATTTTACAGTTCTTTTGTTATTGCTGAAGCAAAATTGAAATATGATTATAGGTTGTAAAGACAAAGTATTATTTCTTTCTCATGAATAGTGCAAAAATTGTTTTTATATGCTATATTTACTTTCTCGACTCTCTCCTTATTAGACAATGAATATTGATTTACTAAATAAGCTTTTCTCCGATTTGAAGCAAGATGATTTAAGCTATGCTTACACGGGTTCATTTTCCGACACACTCACTGTAAGAATGATAGATCTTGCCCGTTATAAAATTGAGTCAAAAGGATTAAATGCTGGTTTGAAGAATAAGGTCAGCTTTTTAATGGGTGAGTGTTACCAGAATATTGTACGACATGGAATTATTTCGTCTGAAACAAATAAATTTCAAGAAAAGTCAAATTTTTTATTCTTAAGAATAATTGGTAACAATTATTACATTACCTCTGCCAATCCTGTTCAAAACCAATCGATACCAGCCATAAAATCAAAGCTCGATAGGATCAATAGTTTATCTCAGGATGAGTTAAAAGAGCTACAAAAGCAGATACTATCAAAAGGAGAACTCAATGAAAAGGGGGGTGCTGGAATAGGAATCATTCTTATGGCCAGAAAAACAGAGCAGAAATTAGCCTATCGTTTTGTTAAATTAAATGATGACTTATCAATTTTTTATCTTCAGGTCAAACTTCAAGAGGAAGGGGTTGATAAAGAAGAGAATAGCATAAATGTATCAATTGATCAAACCATTAATTTACATGATAGTTTGGTAAGTCAGGGAATACTCTTAATGCATAAGGGTGATTTTTCAAAAGAAACCTTTTTGCCAGTTATTAAAATGATTGAGGGCAATTTTGCGAACAAATTTGAGAATTCCTTTATTAGCACAAAACTTTATCATCTATTGGTTGAGATTCTTCAGAATATATCAAAGCATGGTTTTAAAAAGGATGGTGTAAATAACGGTATTTTCACAGTAGGATGCTTTGATGAGCATTTTGCCATAGGATCGGCCAATTATATAGAGAATTCAAAAGTTGAATTCTTAAGAAAACGATTGGATGATTTAAGAAAACTATCTCAACTTGAGTATGATAAACTTTATAAAGAGAAGTTGAAGTTAGTTATTGAGCAAAGCGATGAAAACATTGGGTTGGGGTTAATTGATATTTTTCGTTATTCAAAATCACTCGAATATCGTTTGGAAAACCAGGCTGAAAACTATCTTTTCTCTTTTGTTGCAACAATTAAGTAATCTAATCATCACATTTTTTTTCAAAAAGTGTTTTCAAATTTTGGGACAGATTAATTTTATTAAGAGTTTTTCCAATGGGAGTGGGAGCTAAACTTTCTAATATTTACATAGACCATTTTTTTCTTAATATATAGTGAAAATGGTTAGAATTAATAAGATATAAAATAAATCTTTAACTATGAAAGTTATGATGCGATTCTTGTGCTTAGCATTGATAATGACGTTGTTAGCATGTAACGCTGAAGTTAATGAAATACCCAATGTTTCTTCAGGAAGAATAGAGAGAATTAGTAACCTTTCATCAAAGTATGTTGATACCAGAAATATTGATATTTGGCTTCCTGAAGGTTATTCCACTGAAAAAAAGTATGCTGTAGTTTATATGCACGATGGACAAATGCTCTTTGATAGTACAAAAACATGGAACAAGCAGGAATGGATGGTTGATGAAATATTAACAAATCTTTTTAGGAAAAATAATATTAAAGAGTGCATCGTAGTTGGAATATGGAATAATGGAGAATATCGACATTCAGAATATTTTCCCCAACGTATAATTGAGGAAATACCTATTGAAATCCGTGAATTATTAATTAATAAAAATTTGAAAGGTAAGCCACAAGCTGATAACTACTTAAAGTTCTTGATTGACGAGTTGAAGCCATTTATTGATAACAATTTTGCTACATTACCCGATATAGATAATACTTTCATTATGGGCTCCAGCATGGGTGGAATAATTTCAATTTATGCAATTTGTGAATATCCAAATATTTTTGGAGGTGCTGCTTGCCTATCAACACATTGGCCCCTTATAATTTCAAGGGAGGCGGAGGAAAGTAAAACGATAAGTCAGCTTTTTCAAGATTACCTAAAGTTAAACCTCCCAAAATCTGAAGGGAAAAAGATATATTTTGATTATGGAACAGAAACTTTAGATAGTCTTTACAAACCATACCAAACCCTAGTTGATGAAATTATGGTAAATAGAGGGTATAATGAGGATAATTGGATAACAAAAGAATTTATTGGTGATGATCATTCTGAGAGTTCATGGAGTAAGAGGTTGGAGATCCCTTTTCAATTTATTTTAAATTAATAGTTTTTTTTTTAACAATATATTTATTTTTAATTTAACTTGCATAAAAATTAACAGCTTTACAAAAAATGGATGTTTGCTCTTCTATCAATTTGTTTGATGAACTTCGAGATGACGAACTAAGTTTTGCCTATGCCGGATCATTCTCCGATTCAATTACCCATAGAATTGTTGAACTTACTCAATACAACATTGACTCAAGGGGTAGTTTCAGCAAGTTAAAGAATAAGATTAGTTTTCTAATGGTAGAATGTTATCAAAACATTGTCCGCCATACAGATTCAAAACAGGATCAACCTGATCCAAAAAATCAGGCAAACGCCTTTTTTGTGAGGAGCATAGGTAACGTCTTCTTCATATCTTCAATAAACTATATTGATAATGAGGCAATACAAAATGTAAAGGAAAAGCTTGATAGAGTAAATAGCCTATCATCAGATGAGCTAAGGTTGCTTCAGAAACAAGTTCTTGCGAAGGGAAGATTATCAGAAAAAGGAGGGGCAGGACTAGGGATTATTGAAATGGCAAGGAAATCTGGACAAAAAATTGATTATGATTTTGATAGAATAGATGATCATTATTCGCTTTTTTTCCTTCACCTTAAACTTCAACTTGAAGATGTAAATGAGGGAACACATATACAGGATGTTACCATCCAAACGATGAAGGTCTTATATAGTAAACTAATTGCAAGTAAAATATTGATCATGCATAAGGGAGATTTTTCAGAACAATCAGTTCTCCCGATTATTCAGATGATTGAAAATTTCAAAAAGCATACTGAATTGCAAGTTGGCAAAAAGAGACTTTTTCACATTTCTGTAGAGATGCTTCAGAACATCTCTCAACATGCCCATAAAAAGAATGGAATAAATGAGGCTATTTTTACTCTTGGAAAGATAGATGATAGTTATATCATCAGCACAAGTAACTACGTTGAGAAATCGAAAGTTGATTCGCTTAAAAATCATCTTAAGGAATTAAAAGGTTTATCAAAATCGGAGTTGGATATGTTATTCAAAACTAAGTTTCGATCTTTGAATGAAGAAAACGTTCATGGCGTGGGATTAGGATTAGTGGATATTTCACGTAAGTGCCATTCATTCGATTACTCATTTAACCATTCAGGTGAAAACCCATTGTTTTCCCTATTTGTAAGGGTTTAATTAAACATATCTGCTATAAAAAAAGGCTGTCCATTATATCGGACAGCCTTTCTAATTAACTCACAAACTAAACCTAATATGAAAAAAACATGAAAGCGAATTTCCTATTAACCTGTTTATTTATGATAGAATTTAATAATCACCAGTTTTAGTATCCCACCACACTTTTGTAGTTGGAAGATCTATTGCTCTATAAGGTTCATAGTTGTTAGGATTCTTTGCAATTTCAGAGCTGGGGTAAACCCACCTGTTTGAACGGTACTTAAACCTTGGGCTTGAATCATCTACGTCCGCAGGCAATTGCGGAAGTTTTGACCTGCGTAACTCAGCGTAAGCCTCTTCTGCTTGCAGGAATCCAAGATGAATCCATTTTTGGGTCATTATTTTTTCCAATCCTGCTGTTCCAGCTTCGTATGCAATTGTTGGTTCTGCAAGAAAAGCAACTATATCTGCTTCAATGGGCAATTCCAGCGGGTTTTGATTTAAATTACCATTTCTGACCCCATAGTAGTACTCAATGGAGAGCCTGATTCCGTTTTCATACTCCGTTTGAGCATTTCCTGCGACAAATCCTCTATTATAGGCTTCGGCTTTAATAAACGATACTTCTGAAGCTGTTATGAGTGAAGATGGAATGTAGTCGTTGAACATGAATGTTGCTGAGTCCATTCTTGAAATCATTTCGGTATTAATCATAGCCTCTTCCTCTGCAGATGTCCACAAACAATCGAATCCTCTATAGTTGCCATCGCTTGCTTTTGTAAACAATGGTTCAACGCGGGGGTCGATGGGTATTGTATCTATACCATCGATTTTTGACATTTTGCTATACATCAGTCCGTTAGCCCAATTATTGCTGTAGTGAAAATACCTGAAAGCCCCAAGAATACCATCGCCATGTCTGTTAGTAATTGTTAGTAGATCGGGAGCTTGTGCTTTTAAAGCAGTATTTTGAGCGTTGGTCTCAATAATTGGGTATTTGGTAGGATTACCCAATACTTCTGTGATAATAGCATCAGCTTTTGTTTGATTTACCTCGGATATTCTTATGGCGAAACGTAATCGCATTGAGTTCACAAACCTTTTCCAGTTATCGATATTACCGTTAAGTAGCAGGTCTTGTTTTTTAAGCAGGTTTACCCAATATTGATTAAGGCCCTGATCATAAGAATCAAGGTAATCAGCTGTTGCCTTTAGTTCATCAATACACCAGGTGTAGATTTCTTCTTGGGTATCAAACTTTGGATAGATAACCTGATTGTCAGGGTCGCGTAGCAAACCTGCTTCGCTAAAGGGAATGTCACCAAAGAGGTCGGTAAGTTTTTGGGTCTCGTAAATAGTAAATACTTTGGCAAGCTCTAAAAACAGTTTATACCCATCCTTCATGTTATCATCAAGTTTGCTGTAAAGTATTTGCATCTCTCGGTAGGTGGATAACGTGGGTCTGTAGTACAGTTTAGCCCATCTGTCACCGACATATAGATCTTGCTGTTCGTACCTACCTCTTGAATTATATGAGAATCCTGTTGCGTGGGTTAGATTTGCAATAGTGCTAAAGTATTGAGTAAAAACATACCAGTATGTAGGACGAAAAGATGGATTCTCGTTAGTAACCAAATAAGTAAACATCCACTCAATCTTGGTATTTGGAGTTTTCTGAGGACTTGCATAGTACTCCTCCAACTTATCCTGACACGAAATGGCTAATAGCGAAACTATAAGCGGTATGAATATTATTGTTTTAATTTTTTTCATCTCAGTAAAATTTTAATGAATTAATATGAGTTAAAACGAAAGTCTGGCAGCAAATCCCCAGGTACGTGTGGGTGGTACAAAGCCATACTCAATACCCTGTTTATACCCTGTTGTACCCACTGCAGACTCGGGATCGATATTGGGAACATTTTTCCAAATGTAGAATAGGTTACGACCAATTAGCGAAACCATTAAGCGCTGAACTCCAATTTTATTGATGTATTTTGATGGCACATTGAAATTTAAAGCCAACTCACGGAATTTAATGTAAGAATTGTCATATATGGCATATTCGTGGAATCCATACTTCCAGTAGTACATGTTTATCCAGTAGTCGGCGCTCGAAATAATTGTTTCATTGGGTGTACCATCCTCATTCACTCCATCTAGAATCATACCATCCCAGAAAATGCCATCGAAGGGTGTTCCATCGGAATTAGTTCGGCCATTGTACTTGTTTTGGCTATCAATAACGTTTGTTCCAGGAATTATTTGGCCGGAATTGTTTATCCAATAGGGCAATCCTCCGCTTTCTTGATCACGATAATCGAGGGTGTTATCGAGTTTTCCACCATTCATACCGTAGTAGTTGGTCATAGAAAGAATGTCTCCACCAATCCTATAGTCAATCAGGAAATCAAGTGAAATACTTTTATAGGTAATTGTATTTCCAATACCACCAATAAACTTTGGGGTTATGTTACCAACGGAAATCATTTGCGACTCATCCCTAACCCAGTATCCTTCACCATCAACAATCTTTCTACCTTGGTCATCCCGAAGGTGGGAGTATGTTAGAATCTCACCATAGGGTTTACCCTCCTGTGCAACGATAAGAACAGAGCCGGCACCCTCCCAGTTCAACTCAAGGTACTCAACATCGTCAATTAGTTTCTCAACCCTATTCTTGTTCCATCCTCCATTTAGAGCAAGAGTCCATTGTAAGTTAGAGGTTCTTACAGGAACTAGTGTTAATCCTAATTCGATACCCTGATTAGATATTTTTCCTACATTGGTTAGCATTTTTGAGCTTCCTGTGGAAGAAGCAACGGTTTGTTGAATGATTAACCTGTCGACTATATTCTTATAATATCCAACATCGAGCATAATTCTGTTATTGAATAACCTTGTATCGAGTCCAAACTCGTACTCAGTTTTCTTCTCAGACTTAATCCTGTCGTTACCATAATCGTAATCGAAATATGAGTATGGAACCGAATTTATTGTACCCTGATTATAAGCATTATTGGCTATATACATACCAGGGCTATTTCCAACCATACCCCAAGCGAGTCGTACTTTTGCCAAATCAAAGTAGCTGGGGAGGGATAGAGCCTCATTAAGCAAAATGCTTGAGTTGAAGGAAGGATATGTGAAACTATTATCAGCTGGTGGTAGAAACGAAGTGTACTCGTGACGAAGAGTGATCTCAGCAAAGGCCCATTCCTTATATGCTAGATTTGCAAATGTGTAGTAAGCATAAGTCAATGCATAGGTTCTTCTTGCATCAGTATTTTTGTTGCTGTTAACAGAATTATTGATACTAAACCAATTTTCCTGAACCAAACCCCCGTTTGTACCGGCATAGGTGTATTTTGACTCGTCATACTTGGCAGTGAATGCTGCGTTTAACGAAAAATCTATATCTCCAAAGTTTTGCTTAAAGGTAATAATTCCCAGTCCGTAATTGGTTTTGAACCTTGAATTGGAAATGGAGTAAGAGCCCGAATTGCCAATATGTGCAGGAACTGTATTCTTTTGCATGTTCTCAGTATTATAAGCATTTAAATCTGTACCGAGTTGTACCTTAGCACTTAACCATGAAATAGGATTGTAAACAACTGATGAGGAAGCTACCAACCGGTTCGTTGTTTCAATGAAATTGTTCTCAAGTTGATTCCATAGGATACCCGACATGTAACCAGCTGATGAAGGAGCATAGTATAAGAATTCATCAGGGTCTGTTGCAACTGTTGTAGTGTATTGATAGCCTTTTGATGTTTTGTATAGTTTTTTAACCAGATCAGCTTTTTCAGACCGGTTGTATTGGTATCCAGATAAACCGTCAGTGATGATTGGGCGATTTTTCACGCTTATATCATAGTAGTTAACAATCAAATCTGTGGTAAGTTTATCTGATATCTTCATGTTTGTGTTGAGAGAGAATGAATTCTTATCATGGTTTCCTCCCACCTGTATGGGAGTTGATTCATCCCTTGTAAAGGAAAAGCGAAAAGATGCATTATCCGAACCCTGAGTAACGGATACATTATACTTTTTGTTTGTACCAGTTCTGTAAAGGTCTCTAAAGTTGCTGGGTTGGGGAGTTAAATTTCTGAATTCACCATCCCACCAAAGTACATCTTGTCCGGTCATTTTGGGACCAAAGTTCCCCCAGGCATTATTCCATGCTCTAATGGCTGGACGCTCAGTTCTTGGATCAATAATTGTTTCACCTACCGTAACGGGTTGACCCTGGAACATATTTGATCTGTAGGTTAGATTAGTTATAAAACCATCGGCAGTACCCCCTACATTTAAGAAATAATACATTCCATAACCCGGTCCATAAGTATTCTGCCAGTTAGGTTCAAAAGCCAGATTATCCCATGTATTTGCTATCGAAACATCAACGCCTAAGCCTTTTTTTGCACCTTTACCGCTTTTGGTAGTAATCATTATCACACCATTCATTCCATCTGAACCATATAGGGCACTAGCCGATGCACCCTTAAGTATTGATATATTCTCAATATCTTCAGGGTTGATATCAAGTATTCCATTCCCCTCAATACGAGCACCGCCCCAGTTATAGTAATCATTGGCTTCGTCGTTTCTAAAAGGAATGCCATCAATAATTATTAAAGGTCTGTTCTTACCTGTAACAGAATGCCATCCTCGCACATTAATCGAAACAGCTGATGTTGATCCTCCAGGAGCAGCTTGAATCCTGACTCCTGATGCTTTTCCATAAAGTGCAGCACCAAAGTTTGGACTAGCTACTGATGTAATCTTCTTAGAATCTATATAGCTTACAGCATAACCAAGTGATTTTTCAGCTCTCTTTATACCCAAACCAGTAACTATAACTTCTTCCATCTGGATTAAATCGGGCAATAAAATCATGTTGTAAACACCAGAGGTTTGTATCGTAACCTCTTTGGGAATCATTCCAAGGAAAGAAAACTGTAGAACAGCTCCTTGAGGAACTTCAATGCTGTAGTTTCCATCGATGTCGGTTGTTGTACCTTGTGTAGTACCCTTTATTACTATGGAAACACCAGGAAGAGAAGTTCCATCGAGTTGACTGGTTACCTTACCGGTAACCCTGAGGTTCTGAGCATTTATGCTACTGATAAAGAACCCCATGCACATTAAAAACAGTAAAATTTTTCTTTGCATTTCGTTTAGGGTTTGATTTGGGTTAAACTTTACTTTTAGTTGAAGAGCAATTAATTGTTTACTTATTGATTTCTACTTAATGCAAATTTAATAAATAACTAAAACGATTTAGTATTTTTTAATATATTTTTTAATTTTTTTTAAAAAAAAATATTTAAGTATCAGTGAAACAGAATTGTAAAAAAAAATGAGGATTATTTTATCAAAATCAATAATTCAAAGTTTTAATATATAGAAAAAGGATAGAATATTTCTATATTATATAATACATAGCAGTGATTCAGATAGATGATCATGAGAAAAGAGGGCGATACCGGAAGATTTGGCTTTGTAAGCAATTTCAATTGCTTTTATAAGTTCTTCAGGTTTTAATGAGGGGAGAAATAGACCTGCGTAAATCGGTTTAGGGTTTTCCAAATCTGCTATTTGCATTTTTATATTTTCGCCAATCCATTCAAGGGGAGCGTTGTAAAAATTGTGGTAAAGCATAGGAAAAAAACCATCGAGGTTCCACTTGAACCATTGTTGGCGAACGCTTTCCCAATTGGGAAAAACGGCAGCAGTGATCTTTTTACCTTGACTATTTACTATTGGAACCAATTCATCGTTTACCAATTTAGTAATAGAATTGTATCGGAACTGCCTCCAAGAATCATTGGCAGAGGGTTCAGTTAGGTCTTTTAGTGGATCTATACCCGTTTCGAACTTGAACTTATCCCTACAAACCTTGCAGTAGCAGTAGTCGAACTGTGGGTACTCCTTATCCTGTATTACATGATATTTGGGTTGAAGTGCTGGGGCAATTATAACATCGGGGTAGCGAATATAGTCAAGATGGATGCCATCCAGACCGGAAACATTTGAAAGTATTCTTACATTGTTCAATATGAATTCCCTAACATCTGGATTATTTGGACACATAAATTTATAGTATCCAACGTAGGCTGGGTTCGAAAATGATGGTTGACCAAGACCATTAATAGCATAAAATTCAGGATTATTTTCGATGTAGTAGGGGTTGTTGTTGGGCATGATCCAAATCCAGGCATGAACCTCAATACCCGCTTTTTTACCAATCCTTATTAATGTTTCAAGTAGATTTTCTTCAAGGGGTAGGTTAGGAGTTTTGTACCATGCTTTGTGGCTGTTGTAAACCTGTATAAGGATTGCATCGATGCCATGCTGTTTTAACCTGTCGAAGCGTTTATGCCATTCTGTTAACGAGAGGCCTGTTTCTGGAATAAGCCATACCCATTTTTTGAATGGTTTTTTTGTTTCTCGCCAATAGCAGGATGAATTAAAACCAGCGGTTGAGGCAATACCCATGCTTAAGATACCCATTCTTTTTATGAAGTCTCTTCTTTTCATGGTAAAAAATCTAATGAATCATCAACCTAAGGTGCAGGCATTGTTTGATGCTAAATAGAAAATGCTGTGCCATAAATATGAAGAATGAATATGTATTACTATGCTGGTATTTGAAGTAGAAAAAAGTCATAAATTCAATATTCATAGTTCATTAAAACTTACTTTCGCAAAAACTGGCAGATGATCTGAGGGGAATCGTTGATCTTCGGAATCAGATAAATTGGCGTACTTAATAACATTAATTCTTTCGTTTGTAAAAATAAAGTCAATACGCTGATCAAGCGTGCTGTTGAAATCAAAGGCATTCCATGTGCCAATGGGGCCGTAAGGGGGCTCATCGGAAACTAAATACGAATCAAAAAATTTTTCAGCTATCGTTTTAATCGGATCAGAATTGGGTGATACATTAAAATCACCGGCAAGAACCAGAGGATAACCCTGAGCAATTTCATTGATTTTGTGTATGATGAGTTGAGCAGAGTTTTGTCGGGCAATTTCTCCAACATGATCAAAATGTGTGTTGAAAACAAAGAGTTCAATACTATTAGCCAAATGTTTTAGCTTTACCCAGGTGCAAATTCGGACGCAAGCTGCATCCCAGTCTATGGAAGGGACATCGGGAGTATCCGACAGCCAGAACCAACCAGAGTCGAGGAGTTTAAATTTTTGATTATCGTATAGAATAGGGGAGTACTCCCCCTGCTGTTTTCCATCATCACGACCCACCCCAACCCAACTTAAATTAGGTAGTCTTTTATCTAAATCGATTAACTGATGGTGTAATACCTCTTGAAGGCATGCTATGCCCACATCGTGAAACCTGATCAGTGCCGCCACTTTTTCCTTGCGGTTTGACCAAGAGTTCAGTCCATCATCAGGATTATCGAAACGGATATTGTAAGATAATAGGTTGATGGATTCATCCTCGCTATAGTGATTGCATGATGAAAATATGGTGATAATCAGTGCCCATATCAGAAGGGCAGCCAATTTTAATGTTTTCATAGTCTTATGATTTTTCCTTATAAAAATATACTTAATACTTGTATTAACCGACCATCCCTTCCATAGTTTCTTTCAGCTCTCTTGCATGAACAAGGAATTCATCTACTTTCATTTCTTTAAGAAATTGCATGCCATGAGCAGAACGAAATACTTGTAATTCGCTTTGGTAAAAGAAGTCTTTCCCCAGAAGAAGTTGGATATCTTTAAGCTGCTCAACCCATATTTTTGTGGCAAGATCGCAAAACTTACCTTTCAACTCATGGCTAGGGAATGATGCATCAACCTGACTTATATAGCAATGGTTGAAAGCGTCCTTCATGGCCGACATAGCGTTAAGGGAAACCGGGAAAATAGTGTTAACGTCTGCAGCATGAAAACGGTACCAAACATTTCGGTATCCCCAAATACGTAAACCTGAAATATCAGCTTCTTCCCTCCAAATTCTTAAGGCTTCGGCAATGGCTTGGAGAACTTTATAGTGTGTATCGGGACCGCTTCCCTCGGGATCAAAGGCCAGGCTAAGTACGGTTGGTTTTACTCTTCGGAGTAATTCGAGAATTGGAGTCACATCCCGAACCTGTTCGGGTTGATCGGTAAAAATATCGCCCTTGTAAAACCCTAATCGAAGATGGTTCACATTTTTTACCTGAATGCCGTAATGTGCCCATACCAGTTCCTCTTCAAATTCACGGATCATTCCCTTGAGCCTTTGTACTTTTGGTGGATTCTTCTCTCCATCGTAACTTTTTCTGAGTATCGAAAGAACTTCGTTAATCGAATCTCTTAGCTGATCCTTATCTTTAACCCTGTATATCTCGGTAAGCGCTCTTACCACCCGATGGCATATTCCCCTTCGACGTTCGTGTTCTTCCCCAGCAGCAACCTTGTTAAGGTAATGGTATACGTCCTTATCGTGCTTGTACTTATAACCACTTTCAAAGAAATCGGGGTATTCTATCATTTGTATCAAACCCAGATCAA
>Ga0334883_1004648_pt1 | contig 12973 bp, 9 predicted proteins | sample GraSluR1_MG_6_FD_207230 | JGI IMG/M metagenome (GOLD analysis project Ga0334883, IMG submission 207230) | Sludge microbial communities from methane-producing bioreactor in Wageningen University, Netherlands - Granular Sludge_09_05-R1 | ecosystem: Engineered > Bioreactor > Anaerobic > Unclassified... | reverse complement strand
TTTCGTAAGCCGTTCTGCCCGCCTCGAACTCGAAAACTCCTCCCGAAAGGTGGAAGTTGCGAATCCCGCCGATTGAGTCGCCGCAATCAATCAGACGAAGATCCTATCGGCAACCTGCGGAACAAGGCTGGGCGTTTTGAAAGGCCTGGGACTGGACGCGGACGCGGCCTCGGACGGAGAGGAGGCTGTCGAGGCGGTCCAACGCCATCTGTACGACCTGGTACTGATGGACTGCCAGATGCCCCGGATGGACGGCTACGAGGCGACGCGGAGGATTCGCTCGCTGGAGGGCGACGTTCGCGACGTCCCGATCATCGCGATGACGGCGCATGCGATGGCCGGGGACAGGGAGAAGTGCCTGCAGGCGGGAATGAACGATTACGTTTCCAAGCCGATTTCTCCTCGTCTCTTCGTCGAAACGCTTCGGCGCTGGCTTCCTTCGGGGGCAGACGCTCTCGAAGATACTCCGGGGCTCAAGGGAACTGTCGGCGAAAGCTGCTCGGCTTCTTCGGGGCAGGAGCGGGAGTTTGCGTCCCGTGTATGGGACAGGAGCCTCCTGCTGGAGCGGGTGCTCGGGGATGAAGCCTTGGCCGAAGATGTTGTCGCGGGGTTTGTGAGCGATATGCCGGAGAGGATCGCCGCTCTTGAGAAGGCTGTGGCGGCCGGCGACTTCGGCGAAACGGAGAACCTGAGCCACGCTCTGAAAGGGGCCGCCGGAAGCGTCTCCGCGGAAGCGCTGATGCGTGTCGCGAAGGAGATGGAGAAGAAATCGAAAGAGGGTGACCTCGACGCTCTCAGGACTATTCTGCCGGCTGTGATGTGGGAGTATGAACGGTTGAAGTCGGCGCTCGAAAAGAAGTAGGAAGGGAAATCTCCGAGTCTTCTTTCTGCGAGCGGTTCAGGGCGCGGACGCGACGAAACTGTTCTCCCCGATGCGAAGGGAGGAAAATCATGACTGGACGCATAGTTACAGTGTTGGTGCGAGGCGTTCTGCTCCTTCTTCTCTGCGCTGTCTCTTCGGAGGTGCAGGCGCGAATGGAGAAAGAGTACTGCAACGCGCGCTTCGGCTTCTGTTTTTCGTACCCGGCGCATTTCGAGATGGACCCGCCTCCGGAGAACGACGACGGACGGATTCTGCGCGACGGCGACGGGTGCGTCCTGACGGCGTGGGGAGGGTACAACGTCCTCGAAGAGACGCTTGCGGAGGCGATGACCTCGCGGAGCGCCGATTTCGACACCGTGACCTACAGTGCCAAGGGGAAGAACTGGTTCGTCCTCTCGGGGTACAGAGGGAGCGACATCGTCTATCTCAAACTCTGGGTGGGGCCCGACGCGGTCAACGGACTGGAGATGGCGTACCCGTCGGCGTTGAAAAAGGAGTACGACGCGGTGGTGACGAACATCGTCCGTTCGTTCCGTCCCGGAGATTTGTAGCCGGTCCGCGGAAACCGCAAAAACCGGAGAGAAGCGCGGGAGAGATTTTCCACCTTTTCTAAACAGCGTTCGATTTGAACTCTGTTTTTTGCTTTGTGGCGAGGTCTTTTTTCTATAATAAATTATACCTATTTTTGTTATTTAGGAACATATTATTACTCGACGCACGTATTATTACTTGATTTTCAAATGCTTATCGTATAGAATACGAAAATAATATTGTGTGTAGGTTTTGCGCCATGGTGCGGTAATGCGTGAAAGGCGGGGGTTGTTCAAAAAGGAGGTGAAAGCACCGTTCCTCTTATCCGAATATTCGGAACGTGTCTTGTTTTATTGCTCTCCGGCGAGAGCGCAATATGTGCAGAAGCGGATTTCCTGGAGGTGGTTACTTTGCGTATGTGTAGGTTGTTTTTCATCTGTGTTGGCGCTCTTCTTTTGGTGTTGTCTCATTCTGCTGTCGAAGCGTCTTCCGACTATGTCTTCGATTTGAACAGACCGAACTCCGTTTCTGATCTGTCGGCTGGTTTGTCGGGACAATGGACTCTGGAAGTTACTGTCCAAGGACAGACCCAAAAGGGCGAGTTCGTGCTCCGGGAAGACGGAACTTTGTTTCTCGTGTGGTTGAACAGCGGTAACGTAGACAAGGAACCCGGTATTATCAGAGTCGGCAAATGGTCTTGGACGAACGGGAATTTTTCAATGCACTACGAAATAACTTCTCCCGATAATGTGAGACGCCTTTTTACCGCGAGGGTGTCGGATGATGATACTACGAGGATAACCGGGGAATACAAGAGCGGCTGAACGACGTGTACATGGGTCGCCCGGAGGGTTGACCAACCAGTAAATGATCTGTCAGGCAAATGGGATGTTCGTTCGATGCGAGAAGGAAGCGGCGAAAAGGTGTACGACGAAGCCGATCTTGTTTTAAACGGTGACTCGGCGCATTCACATACCCTGACATGGAAGAGCGGTCCTTTCGACGGTGCTGTCAGGTCGGGGGTATGGTTCCAAACCGTCAGGCCCGAGAGGTTTTTCATGCAATATGAGTATCAGGATGCTGGAGAGCATGTTGGAGTGCGTTCTCTGAGACGCGTGTCTTTCCAGTCTGAAAGAATAGACCATGCTGATGGGACTATGAGTGGTTTTTCTGAAGACAACGGACTGGCCGGGCGCGGCGAATGGGAAGCTGAGCGAGAAGCTTCCCCAACTCCAAGTCCAAGTCCAAGTCCTACTCCCAGCCCTAGTCCCAGCCCTAGCCCCACCCCCGGTGCCGGCAATGGCGGTGGCGGGTGTTCGACAAACGGTGCAGGTGCATTTTTGTCGGTGTTCCTTTTATTGACACTCCCCTTATTGTTGCTTGTTCGCAAGTAGATAGGCGGATTGAGAGACTGAAGGGTGCATCGAAGCGACCATCGACGCAGCTATAGCCGATGGAAGGGGCCAGGTTCTCATTGGCGCCCCGAGAGGAGATCTGCGGGTTTTTACTGGAATCGAAGAAGAGGCGACTACCGGGCCATATACACGGCGATCCCGGTTCGCTCGGACTCAAGCCCGATATGGCGTTCGCGACGCTTCCGACGCTATGTCGGGCTTTCGCACATATCGTAAGACGCCTCTGATTGAGCGCGAAATACGGGACGAGTTTCTGTGTACCTCGGGTACGAGGCTCGCCGCAGAGCGTACGAGGTGTCTTCTGGAGAGTGGGAATGAGCTCTCTGTCGTCGTTTCAGGAGTGTTTTTGGGTGCGCCCTTTCCCGACGGTTTTATCGTATCGCCAGCGAAGCTCAGGGACAGTGTGCGTTTCTTTTCAGCTCACTTTTTCCGTCCCCTACAAAAACTCCAGCGGGCAGAAGTCCTTCGAGAAGGTCTTCGTTCCGTACCGCTCAAACCTGACCGTGTAGGAAGTATCGTCCTCCGACTCCACGACGCCCTCCCCGTACCTCGGGTGCAGCGCTCTTTTCGCCCCGGCGGGGGCTTCCTCCGTTCGTTCCGGCCCGAAAATATCCTGCGCGCCGCGCTTTTCCCGGTTTTCCAGGATCATTCGGCGGTACCCTTGAAGGTCAGCCTCTCCGGGCGCCTCATCCGGCGCTTCCAGCAGACGCGCGGGGATCATGGAGAGGTAGCCGCTCTTGCCGGGCATGACGCGGGGGTCGTCCGGGCTCGTGTAGTAGGAGAGCTCCAGGTAGTCCTTCGCCCGCGTGATGCCGACGAAGAAGAGGCGGCGCTCCTCCTCCTGCTCCTCCCACCGGCCCGGAGACGTGTGCAGCGGGATCAGCCCGTAGTTGACGCCTATGATGAAGACGCAGCGGAACTCCAGCCCCTTGCAGGCGTGGAGCGTCATCAGCCGCACGGCGTCCTCCGTTGCTTCCTCCTGCGGCGCGGGCGAGTCCGTTTCGTTCGCGGATTCGGCATCGAGGGCCTCCTTCGCCGATCTGCGCGTCTGCGCCGCGAAGGGGATTCCCCTGCGCCCGAAGGCGTCCTCCAGGACGGCCGACTGGCGCTGCAACCGGAAGAGCACGGCGATCTCCCGCCACGGCGCGCCCGTCTCATGCAGACGCCATACCGTCTCCGCCAGCGAAACGGCCTCCAGAAACGGGTTGTAGTGGTTCCGCACGACGATGCCCGCCCCCGGATCGCGTATGCCTTCGAGCTGCGAACGATCCTCCAGGAAGAACTTTGCCGCCTCGAGGATGGTCGCGCTGGAACGGTAGTTGACCGGCAGCGAAAGCTCGGTCGCCCCGAACTCCGCCGCGAAGCGCCGGAAGATGTCCCTGCCGCCGCCACGCCAACTGTAGATGACCTGGTTCGGGTCGCCGACGACGAAGAGCTTCGTCTCCGGCGATGCCATGGCGCGAAGCAGCTCCGTTTGCAGCGCGTCGCAGTCCTGGAACTCGTCAACGATCACGCGGCGCGGCGACCATCCGGAGCTCCGCAGAAGGCGCGCCGCGTTCTTCAAAAGGTCGTCGAAGTTCATCGCGTTCAGCCGGAGCTTTTCCGCGGCGAGCAGCTCGCAGAGCCTGCCGACGTCGTCCCCGCGCTTCATCACGCCGTAGAGGCTTCGTCCGGACGCGAACGCCTCCAAGCGTTTGCCCAGCTTGTTCCGGTACTTGACGCACAGCCCGTGCTCACAGATCAGGCGTTCGGCCAACTCCAGCTCTTCATCGGGAGCGAGGACGGTAAAGGCGGGCGTAAAGCCCAGTTCTCCGACGGGAAGCGCCTGCTGCAGCAGGCGCAGGGCCACGCTGTGGAACGTGCCGAACCAGGCCGTCTCCTCGTCTCCGGCGTCCGGGTCAGCGGCGCGCATCCGCTCCCTGATTTCGTCCGCCGCCTTGTTGGTGAAGGTGAGCACCGCCATCTCCCGCAGCGGCACGCCGCAGACCGCGTGCTCGTACAGCGCCTTGGCGATGAGCACGGTGGTCTTTCCGCTGCCGACGGCGGCGTTCACCAGGACGGCCCGGCTCTCGTCGAGCACGGCCCGCCGCTGCTGTTCGTTCAGTCTTTGAAGTATCTCGCCGCCGTCGATAGCCGCTCCCCCCTATCGCGCAAGGTCTTTGCGCATCTTCCCGAGCTTGGACGCGATCGAGGCGTCGCCGTTCAGGATTTCGTACCCCACGGAAAAGTCCGCCGGAACCTGCGCGAACCTCCGGATCAGGGCTTCGAGCTGTTCCCGGTACGTCGGCTCCGACAGCCACTCCGCTGAGAACTCGTGCCGCAGCGACAGGACGAGCCTGCTGCTGTCGGTCCGCGCCGCCGGCACGCTCGCCAGAAAATGACCGAGGGCGTCTCCCGAGGAGAGAAGCGCCTCCCGAAACGCGCCCCACTCTTCGGCCAGCGTCTCCATGCGGAACGGCTTCTCCGGCTGCTGCGCGGAGGCGCGCGGCGTTCTCCTCCTGAGTGTCTTCGGCGCGGGGAGTTCTTCGAGCAGGCTCTTCAGCCCCCAGAGGATCACCGCCTTGTCCAGATGGTAGTCGCCCACGCACGCGGCGCAGCCGTCCGTGCACGCGCACCCCTCGACCATCAGCGCCGCGTTGGCGATGATCTCCGATACGCGGTCGTACCCCTTGTCCGCGAAGCCCAGTCCTCCGGCGTACATGTCGAAAACGCAGACCGACATGCCGCCTCCCTCTCCGTCGGTGTCCGCCAGCAGCGCGCTGCCGATGTCGTCGTGCGTCGTCATCGTCGCCATCATCGTCGCGTTGAGCAGGGCGAACCCCAGCCCCTCGGCGTACGTCTTCCAGAACTGCATTGGCGGGCGGTTCTCCTCCTGCGGGGTGAGCGCCAGGAAGAGGGCGCGGACCTCGTCGGGAAGGCGGATCCAGAACCCCTCGGTATCGAACGTCTTGCTCAACGGGCGCTCCAGCGCCTCGTACCCCAGGTTCTGATGGTTGTGAAACTGCTGGCGGCGGAAGCCGAGCGTGGTGTACGAGACGCGCACGTCGCCGAATCGCCGCGTGGTTCTCCCCGCCGCGCTCCGCTTCAGCTCCTGGAGCTTGCGCACCTCGGTCGTGTCGCAGGAGACCGTGTAGTAGTTTCCGTCCACCGGCTTCGCCAGCGCTTCGGTGTTTTTCGTGTCCATCCGCTCCACAAGGTACTGCCGCCCTTCGTGCATATAGATCGCGCCCCTGTAGATCTCGCGGTACGCCTGCAGTTCGTCCATCTCCGTGAGCAGCGAGCCGTCGGCGCCGAGCTTCAGCTTGTAGCGCACCCTGTCCATGTTGCGCAGGCTGAAGTCGCCGGAGGGGTAGACGCCGCCCGACCAGAAGAACTTCCCCCCCTCCTTCCGCAGCTCCTTCGACGAGAAGAGCACAGGCACGATCTCCCCCAAATCCGGGAAGAGCGCGAGATCGTCCGGCGAGAGGGGGAGTTCCGCGGCGGCGGCCCGCACGTGGGCGAGCTGGATGAAGAGGTTGTCCGGGTCGACGACGGCGCTTTCGCTCTCCCCCGAGAAGAGCCACTCCGGATTGATCGCGAGGTACTGGTCCAGCGGCAGGTTGTCCAGCAGCAAAAAGACGGAGGATTTCGTCCCCTTTCGTCCGGCGCGCCCCGCCTGCTGCCAGAAGGAGGCGCGCGTTCCGGGAAAGCCCACGAGCACGGCCGTGTCCAGCCTCCCGATGTCGATGCCCAGCTCCAGCACGTTGGTCGCCACAAGACCGCGCAGTTTGCCGCCCGCCATCTTGTCCTCGATGGCTCGCCGTTCCAGAGGCGTGTAGCCGCCCCTGTAGCCGGAGATCAGGTCGGAGAGGTCCTCCCCCGAAAGCGCGCGCCCTTCGGCCTTCAGATGGTCGCGGGACTCTTTCAGCACCACCTCCACCGCGTTGCGCGACTTGCAGAACGCCAGAAAAGCGGACTTCCGCAGGACGATCTGCGCGATGAGCCCCGTCGCCTCGCGAGCCGGGGAGATCCTGAAAGCCCCTCCCTTGACGAGCGGCGGCTGCCACAGGTAGTAGCGCTTCTCGGGCGCGGGAGAGCCGTCCTTCGAGACCAGCGAGAAGGGCGCGCCGCAGATCTTCTCCGCAAGCTCCACGGGGTTCGCGATCGTCGCGGAGCTGCAAAGAAAGCGCGGCGAGGAGCCGTAGTAGCGGCATATTCTGGCGAGCCGCTTCATCAGGTTGGCGAGGTGCGAGCCGAACGCCCCCCTGTAGGAGTGCAGCTCGTCCACCACGACGTACTTCAGGTTCGCGAACAGAAAGTTGAAGCCGAACGAGCCGTGGTTCGGCAGGAAGGTCGCGTTCAGCATCTCCGGGTTGGTCAGGATGATGTTCGCGCTGCTTCGGATGCGGCTTCGCTCGTTCGGCGGCGTGTCGCCGTCGTAGATCCCCGCCTGGACGCGCCCCGCGCCGAAGTGTTCCAGCAGGGGCGATAGGGCGCGGAACTGGTCGCTTGCCAGCGCCTTGGTGGGGTACAAAAAGATCGCCCGCGTCCTCGAATCCTCCAGGATCGCCTGCAGAATCGGCAGCAGAAAGGCCAGCGTCTTCCCGCTCGCCGTGGACGTGGTGACGACCGTGTTGTCGCCGTCCATCGCCCGGTCGAACATCTCCGCCTGGTGCGAGTAGAGCGCGTCGATCCCGTGCGACAGGAGGTATCGTCGGATATCGGGCGACATCCGCTCCGGAAAGTCCGCGAAAGACGCGGTGCGCTCCGGCGTCACCCTCTCGAAAATTATTTTGTCCCTGAACGCATCGACGGCGTGCATACCTATTCACCACGTTTCATAAGAAGATAGCCTCCGGTAGTCTGAACTTTTTGCGCTTGGAGCGTGACACGTTGAGTTTGTTTATATCTCTATCCCGAGCAGCCGCTTTGCGAGCAGGCCGATTACGAAGGAGATCGCCGCCACGCTCAGGCTGATGGTTCCCATCTCCGCGAAGCGCGGCCAGAAGGGGATTGACTGCACTACCGAGACGTAGTAGTTGAACACGGCGATGATCATCACCACCACAGCCAGCAGGATGGCAAACGCCGCCAGGTAGAGACTGTTGGGCAGCAGCAGGTAGGGGAGCACCATCAGCGCGACGGTGACCAGATAGGCCATACCGGTGTAGAAGCTCGACTTGAGCGCCTTCGCGTTTCCGTCGGCGCGTTCGGCCAGGTAGTTCGACGCCGCCATCGAGAGCGTCGCGGAGACGCCGGTGATGATTCCCGAAAGAGCGACGAGCCGGGTGTTCATCAGCGCGAAGGTCAGTCCGGCGATCGTGCCCGTGAGCTCCACGAGCGCGTCGTTCAACCCCAGCACCATGGAGCCGATGTAGTGCAGCCGTTCTTCGTCCACCATCTCCAAAAGACGGTCCTCGTGCTCCTCCTCTTCCTTCATAATGGTCCGCGCTTCTGGAATTTCCCCTTCGATTTCGCGCAGCTCCTGCGCCCCGAAGGTCTCTCCAATTTCAAAAAGCTTGATGGTGAAGGTGTCGCCCAGGAGCATGTGTATAATTTTATAGAAGAAAATTTTGAGCATGTTCGGGCGGAGTTCCTGTCCCGTGTACCCTTTCCACGTTGTGTAATGACTCCGTTCCGCCTTCGCGATTTCCATCAGGGCGGTCCTGTTGCCCTCGTCCTTCTGACGTCCGGCGATATACTCGTAGAGGATGCTGGAGGTCAGCTCGTCGCGCTGGAACTGAAGGATCCGTTGAAGTATGGATGGACTCGGTTGATGTTTCATATTTTTGCCTGCCTTTCACATTTTCTGCAGAGAGCTTGAGGATTTTGCGATAGTATGTAACTTTTTATTATACCATGTGAAATTTATGTCGAAACGTCTTTGGCGCTCGGCAGACGACGTTGTGAATTTGGGAACATTTTTGCCGAACGGGTGTGGACTTCGGTTGTACACGCTGCTACAATGAGGAAAATATCGTCTTGCGAAGTGAAATGAAGTCTCCTGAAAATATGCAGCCGGGTTTTCTTGAAACATCCGGAGAGACGGGAAAACGTCCGATACGGAACTCTTGAGGGGGTGAACGCGGTCTGTCTCAGTCCGGAGAAGGGTGGGAATGGCGCCGGAGCTTGAATGCTCCAAGGACGCCGGGCCGGTTGACTGCAACCGGAACAGATCGTTTTATTCCGAGAGGAGTGCGTTGAATGCGAAAGGTTACTCGGTATTTCTTGCTTGTTCCCGCGCTTGTTGTTCTTGCATGCCTTGTCCGCCCCGCCGCGGCCGCCCCGGAGACGGTGCTCCGTTTCGCGGGACAGTTTCCTGCGGAGCACACGTCGACGAAGCTGATGCAGCAGCTGGCCGACGAGGTGAAGGAGAAGACCGGCGGACGAATAGAGATCAGGCTCCACCCCGACAACGAACTTGGCGACTATACGCTCATTTTTGAGGAGCTGATCCGCGGTTCCATCGATTTGGCGGCGATCACCGTTCCCAGTCAGTTCGATCCGCGGCTGGAGCTCTGCAACATCAACGGCTTTGTCCGGACGTTCGACGAGGCCAGAACGGTCTTCGCTCCCGACGGATGGGTATTCAAGAAGATGGACGAGTTGAACTCCGCGCTCGGCGTCAAGCTCCTTGGCTTCCAGTTCGAAGGGTTCATCGGCATCGGAAGCACCAAGCCGGTGAACGAGCCGTTGAATCCCCAGGTCAAAAAAGGAATCCTGCTGCGCATTCCGAACATGGAGGTCTTCAAGCTCGGCGCCGAGGCGATGGGCTACCGGACGATCACCATCCCGTGGGACGAGGTGCACGGCTCGCTCCAGAACGGCTTTGCCGAGGGAGTGTACGGAATGACGCCCGCAGCGGCGTACACCATCCTTAAGGACGTGATCAAGTACTGGTACGACCTGCGCCACTCGGTGGAGAATCTGAACTACATGATGAGCCTGAAGACCTGGGAGAAGCTCTCCGAGGAGGATCGCGGAATCATCCAGAACGCCTGCGCGAAAATCTCCGCAGTCAGCGTCTACCTCGCCGAGAAGGATCAGGAGAAATACCTTCAGAGTATGCGCGACGCCGGTATAGAAGTGCACACGTATACGCCCGAGGAGCTGGCGCCGCTGTTCGTCAAGGTGTCCGCGACGTGGGACAAGCTCGCCGAGCGCTTCTCGCAGGAGCTGATCGACGAGTTCAAGAAGGAGTTCGCCCGGCAGTAGCGTTCGGGCTTCCGCCAGGATATGAAAAGGGGCGTCCTCTTTCCGGGCGCCCCTTTTTCCTGTTCTCCGTTGGTTCTGCGACTATTTGATGCAGACCGACTCGATGTCCCTGGGGAAATGGTTGAGCGCTTCGCCTGTTCCGTCGGGGCGCACGGCGACGATGTTCTCGATCCTGATGCCGAACTTCCCCGGCAGGTAGATGCCCGGCTCGACGCTGAAGACGTTCCCCGGCTCGAGCGGCTTGTCGTTTCCCTCGATGATGTAGGGGGATTCGTGCACCGCGAGGCCGATCCCGTGCCCCACGCGGTTGAAGAAGTAGTCTCCGTACCCCGCGTCGACGATGACCTTGCGCGCCGCCCTGTCGACCTCCTGGCCGGTGACTCCGGGCTGTACCGCCGCTTCTCCGGCGGCCTGGGCCTGCCGGACGATCTCATACACCTTTTTCTGCTCTTCGGTCGGCGTGCCGACAAAGAACGTGCGCGTCGTGTCCGAACAGTAGCTCATATGGCGGCCGCCGAGGTCGAGGATGATTACGTCGTTCTCCTCGATCACCCGCTGGTCTCCGCCGTAGTGCGGCATGGAGCCGTTGGGGCCGCTGGCCACGATAGGGCTGAAGGAGATGCCGTTGGAGCCCGCCTCCTCGAAGAACTCGGGGATTTGCTTGGCGATCTGCCGTTCGGTCATTCCCGGGCGGACAAAGCCGTGCAGCTTCCGCACAACCTCGTCGACCATGCGGGACGCCTCCCTCATGTACCCAAGCTCCTCCTCGTCCTTGCGGGAGCGGAGCGGGTCGAGCACCTTGCCGCCATTGCACATCCGCAGCTCCATCGCGTCTCTGATCGCGAGCATATCGATCGCCCGCACGCCGTCGTTGAACGCGATCTTCGCGCCGACGAGCCCGAGGTGTTCGCACCCCCGCCGGAACGCGCCGGTGAAGCCTTCGTGGTCGTTCCACTCGGCGTAAAAGGGAACGTCGCCGAACGCCTTCACCATCTCCTCCTTGTAGAGCAGGGGGGTCATCGAGAAGCAACGGGCGTCCTTCGAGACCATCAGTCCCCTGACCCGTTCGTCGGGGTGCGTATCCAGGCCGCTGATGTACTCCAGGTCCGTTGAAGGGCCAAGGTAGATCGCGTCCAAACCCAGCTTGTGTAACTCATCGGCAAGCTTTTTTAACCTTTTTTGATTGATCATGAACATCCCTCCGGAAAGAGTTGCGAAACAACCGCTGCGCTCTATTCTACCGCCTGAAAAGGCCATTGTCCAAAATAACTTTCCGAAAAAGAGCAAGACATGCGAAACTTGGGTGAGTTATTGTCTCTTTTAGGCACCTTGGTTCAAATATTTACTGTGTTGATTTGATGAAATTGTTATAAGGTCATTATTGCAAAGAAAAGTTAGCGCTTGACAAGGGGCGCGCTGGGCGGTATCTTTTCTTAGAAAAAGGTTTTGATCTTACAATTGGACAGGAGGGTACTGAATGAAGAAGGCACTTGGCATTATGTTGGTTTTTGTCATGGTCGTCAGCCTTGTTGCTTCGGTTGTCCCGGCATTTGCGGGGGCCGGAAAGGTTGCGATAGTAACGAATACTGTTTCTCAGAACGAGGAAGAGTATCGTTCCGCGCAGGAAATGGTCGCGAAGTACGGAGACAGAGTTGTCCACGTTACGTGGCCCGACAACTTCATGGCGGAGCAGGAGCAGATGGTCAGCGTCGTGGCCAAGCTTGCGTACGATCCGGATGTGAAGGCGGTTATCATCAACCAGGCTGTTCCGGGAACGAACGCGGCGGTCGACAAGCTTCTTGAAACCCGGGGCGACGTCTTCATCGTGTACTGCACCCCGCAGGAGAATCCCCCCGATGTGGCCGCGAGGGCGCAGATTATCATGATGCCCGACGAACTCGCAATGGGTAACACGATTCCCACCCAGGCTAAGAAGCTTGGCGCAAAGGTTTTTGTCCACTATTCTTTCCCGCGCCACATGTCCCAGGTTCTTCTTTCCTCGCGCAGAGAAATCATGAAAAAGAAGTGCGCCGAACTCGGACTTGAATTCGTCGACGCGACGGCTCCGGACCCGACAGGCGACTCCGGCCTTCCCGGCGCGCAGCAGTTCATCCTCGAGGACGTGCCAAAGATGGTCGCGAAGTACGGCAAGGACACGGCGTTCTTCTCCACGAACTGCGCAATGCAGATTCCGCTGATCAAGTCCGTCGTCGACACGGGCGCAATCTATCCGCAGCCCTGCTGCCCGTCTCCGTACCATGGATTCCCGACGGCTCTCGGTATCGAGTCCGATTTGTCCAAGCAGGACAACATCAAGCACGTTATCGACGAGACGCGCAGAATCCTCAAGGAGAAAGGGATGACGGGAAGACTCTCCACGTGGCCCGTGCCGGTTGCAATGATGGGTACGGTCGCAGGTACCGAGTACGCTTTCAAAGTCATCGACGGCGAAGTCCCGTTCGATAAGCTCGATGTCAAAGTTCTGGAGCAGTGCATGTCCGATTATGCGAAGGTCGCGGTGGAAACGAATCCGTATGTCGACGAGGCGGGAAAGAAATACGATAACTTCCTGTTCGTCCTTATGGACTTCCTGACCTACTAATCGAAGGGTTGCATAAAAAGAAGCTGTAACAAATGTAGCGTCCGGGGACGAATGGATCCTTCACCGAAGCGAATTGCTGGTGTCGAATCCGTTCGTCCCTCTTTTATTGCAGCTTTTATATTTTTTGAGATACGGGGGGTAATGCGTTGAGCGAAAGCCTTCTCCAGTTCAAAAATGTTTCCAAGAACTACTACGGAAACAGCGTATTGACCGGCATCAACTTCGATGTCAAAGAGGGCGAGATACACGCGCTTATAGGGGAGAACGGCGCCGGGAAGTCCACGCTGATGAATATCCTCTTCGGGATGCCCGTGATCACAAGCACAGGCGGCTACGAGGGCGATGTGC